>JGI24891J29808_1000451_pt1 | contig 24518 bp, 23 predicted proteins | sample FreactcultuFSWF8_FD_29808 | JGI IMG/M metagenome (IMG submission 29808) | reverse complement strand
TACGACAGGGTTGGATGGCCGACCAGTGACATAACCTTCCTGCGACAAGTCGACCGAAGCATGGCGTACAATTTAGCATCACTTCACATTTCTCTTGATGAGCATAACCTCCATCGAAATAGCTCGAGGCTGTGGATTTTTATGGCAGTGATAACACCTCGACAAAAGTCCTACGAGATCCTGTGTCCATAAGCTTTCACATGGATTAGTCATTTTTCAGACCGCCGCTCTCAAGTATTGGTGGCATCTCGATCTAGTTACATCACGTCGTTCCGCGTACTAAAACCGGTTTAATCGGTAGAATGGCAGACGTTGACGAGAGGTTTACCCTACACACGGCAAGTTTGGTAGTACTCAGACGCGACCTCGAGACAAGTCTTCCCGTCTTGAGCTGCTTTGGCTGCCATGAGACCACCGTTCACAACTTCGAGGCAGTTATTTTGCGTCTTTTGGTGTTTCTTGGCCAGCCACCTGGAGCGATGAACAGAGCTCCAAGTTCCAGTTGGGTGATACGATACATCTTAAGTAATGTGATTGGCAAAGCTTGCTTGAGAGACACGAACGTTATTCCAACTCTTCTATCAGAGGTGTGAGAAGGCTGATCATCGTCAGAGAGGTATCGTTGGTCCAGCACAGTTTATTACTCGGGATTTATGAGCGAGTGACTACTAGGTCTTTCTGAAGAGCTAAGAGTGTCGCTGACTTGAGTATTTGAATCGGCAGATATTTTTAGTGCAGACGTCATTCACATCACACTAGAAAGCATGCCATACTTGCGCGCGAAGAGCTTTCCAATGTTGACTAGCTATGAGAGACATTCGATACCCGAAATCCACTTACCATTCCTAGCAGACTTGATGGACGAACTAGTAGGCCAGAGCCGATCTAGTGCTAGCGTGGGCGGCTGGTCCATTCTCATGAGAATCAAGGAACTAGAAGAGGATATGGGAGCGCCATATCACGAGACATAGCAAACACGTTGCCCCTTTTATAGCAAGAAGCTCTAATAACACCCATAGTGATAAGAAGGTGCAGCTTATCACTTTGGCGGCGTTCTTGCAGCGTTCTTGTAGCGCTGTTGCACTTTGTATGTATACAAACCTAGTTCTGCGGTAGGCTTACTCCAAGGAAACCACTTCCTGGTCTTCTCTACCCGAAGGCTTCAACGGGTTCCAAGTTATTGTATCCGTTCTGCCAACTTTGGATCTTGCGACTTCAGCCCTTTGCCTTTCTAAACTCAATCTAGATACAGGAAAGAAATTTGTGAAAAGCGTTCCTTAAGTTAGCCCATAGTTTAAAGCATGAATGGAGTTTGTACTAGTCTTGTTTGCGTGAATACACCATGAGACACTATGGCCCTTTACTATCTGACGTGAGACACAGGAACTCGTATGTAATGCCTTGATTGAAGGTGTGTTCGATACTGCATCGGAACTTGGAGATGGGGAGAGGTATGTGATGTATGGCAGATTGTTGAAACTTACGAAGGTAACCTCTGGCAAACTTTGGCTTTACTGTTGCTCCTTCTTCTGTTTAAAAAACGATTTGTAAAGCGCCGTAAAGCATAACCTATTCAAGAATTCCTTTCTCTTCACTGATCAACGTACTTACCCGTTATTCATGGTAGTCAAAAATGATACAAAGTCATACTCATAATATCGAACGTTAGGAATGAGTCTTGGCGCCTTGATCTGGTGCATCAGATGATCTCTCATGACGACGCGAATCTGCTTCTTCCTGCTGGAGGAGGAATTTCTGAGTCTTGTCTTTCGCATCTTGTGAAGGAGAGGGAAAAGGCGTTAGAGGTCGCTTTCTGTAGGTCTTCGTTCTGGTTGCTGATCGGGAACAGGTCTGACAATGCTCGAGCCTGTGTTCCATTATTGAATAAAGGGCGAGAAAAACCGTACATATCATGTATCGGTGATTGTTCGCTGCTTAAGTATCGTCAGGCTATCCTAAGGATTTTGGCTTTAGTAAGAAAATCAATTATCTAAAGGATTCGAAGAAATCAATCAAGGATGGATGTTTTGGTTTATGAAAGTTTATCATCATGCCTACATTAGCGTCCCGAACTTCGATTACTTTGATTAGCCGGTTAGTCTGATGGCCTACAAAGTGAAAGAGACTACGTATGGTTTACCATCATTTGCATGACGTAAAACTGTGGACTTTATTAACGATCTTGGTGCTTAAGGCTATTCAATAAACGTTTTTCGTCAGCAGCCTATGAAAATACTCTTGATGAACAATAATATAAGTCTTTTGCGACCTTGGATTTGGGACGAAAGGGAAGTTAGCGATTCCTGTATCTTGACTTTCATGGGGTATGGAAAATTCTTGCTGCAGCCTATTTCGATTCCAAACTGGAACGGCAACCTGAAGAGAACCGCTCCCATAGTTGAGTCTTGGGAATCACGCAACTGTCCAATGATCCGTCTCGACTACCTTCCTGTTACAGTTAGTGTAAGAAGCGAATGGTCGAAGATGCCTATCCTTCAACTTTGCCACAGCTCATACCGATCTTGTTCTTCTGAGCGCCTGACATCGGAGAGATCTGAACCTGTGGATCAGAATCATCCAAACTTGGAAGTTCAAGGGCTAGGCTGCTGCGGGGGATGGAATGATTCTCATGTACTGTCCTTCAATCAAAGAGACGCACCGACTCTTTTCCATTCGACTACATGGCAGTGTACCGAAACTATGTGTGGGTGTTCATTTGGTGAGAGAACACTGCTTAGGGGGGATAGTAAAGCTCATCAAGTGCTAAGTCTCTCGAGACGAGAAGATTGAACTTCGACGACAAAGAAATCGGACCACGGATATCACATAATCTACTAAGTCTTCTATACGGATGCTCAACAAAAACTCCCTTATGTGACGAGAGATCCCTAGTGACTTGTAGAAAAATCGCTCCAAAGAGTATCAGAGACTAGACGTACTAGCTACATGATCAGATACCATTTTTGACGTCTCGGCCGTGAATCTGATGCAGCTAACTATGCTAAGACGAAGGTCCCGCATTAAGCATGGATTGCCATGGGAAGTGCTTTACTCATACTAAGTGATTCAAGAACCGTAAGAGCACTAACAATCAACATAACTATACAAGCCTTGCAATCCAAATCACCGTGGATAAGAATTGATGAAGCTGGAAGAAAGCTTCGAATCTCCAAGGTAGCATGAATTCGATTTAACATGTTGCAAGCTTGAAGTTGCTCCTAGACGGAAGACGGATCATCAAGAGTCTTTTTGGTTTTAGCATAAGATAAATTTTGGATGGTGGAAAGGTTATGTTTGGCAGGGATCATGCTAGAATGTAGTACAGATTTGTCTACATGAGGTCACCCTAAGAGAGGCAAAAGTGCAAGACCTGTCTTAGCACTTACTTGCTATATCATGTGACCAGTTTTGACTCGAGAAGATCTGAGCAATCGTATAGTAAGATTCTGTCGTATGAGTCACGCCAAAGTGCCAGGAAAAGAAGGCAAGCGCTTGGATAGAGACGTACTACTAGTATAACGTGGCTGGCCACTATGAGTAGCTGTAGTTCTTGCAAGCATGTTTACGTACGTGCTTTCCCATGCTATGTGACCTAATCCATCTCAAACCATCACGTAGAATGAAGTCTGTTTGATTTTAGGACAGTGCCGTGATCTGTGCTTATCCAATAGTGATCGGGGTTTGGACATTTAAACACAGCGCCGAAGTACGAGCATCCCTCTTTGCGATCGTTAAACTTCGAAGATGTCGATACCATACCTGAATCTCAACGCTATGTATAGTATTCCCGAATGTGCGAGTCCAAGTCTCAGTCTCAAGTCCGACTATGCATCCGACTGCTGGGCAAACGTCTCGGACACCCTGGGTCTTGAAGGTGACACCCCCCATGACTCTCACTACCAGGACGCCGCCCTTGCTCTACAAGAGGACTTGGGTGTCCTTCGCGGCACAATCAGTCATATCACGCGCCTGATGATCGACTGTTCGTCAGTGCCAGCCTGGGTCATTGCAGGAGTCCTCTTTGACAAATGGGTCTTAGACCACCAGGGAATCATACGAGGCCCATGGTTGTGTCCTACAGGAGACCACGATCCACTCAAAAGTCTTTGCGAATCACTACATGTGTATATGAAGGAAGAAACGGCTCCATTCTCACTAGGGGGCGCTGACCACGAATCTCCACAAGGCCGGCTGTGCGAGCTCTTCCAGATAGCTGATGGTGCCAAAAATCGCTGCAACGAAGCTTACATGCATCTTAGCGGTGCTGCTATCATGGCACAACATCGGATGCCAGAGTTTGGGCTAGATTACGTAAAGTTCCCACCAATGCATGAGTACCAACCGGCTCAGACTGCTTTTGTCACAGGCTTAGGAGATCTGGTCACTGTTGGAAAGCTCATCTCCGACGCGATTCTAGATGATGATTCCGCTTTGGGCATAGGACAAAACTATGAGAGAATTTCATCGGTCATCCTTCAGAAGCGTGGCTTAGTGAAAACTTTGGAGGGTCGCACTTATCTCGTCGGACTTCAGAGGTTGTACTGGGATCTAGACTTGGTCAATGCTCAGTTGAAAATAGAGCAACTCAGTGTCGATATCAAGAGACTGGAAGCTGAGAAGACACTGCTCTTCAGGAAACATGTCACGAAGAATTCCGATAAACAGTTCAAGCTTTTGAACGAGACTTTTCGTATCCTTTGATGCCAGCAGTCTAACAAGAACGATTGGAGTGCACGAGTATTACAATAAAGAGTTTTATCCACGCTACTCGGGATGATGGTAGAAGGACAAGAGTGCAGGAAAGGAATCCAGCCTTAGTGAATTTGGAGAATAGCTTTATGCTACCATACCCCTCGACTTTGGGGAACTTGTATACGTTCTACTTGTTACTGAATAAGACATATCTATAAGGTCCACAAAATGAGTCTGGTCGTAGTGGTATTTAGTGCATCGGTCTATCTGCTGGATAAAATGCTAGATTCCTCTCGGGCGCGATTGACGGGTGCTTTACCACATCTGTGTTTGTAGCAAGGTCAAAAGATACATAATGTATCGAGCTAGGGTACTAGAATTGACCACTTTTGGTTAGTCCAAGTGCGGGTACTTGTAGGAAAGTCTCTGCCACACCAGTGTACTGAAACTTATACCGTCGAAAGTTACACGGGACATCGTCGTCCGAGTTGAATTGCGACATTACCTGTTTCGATCTAGCGTCATCTCGTTCCGCATTAGTGCCGGGGGGTGCTGAGGATATGAAAGGAGGCTGCCGCACACCCCAGTTCTATCGCATCCATAATCTCAAAACACGTAACAGAAATCCTCCGTGATACCACCAACACGATGCACATACCTCTGTGTTCTTCGACGATCTTTCTGGTACTTGTAACCCTTGGCTTTGCACAGAGCTCTGCCAACGGCTATGATGCAAATGTTGTGACTACAGTACACCGCACACCTTCTGAGCTGCATCCAATAGGGCGATCTCCCTTGACCCAGATCAGTAAGCTTCATCCAGCAGCTCGGTTATTGGCAAAGCTGATAAAGCTCTAGAGGAGATCATAGCGGAAGCTGAGAATGGCATTGTTGAACGCGTACCTCGACCTTATTCTCGTCCCGTTGAGAACAGTCTTGACAAGCGCTTGCTTCGACCTCGTTATGTCAGTGGAGATCTTGGCAAGCGGTCTCCACCACTTCAATCTCGTCCGCTTAACAGTCTTGCTAAACGCTTGCCTCGGCCTCAATCTCGTCTCACTCGGGACAGTACCAACAGTCGCCGTGCCTGAGACTATACCCAAGTCATCTTGATGACAAGACTGCAAGGAAACACAAGATTCATATACAGAATGCTTGTAAGTTACGTTCGAGAGCAGGGATGAAGAGCGAGACATATAGCAAGCAGATGTATTGCCCAATATCACAGGTTCAACATAAGCCTACTGAAGTTACTGTCTGATACGTGAGCAGAAGCGATTTATCTCCTGTTCAAGCACGGTTGTAGATCCAACAGATTTCCGTTGATGTGAGGTACCACTCGGTGCTGCAAGCGGATCTTGAAGCAGCCCGTAAGCGAGCACCGTTTCAATCTGCGGCTTGGCTAGAATGGCCTACTCATGTCGAAGGCGTCACCTTCTAGTATATAAGAGAGACCCGTAAGCACTGCTACCAGATTCTCATCTCGATTCGCTGTTTCATGTTTCCGCACTGTCTCAGGCTCGTGGTCGGGGGCAAACTTGTCCCAGTCTGACGACTGCACACTCCTGGAACAGAACCATGCTCTATAATCAACTCTGACCCGGTGACTACTTCAAAGTATTACACTGCCAATGTGCCGCATTATGTGATTGTACTTCCGATCATGTCCGTTTAAGGCATCACGATAGAAAAGTGAGATCTAGATGTCGAACTTTGATAGGCAATATTCTTGATGCATGGCAAAGATACTCTAGGACAAGACAACCCTGTTGTATCCTTCTCTCTTGATACTAAATGTCTTCACTTCTGCAATTCCTGTCATGCTGGGTGATACTCCATCGATACAGGTGTCTATGACAGTCTAGAGTAGCCTGGTAGTTGCTAAAGTGTGTATAATCAGGTTTCTTGGCTTCTTCTTTACGCTGAGTATACGTATCACGAGACTATTAGTCTTCTCATCGGTCAATATGACGTACGATCAAGTGAATGTTCGTTCGAACGGCTGAGAATATGACCTGATCATTTCGCGGTATGCCGATCTATAAAATGGCAAATGTTGTCCCCAGGATCGATTAATTGCCTCCCAACACCAAATATATGGCAGTCGAGTTTTCCGAACCATCGGAATTTATGGCTGGTCCGGTCTCCGAAGATGAGCGTAGCGATGTACCCAATCCAGTCCCAATCCAGACAATACGAGATGAAGAATTGTGGCGCAACTGTCAGAACTTTGCCGAGGCACAACTGCTAAATCGAGACTTTTTCCAAGGCAAGCGAGTAGGACAAAACGTCTGTCAGGGATACGATCCAGACCAACTTAATGAGAGTGGACACCAACTACTCGAGCATGTCTTCATGCTCGAGTTCCAAAAACCTTTTTTTGATCGAACAGTGTATGAAGAGTCGGTTAACGACTCGAAACACATGGGACTTTGTTACTATATGCTTCCGTACGACAGTCCACTACGACTGCCATTAATGGAAGCTTTACTCAAGAGTGATCTCTTGACCACAGTCTTGTTCGATCTATCTATTCAGCCCCCAGCAACCGGTGTCGCATCTAATCTTCACGATTGTGAAGGTCTTTATGAGGACAGGTGGGCAGAACTCATAGAGGATCTGGAAGACAAATGGGAAATGATTCATGACGGTATGCAATCTTCCGCAATGGAACTCCTAATTGAAAAAGTACAGGACGTGCAAGGTTTTGATTGTCAGGCGATCTTGGGCAGCAAACCGACTGTCTTTCTGGCAATTTCGAAATCCTATCACGCTGACCTGCAGAAAGTGCTCTTGGACTTGGTATATCAGCAGCGAAAGGTTTTGATAGACAAAGAAGAGGAACGTATCAGATCACAAGACTCGTTGCGAAAAGAGTTGACGTCCAAGCTATTTTTAAAGTGGGGAGAAAAAATATTCTAGAAGGTAAATACTTTCGTCTGTAAATCGGCTTAGATATAAGCAGGAATCAATACTTAGGTACAAAATCTCTTTCCGTTGCGTCCTGATGAGATATGTCCGTTACACTATGATCGATCATCATGCGCAGACAGCCTAAACTTGGCTTAGCAATATCAGGCAGCCAGTGAGCTTTGCGCGAATAATCGTGATTGCTGTAACTATGCTCTTTCACTCTCCACGACATCTTCAAACCCGAAATGTAGACCAAATGGGACTGCCCTGTTGATTCTGCTGCGAAGAGCGTCCAACCAGCTTTCAGGTGATAAGACAGTATGACGAGAGAGTAACACGCTCGAGAGATAGAGAGGATAATCGCTTACGGGTGAATATCAAGACTTATTGAAGAGATGGGGGCCACTATGTAGTATCTGATTGCACACGAACCTCAAGCCTTCATCGGCTGAGATATGTCTCAGTCCGAGTGTACTAGATGAGATAGTGTTGAGCAGTCCGGTGATTGACAAGACTAGGCTCGGACTCACGAACATGACCTACAGTAATGTCGCCATTGCGAATTGAGAACAGGCACGAGTATCTGAGAAGCCAGCTGGAACTTATATTCATACGCGTTCGAACCTTTTGCTAGTGACGGTGCTATGTTGAATGCGCAATTGGTGGTTGCTTGTAGTTTTCGTTGATTACCTTAGCTATGTACGCAACAGGACCGCTCGTGTCTACAACTAATGATCTTGATGGACGATTCAAAGTCGATGATCGGAACTGGTTCATGGTAAGTGAAGACAGTAACGCAAGGCATGGAGGTGCCAAATCAAAACTACCATAAACACATACCACCATCCCAACTTATGTATACGCTCTTCTGACACAACCCGCTGATATAGGCCGATCAACATGATTCTAGCCTTGGTCGCATCGAATTCCTCCAACATGTGAGCGTAGGAGAGGTCTTTATTAGATCTGAAAACACCCGACAAATTCGGGACAAGACCTTGACACAAAGTAGTCCCTTCTCCCAACAGTTCGGTGCCATCTGGATGTTCGAGTCCTAAATCCCTCTTTTCAATCTCCGCGGGTTGTTGATTCCGGTCTTTTTCATTCCAAGTCAGAATCTGCATCCCTTGTTTCGAAATAGCTGATGTTGCTCCCATGTTATCAATCCTCCTTGCGCCGCTTGACCTCATTAGATGTTTTCCACTTCCTCCAAGGAGCCTCTCCGTCAATATTGGATGCTTTCCTTGCTTGTTTTTCCTAGTAATCTTGAAGCGGCGGTCGGTCTGACCACGATCGTTGACGTCCACTTCCTGTTCCTTACCAAGAGGCAGAGTGTGAGAGATCACGTCATGATTCGGGCTCTTATCAGAAGAAACCGTACTGACCCGTGCTCTTGAGTTGTGAGTTTCCTTGATGACTCTAGGTATTGGCTGATCAGATCGAGTCCCGTTAGATACTCCCATAATTTTATCGCTGAGCATCTCGATGCGGTCCATAGTGGCAGATTGCGCTGATTTGATTGATGCGATACTTTGTTCCGATTTGCAATTCTGGGCACAGATTTCGAGAACCTTAGACCATACAAGTTGTTAGCATGCCAGTACCAATTTTCCTAAATTTCGCACGATTATCCACCTTTTGGTTTGTAACTGTTAGCTTCTCTACTACAGCAGAGAATTCTTGTCTCTCGTGATTGCAGCAGTGGTTGAGTGGCTGGAGTCGGGAGGTGATGGACTCAGATGTCGAAGTACCCTGATGGACCCCCGCCTTGATTGTGCAACATCAGCGACTTGTTTTCCACAGTCTACAAAATGGAACGTAGAATCAAGGTTGTCCTCAACTTACTTTCATCCCATTCTCGCCACTGAGCTTTGTGCTTCTTAGTGACTCCTCTAGATCCGTACATTTGGTGATACTATCACATAGTTGCGCTCCAGCATCGTGGAATGGATACCGGCCCTTTTCCGGGCCTTGCCTGGTATCCTCGATCTCTACAGCTCCAGTTCCACGTACTAATGAAGATAGAAGCGCGACGTACTCCCGAGAACCTTGGTCCTTCACCTTATTTTGCGTGTCATGAGGCCCTCTACCTATGGTAGAAGATCGAGCTTCTTGTGTGTTGTAGCTCGAGGATGACGGAGAAATTGTACCGGAGCATGATCTACGATCTTCCTGGCTATAATCCCTGGTTTTGAGATCCAGCGTTTGGTTACTCGGGCTCTCAACGCACGATCCGCTGACGCTTTGTCCAAAGACTGGAGATCTGGATTCCAAATATCCATCTACAGTCTGGGCTGGTCTTTGCTCTGTGTCTTCTTGATAACGATCAACTATATCACAAGCTGGGCAGCCGTCTTCACTACACTTAGATGATTGTTGTTGCTGCAATCCTACTTCGTGAACATTTTCAGCACTGTCGCCTTTGGCTTCGTGACTCTTTTGACAAGTCAAAGGTACTTGATCCAATTCTGAGGCTTCCATGTCAAGACGAGCAATATCAGACTGTATGCTGGATGCCTAGCGATTCACTATCTAAGAACCTCGCGGTCTATATGTATGTTCGTTTTGAGTGCTATGCTTACGTGACGAAGCTGTGCATTCTGATGTGATTAGTCAACACAAAGGGATCAAGAGCTGTTGTGCAATCACTTCTTGCTCCAATCTCGATTTCCTAACCGCGATGTCCCAGCTAATCAAGGATTACGAGTGCTGGAGGGAGGCAAATATTCCAGGTTTGAGCTCGCGGTAGTTCACACCTTACCGCCACAATTCTTCGTCCGGACATCATTACGTGAAAGGTGGACAACGGACATGTACTTTCCTGTTCACAGATGTGCAAAACGATAGGAGGGGGAAGATCAGCATCCGACATTGAAACCACCTGAAATTTGTCATGGAGCTACTGCGCTTTACAAGATCTCGATGACACCGCTCACTAGTGCTCGCGACACAGGTCTCGTCTTTGCCAGCGCAGGGACTTTGCTGTTAATCGCTGAGACCAATACTGATCATGCTGTGAACATTGTTAAGAACGTTCTCGAGAACATGGTCAGAAATGTGGGGACAGAAAACCTCGTGCTAGCAGCATTCGAACTATCGCAGTCGTATATTGAGAAAACTTTGCGATGGCAGAGTAATGGAGACGTCTTTTTGCCCGATAACGACTTTCTATGCGGAACGATGGAGCGGTCTTGGTCAACAGCTCGTGGTAGTCACTCACGAAAGTATCATGAGGAATGTCACTTACGAGATGGATCAACTTGACAGAAGCCTGTTTCGTAATATGTTATCAACTTGGGCATATTCGTTGCATTTTGAGGCTCTGATTCCCGAGAAGCAGCCAGTGGGAGGCTCTTTGTCTACCTCCACGTACACTTAAGCTGATGACAAGAGACTATCTCAATGAGTAGGCCTGAGAGATTTGTAAACGTCGATTGCGTCTTGACTGATCAGGTTGGTGTAGAGTCATGGAGCAGTGTCGAGATATCCACCTGCCATAGTCTCGCTTAAGCTCGGCTTCTAGAAAGGTGTAATTGGGTCTTGTGTGCTTAGCAGATCTATCCTCTCACCCATCAAAGGTGAGTTGGTGATCTGTCCGTTCTTGGTCACATGGCTAAGCTTGAAGCGTTCATCCTTGTGATGAATCCTGAGCTGGATCTTCCGAGAAGTTGATATCTTTCGAGGGCTGGAGCTAGCGCTTCTACTGTCTTGTCTACAGTGAACAGCCTACTCGCCGCATCAGCTCACGGGACTCGAAATTTGCTCTTTCGTAGATTGGTGGGTGGCTGTTCCGCCGACGCTGGAAGGTTTAAACTCACTCATCAACGGAGATAGAGAGTGGCACTCTGTGACGGGGTTCGCACATGCATGGGTCTACAACGAGCAAGCAAACCACGTTGGTAAGTTTGACTCATGAGATCATCCTCTTATGAAACCCAAAGCCCATATCGGCCTTCCATCTCATCTCAAATGGAGTGTCCAGACGACAGGCTATGGTGCACTCATGCAGATCTTACGATCACGAATAATCGTAGGTGAGACATATTGATAAGTTCCATATTTACTGCATGGGACACCCGCCCCCCAATCTGATAAACATGTCGACAATTATGATTCCCAGGATATTGGCTACAAGAGGCTCGTTGATGCAAGGGATTGATTTTTGGGGAACGCCCTTGCTTCTTGACCCGAACCTCATACTGTAAATGCTTATCAGTGTGAGGCGCGATGCGCTGCATCTATTATATCACTCTTACAGGCCATTGGAGAGCAGTAGTAGTATCCACCGCGGTGAGATAGTCGTTTGGAAGCAACGTGAAGTAAGTTCTGATTGCCTGAGGGTAGGCCAAGTTTTGATAGCAGTTTCCAGACTGGAGTAGGAAACTGTTGTATTGATGTATTCCGAGGGAACGTCGAAAGTTTATTCTACTATATGGTAACAATAATGCAGATAGAGTAATGCACTGGCTCCGGAACCCTTCATGAGAAGAATGAAGGGACCCCGATTTCTATTTAGAGGGAGTAGCTCTTAACCACAGCAAATTCTCGAGTAATTGCGCACTATGTCCGGGGCTTCGTGATGCTCTGTTGGAGTACTCCATGGTGTAATCTGGTTTCTGGGCACATCGGGGCAGTCGGAACATGACGGATGCGATGTGATAGTTGTTCGAATCTCCCGCCGAACCTCGAACTTCTCCACACGTAGCCTTTCTTGCGACTCCGAACCCTCTAGAGTATAAAGCTGCAGACCGTCTTCTTCATTGTAGAGCTGGCTACGTAGATCACGCCGCATTGATCTACTCTTCCTGGCCGTTATAGGTAGATGTGAGGAAGTTTGGGTGGGTCTATCGCGATGCGTGCGCGATCGTTCGTTCGAAGAGCTAAGGCTGAGGCCTAGGAAATTCCCAATTGTGTCTCTCAGTCCACTGCCCTTGATGAGAGCAGGTACGCAGGGTAGACCAAGGATGAAAAAGCCGCAGGTCATCTCGGCGCAGGCCCAGAAGAGGAGTGGCGCGATATAGTACATTCTATCATCTTCGTGAGAGAAGGTGATTGTCGTAGATAAGCGAACGGTCGCAGCAATGCAAGCGCTAATTGGCATCAGTTTTTGTTGGACCTTGACGGATGGGTTACCTTAGGGAATTCTTACAGTAGACCAACTCCAAAAGTGATTGACACGCCGACCTTCTTTCGCCAATTCATCTGGAGANCCCAAATTATCTTCTGGGGCAATAGAATCATACTCCAGTCCGAGAGTACTTGTACACTCGCTGATGTAAGCATAACTGGAGACAGACTGTAACATCGACTTGGGATGTAGAATTTCCAGATGGCGGCATGTGGAATACACTGCATGTTGAGGAGGACAATGCAGGCGATGCCCCAGGTGACCTGGACCAGAATGATAATCATACTGATCCACCAAAAGTAGCTTCCACGACAGTTTCCTACTACGAACATCCTACACCAGTCAATCAAGATGGCTGTTTTGACCAAGGCGAGTGTCGCCGAATAGGCGCAGCCGTAAACCAGGATGAGATAGAGCGGTTCGACAAGCTCTGCATTGCGAAGATTCCACTGATGAACATAGTAACCANGGGTATAAATCATCCTATACCCGGCGTATGCGGTACACCAGTATGCTCCCTAAACGTTCCAAGATTAGTACACTAGATCCCATGTGCAATAAAGTAGTGATACTTCACGAACATATGCACATAGCATCAGAAACTCTTCTGTGTGGACAGCCTTCAATATTCGAAACTTGGCGTATAAACGGACAACGACCAAGGTCGTCGCAAACAGCATGCAGAAAGTGGTAACAAACCAAGCCAGTCCGTTCCTGTTTGGGGGATCGTCATAGTCTGGTGTGAAACCAGCTGGTGGCACGAGAGCTGGCTCCCCGAGCAGGATGTTAAGCTCGGAAGGCGTTAGAGACATGTTACGTAGTGATTGATGTTCGAGATGGGAACGATAGAGCTTGGAGGAGTGATTAACAGTATATGCAGAGGATTGACGGCTACGGAATCATCTTATCATAAGTCTTGGTTCTGTGCCTCTTCGGCTTTCAAGAGTTGAGATACTCGTTCGACTGGATAGCAAAACTTTCATCAAGGGACCCATACAGATGTAAACAACAGTCGGCAGCAGATAGTGGTGTAGATTATCAGTAGTCCGCTATTCTTATTGGTTACCCTTCCTGTGACTACTCAAATGTCACGCCTTGGAGTCAATGCAGAATGGTGCATATCTCTTCCGATTCGGTCTTAGACCATGTGTACGCGGATGACCGGGTCTGGAGAAATCTAAGAACGCCTTGATGATCCATGTCTAGAGACTCCGTTCATTTAGTAGGACATTGCGTAGTTGTGTATCTTTTCGCTAAGACCCCTGATCAGAGTCAGGGTCCAGTATGTGAAGCCCAGCCGTGCTGCACAGACCACCAGTGAATGCTATGACCACGTGCTGGCTAGACACAACAGATCAAACGAAAAGCGTCATTTGGCCATTGCAAAAAGTGGCGCAAGCCTCAAGACATGATCAGCACATCTATACTGTGATTGGCTCTCACAGAGGGTCTTGTTGACGCTAAGTCACCAGAGAATGATCGGCAAGCTTTTACCCGAGCAGGCAATGGATTCTTTTGGCGCGTCAGCTGACTTTGCAATGGGTATCTTGTCACTGTCCAACGTCTCGTACAGACTGCTTTCACATCCGACAATCAATGTGGGAGTTCAGTCCTTAGCAATGAAAATGGAGCTAATCAAGTACAAGGCTTACTAAAGTTGATATAGCTACATTCAGAGCGTACTTTGACAGCCAGATGCGATGATACCCTGTACATGAGTCATGTGTTGTATCAACACAGCCGTATCTCTAGGGTGGTTCTAGCACGGCGTACGCACTAAATGCTGTTCATATCGACCTTCATTACGCCTCGTCATTGATTAAATTCCCATACCATGCAAATATGTGGACTTTCATGCGGAAGAGTGGATGTGAAACGCTCCGTAGGCAACGATTCGATGACTGATTGCAATCCATACACTAAACGGCAGGTATCCGCGTAGTCGGATTCCTCTGATTGTGGGTCTAGGGTCTCCTGGATCAACTTGTGGGATTACAAAATGTCCAAGAATCCTATAGCAGGCTAAAGTATTCGTGTGGGTGGAGAACTCAATTTCGAGCCGGTCTGCCATGCCTTATCGTGGTTGCTGTGATGCTAGTAGTCTGAACCGATCGAAGTTGGTCGGAGCTGCCATCTTCATCTACGCTTCGGAGTGTGAGGCATTGCCGCAGATGAGAGTAAGTTATTCATATAAGAGGCCGGCCGGAATTTTGTGAGGATTTTGTCTCCGACTTGTTGTGGAAGAAGTCGCAAGAAGAGTGTTTTCCACTTATCTCAGGGTACCTCGACGCGAGCCCACGAACCAACTTCCAGCATACCACTGGATCAATTATGGCGCAGGGTAAGCATCTGCAGATACCATTTCGTCCGGTACAAAAGGAAGGAGTTAACATGCATGCAACAGATAAGTGCAGGTCTTCACCACATGATGTCAAAGCTGATCTGAAGTGTTTGATGGCGCAATATGCTTTGCCTAGCATACACTCGTTGGGACCAGAGTTCCAGGCTATAGACAGTCTGGAGGCCACCAAGACAACTTGTGCTGTACTGAAGCGACTCAATGCTGCTCTAGAAACAAACAACACTGAGAAGCTGGAGAGTTGCTTCTTTGCCGAGCAAGCCTTCTGGAAGGATCAGCTGGCACTGACATGGCACTTACGCACTTTCATCTCTCGAGCTAACATTGCGAAGAGTTTGCTGGAAACTAAGGCGCTTAGGAAGATGACTGGCAAGTTCGAGATCGAAGGGGAGGCAGAATTCATACATGCTGGACCAAATCTGGTCAGTTGTCTGTCCGCTATCACATACTTTGTACCATGGAGATAGCTAACATGGCACGACTCCTACAGCCCATCCTCGTTTGTGAGCTTCGTTTCAGAACTGAGTCACCAGCCGTTACCTGCGATGGAACAATGTGGCTTTTGCCTGTCGAGACTCAGCCGTCAATAGATTCTACCGGAACCACAACATGGAGGATCTGGATTCTAAGTACGAGGCTTGGAGAGCTGGATTTACACCCTGAGAACGAATCTTTGCTTCGGTCTGGTGGTGTTTGTTCGAAAAGTGAAGAAAGAATCGAGACAGACGTGTTTATCGTTGGGGGCGGCAATGCGGCTATGGCACTTGCAGCGCGTTTGAAGGCTCTGAAGGTGCGTAGTGTCATGGCTGACCGCAATGCATCTGTTGGTGATAACTGGGCTCGACGCTACGACTGCATGAAGTTTCATATTCCAACGTCGTTTTGTGAATTGCCTTATCTGAGATACCCTTCCGAGCTTCAGAATCGATTGCTCACCAGGAACGATCTCTCAACACAGATCAGACGATACGCGCAAACTTTTAGACTCGACATCATCAATTCGGTTGAAATTGTCCAAACAACTCTAGACAAAGACGGCCGATGGAATATCAGATTCCAAACCCCAGATGGCATGTCCACAGCTATTGCCAGACATCTGGTCCAAGCGACAGGCATTGGATCACAGAAGCCCTACCTCCCGCCCATGTTGAAGCACCAGGCGTTCCGAGGCATCAGTATACACTCATCGCAGTACAGAAATGCGAAAGAGCTGAAAGACCGGGGCGTCAAGACCGTGTGTATCATTGGTTCCGCAAACACAGCTTTTGACGTGCTTGAGGACTGCCACGCGGCTGGACTCCAAGTCACCATGGTTGCGAGATCGCCAACCTACATGGTACCTCTCGAGTACGTGTGCGACGACCGCAGCCTTGGGGCTTATAACTACAGTGTCGAGAAAGCTGATAGACTGTTTATGATGCTTCCGACGATAGTGGATAGTCAACTCGGGCGAGAACTGTTTTCTCAACTGGCCTCGAAGGAGCCTGACCGATACTCAACTCTCTGTGAGATTGGATTTCCAGTTCTTGACAGCCGCCACCCGGATGCTGCTCTAATGCATAATCTGATCGAGCGCGGCGGGGGACATTATGTTGACACAGGTGCTACCGCTCTACTGGCCGAGAAAAAGGTCGACTTTGTCGTTGGCGTGGAGCCCAAGGCCTACACACCTAATGGGATTGAGTTATCTGATCAGAGGGCACTGGATGCTGATGCCGTTGTTTGGTGCACTGGATTTGCGGACAAAGATGTTCGCCAAACAGTGGCAGATATACTGAAGATATCGCTGCCCGTTGACGCTACGTGGGGTGTCAATGAAGAAGGGGAGGTCCGAGGACTGTGGAGGCGGCACTTGTATGTTGACAACTATTGGGTGATGGGCGGTTATACTCAGCAACACCGTTGGTACTCAAGATTGCTGGCGCACCAGATCAAAGCTGAGCTCGAAGGTATTCTACCAGCAGCGTATCGCGATGTGCCCTCGGCAGTACCCGTATGCGAAGTCTAAGAGCATATCAACCTCAAGCAGAAGAAGATGAAGAAGGATGTAACACTTCAACAGTGGTTTTCAAGGTATACAACGAGTCATAGTTCAGCGCCAGAAGCATGGTATATGCTTGTTTCTTCTCACGACTCTGCATTTCACGCGTTGCTTGGATACACACCAGTCTTTCGAGACTGTCAATTTTACACTACCGATTCTTAGAACTTCTTTTGCATCAGCCTTTATCCTCTCTTCACAGGTCCACATGAGATTCGCGATAGCTATCATATTTGGCAGGATATCTTGCAGGTTGCCTGATACACTGATTGTAGTCGTATTTTGTGAGTCATCATACAGGTGCAGATGTCGTCGGGAAGAGCAGCTACATGTAATCCGTCGATCATATAGCCGCTCACTGACCTAGTCGAAGATATGCCGACTTTATTGTGAAGCCATGGTCGTGGGCGTATTCGAATTTGCCTCAAATTTCAGATCTCCTGTTCCCTGCAAAGCGTATCCTTCTGATGATCGTATGAGAGAGACTGGATGAACAGACGGACCTGATGATTGGTACACATCAATGGTACCTTGGCCAATGATAATGACCAAAAATCATGGAGCGGACTCGAAATGTCTACTTGTCACAACGCCATCCAAGTTCGGCTGCCGAAGAATTCGATTACATCCATTCTTTGCAATCAATCATTGGGTTGAGTCGGTACTAGAAGTGGTAGCTACAGACGGAGGTATTTTGGAAATCAATCAATCATACCCATGCTACGGCACGTGTTAGACCTGCTGTACAGTCATAGAACGCACGGACATATCCGCACTATCGAAAATGCCGAACTCCGGGATAGATTGACCGCAGAGTATATCCGAGGACAGGACATGCATGGATTGATCGACAACTACTTTTTAGCCAAGTATCAACGCGTCGACCATGCGTGCCGCAGAGCCCATGGTCTAAGCTTGGGGCACCTCAGGACCCACTTCAATGGCGACACTGTCGCTTCGACGTTGATTGCGGATATAGATCATCTATTCGTCGAAATGAAACATCCATCGTGATCACATTGTAAAGAATAGGGCACATGAATGAGGAGCCAATTTTGCCACTCGAAGCATCTTGAGCTTTCATATGCCATCTCTGACCTGTTTCCCGTTTCGAAACCACACCACGATATGAAGACCATTGTTCCGCCCAGCGTCGAAGTTGCCCTTCCTACGAAGGTGGTTCTGGATCCTATCGAGACTGCCGTTGCCGAGGTGGTCGACAAACTTGATCTTGACAGTCCCCCGGCGCACACTTTGGCTCTATCGCAGCTCGAACAGTCGAACCCGCGTGGCTGGGTTCGGCCATTGTTTTTTTTTCGCTACACCCCACGGTTCGGACCCGTTGAAAGCTGTTGAGGTCTTTCGCGAAGGCCTCCGTCCAACTCTCAGAGCCATCCCGGCACTCGCAAGTGAGATAGTCCCTTTCGACGACGGGAAAAAGCCCACTGGCAAGATTGCTCTCCGACATGGGGATTTTGGAACCTTGATCGTGAAAGATCTTCGTGGCACCGATCTCAATTACGAAGAACTACGGAAGCAGAAGTTCCCTCAATCGAAACTTGAACCAGACGTCCTGTGCACTCGCGGTGTTTTTCCCAAACCTGACGAACAGCAGCCGACCTTCATTCCGCAACTCAATATTGTCGATGGAGGTTTGATATTGGCTTTGAACATCCATCACTCACCTTTTGACGCCCAAGGGATTAACGAAGTGCTGCGAGTGTGGTCTCAAAATTGTCGTCATCAACAGGACGAGGAAGTACCAGAGTGTAGTTCTCTTTCAGTCGAGCAATTCGAACGGAGCGCACATAATGCTTCTCATAGACCGACTGCGCAGAGCGGACGTCCAGAGCATCATCCTGAGCTCATCATCGCTCCTGACCCTATCGTCTTTGGGGAAACTGCGATGAAAGAAACGCACAAATCTCGAGTCTACCGAGTGTCCCCCAAAGCCTTGGCCCAGCTGAAGAACGATTGCACTGAGCCTGGGGAGAAGAAAGACTGGATCTCCACCAACGATGCGGTTACTGCATTGATCTGGCGTTCTGTGATCCGAGCGCAGGTCAACCTTGAGCATTATCCCGAAGATGAACTATCGCATCACATCGTGAACGTCGATTTGAGACTATGTTCGAGCCCAGCTCTATCGAAGAACTACCCTGGAGGTCCCATGAACTATGCTCGGGCTGGAATGAAGCTGAAAGATGTCTACCAATCCTCAGATCTCGCTCTTCTTGCCCGCGTGATTAGAGGTGAAGTAGACAAGAGAACTCCCCAGTATGTAGACTCGCTCATCACTCTGATAGACAACATCCCCGGCTATGATCATATAGTATCGGCTTCTTTTCCGAAGCTCATGAAGAATGACTGCCTGACGAGTACATGGTACAAGCTGGATATCCTGGAACTAGACTGGGGACATGCGCTCGGTCAAATCGAGAGGGTCCGCTTTCCCAAGGGAGGCTTATTCAACGGACTTACTATGATCTACCCACAAGTCACTGCGGGAGAGGATAAGGGCATGGAAATTGCAATCGGCTTGGACAAGGAGAATTTTGAGAAACTGGAGCTGGATCCAGTTTGGAGCAAGTATGCAGAGAAAACTGATCCTGGGTATGATTGTATGTAGACAGTAACGATTTTCTCCAATATCAAAATCATCACTGTGAGTTTTGAAGTTGAGAAGCAAAGACCCGTTGTATCATCACTCATTTGCTCATCGATCTTTCATGGATCCCATGTTTTGGTAGGCCATTGTGCCGAGTGGCACCATTGGCTGACCCTCTGCGGCATGATATGATATATGGACAAGATGACCGCTGCAGATCGCAACTTCATTATATCTCGTTACCCAGATAGCCGCGCTATAGACGCTGCGTGCGCCGCAATATCGCCAGTGCAGCACACGCTTCTCGATGATGATCGGGTCTCAGTCTAGACAAGAGTCGGCAGCTAAGGTGTGGACCCTCGCTTAAGGCGACAGCGACGGTCTGGATTCGGTACCGACTATCTACAATGTAACGCGTCAACCTAACACGACTAATGTGTTTCATTCTAAACCAGAAGCGTAAGCAAAATCGCGGGTCGAGGGGTAATGAATTTCTCTGGATTCATTCTTGTCTAATGATTTGTTGTTTTTCGCCTCTCGACATTCTTGAGTATATGAGGCCACCGATTCTGTCGGACCTCCAAACCAGATGACTGGAACTGGGCTAAGTGGTGGTTTTCCACCTGACCATCCTAGATTACACTATGCGCTAGGTCCTATGATGATGGAACCCCACGGCAGATATTCTGATCGCCTCTTTTCGTTCTTCACCTTTTCATTTGTAGCAGCCCACGATCCTTTGCCTTGGGCATCATCGACACAGTCAGCGCTGTGATTGATTCAAAAGCCCAACTGTTCTCTCAAGTTCTGCACCCATCCATCTGTCTTCTGATCTAAATACGCTTGAGCAACTGCGGATCTACAATGGCCATACCGGTAACAGTGCTCTTCGGGAACCCTCCCCAAGACATCGACCTTTCGGCAAGTAATGAGATACTTGACGACACTGTCGTGGCTGCCCTCACATTCCTTGCGACAATGGCCGTGACTTCTCGTCTTGTTATCAAAAAGAGAAAGTACGGTAGACTCCAAGCCGACGATTGGTTTATCCTGCTGGCATTAGTATGTAATCACAGCAACCCAGACTTCGAGGACACCTTCGCTCACATACAGCAAAAGTTTGGAGAATACGGCACTGCTGCTTGTACACTCGCTGGTAATTACTACGGAGCAGGGAGACATGTTTGGTCAACAGACACCCCGTCATTGCGGAAGATGTCGATTGTCAGTCACTCTCAAATTTCAAGCACTTGAGACCATTCATTGACTCGGCAGCTGTAGGCTCTATTCATCTACCCCTGGATTTACGTTGTCGCAACGGTCGGCCTTAAGCTTTCTTTCTGTTGCACTTACAAGCTTTTATTCTCGGGCACGACGTTGCGAGCCACTCTTCGATGCCGAAACTGGCTCGATAGAAGTTTGGTTGGTCGCGGTATCGCATCGCTGTTGTATACATTCTCGGTCTGGTTGCCGATGACCGTCGCGTGTCGACCGATGGACCAATTCTGGAACCTTACACCGGCGAGACAAATGGAAGTTGCATAAACTACCTCTCTATGTGGATTATCACAGGCATCTTTAGCGCGGCTCTCGATCTGCTCATCCTTCTTCTACCAATCCCGATCATCTGGTCACTCAAGACGCATTGGAGCAAAAAGCTGCCAGTATCGTGTCTACTTGCTCTCGGTACACTGTAAGCAGCCACCGCGAGGTACATATTACACTAGCACTGATACTGATGTCTATATACAAGTGTCGTGATCGCTGCGGTCATTCGATTGGTCTACATGTCGCACATGATGCATGCGACTGACATCACTTGGGCTTTGGGACCTGCTCAGATCTGGACCTCACTCGAGCCATCGTTAGGGATCGTATCGTCATGCCTAATCACGATCTTTCCTCCGATGGTCAGCGGTGTGCGCAGCATCCTTGGGCTCAAGCGCGAAAGTCTAAACGACACATCACTAGGTCGCAAACTCCCATCTTTTGGCAGTATGGCGCCAGATCCTAGGTGTCGCAACGGCAACACGTCCCGATTTCGAGTCGAGGAGGACCGTCTGGCTTTAGTCACCCTCGGATGCAACCAAGCAAGAATTACAGCAGTAGCTGGGCCAACGTCATCATACGGTGTTGCGGAGGGCGGTATCAAAGTTGACAAGAGCTTTAGTGTTATTGGTCTGGAAGGTACCAAGGCAGTTTAGTGATAGCAGCCCTACTCAGATCTTAGCCGGCTCAAATAGCAAGGATCTAGCTTTGAATTGGCAGTCCGTAAGATGCCTGTTGTTTCTCAAGCTGTGTTTGAAGGATATATTTGTGATGGGACGACTCAGACATTCCGTATAACCCTGCGCTAGGCAATCGATTCGTGGTTTGGATGGGGAGCAGGATGAGGATGTAAATAGTGATGCTGAGGTAGCGTTTCCAGTATCATGAATTGAGAACTCTAATTCGGTGGTCAACGGAGATTCAAATTATACTTTAATATTTCTGCTCCCATACCACTCTTTTGGAAACGTACAGAAAACAGCTCTATTCACAATCCCGGCACGATGCTACTGAGTGCTTTGTTATTGAATTGTATGATAAGTAGTATCGTGGTATACTCCTATCACGTCAGTCTCTCTTTTGTTAGACATCATGCGCAAGTTATGCTGCACCAAGGTCCCTGTCGAAGTCTTTAGAGCAAGCTAGCAGAAACGGAAGGCAAGTGGCATGCCAACGTACGACAGGTCAGCCTACCTTGACGTAATCACCTGTATCACGTAAGCTTGTATCGAGTCGGCCTTTACTTATGTGGCTATAGGAAGGGAAACTTTGTTGATTTCAATCTCATAGATTCACTAGCCTCACATCTTTTGTTATGAAGTGTGTCATTAATGCCTTCGTTACTCTCACTATCGCTACTACTGCTTTGGCGACCGCAATGATGGCAGGTGATCGTATCAACAGTGCTGAGACCAAGGATAGCAATGTGGTGGAGCGTGGCATAGAAAGACTTATTTGCATCCACAGAAGACATGGAGTGAGCGTTTTCCCTGCTGGTGGTAGCACCGTTAACATACAGCCAGTTCGAGCGTATAGATCTCATACCGCGTATTGACGCATATTGCGAGTAAGAATCGACATTGATCTTCCTTCCACATGCTCACTTCTGAAGGCAACATCAAGGCAAGGCGATCCCCAACAATGATACTCTTGCTGTAGGTCCTACAAACCGCTGGTCCTGTATCGAACCTCACACTTGACAGGAGACCCAAAGCATCGGCGAATACAAGTTCGAAATTGGTGTTTTAGCCGAAGACAAGTTCNTGCCCTCCCTCCATTCGCAAGCCGCCCTGACCTCTGGCAGCTGTATTGCGACTATCACTAGCACCTGCTATTCTCAACTTCGCAAAGTCGTGGTGAGTATGAAGTATGGGCATCCATTACAAGTTTGTGCAAGCGTGCTAATGTTAACGGCCAGGACCAGTGCAATACAGCGAGCGTCCACGGCAAGCAGGGTGGCGTTTATCATGATCAGTGCGCGGAGTGGTATCTGCTTTCTCTCTGATCGTCTTGTACTTATTGCAGCAAATGCGATACGGTGGCTTGAAAGTCGGGATTCCACTGTCCTCCATCTAGACTAATTGATCAAATATGCTCCTCTGAGAGAGGCATTGAGCCAACCAGATGATCGACCCCCCATCTCTTTAACGCCCCTATGGACAAGGGATTTAGATTTTCGGATGATTTTGCTACGCGGATGTTTTAATGACAGGGTCGCTCTACGGACAAGAAAGTCGGATCTGTTATCGCGTGATACAACTAGGGTAGTGGTGTTTCTTCGATATAGAGACTATGTCAATGCAGATACACAAGTACTTGATCTATAGGGACGTACACGGACTTTTGATATAGAATCGAAGATTACATTTGCACGAACAAATTTTTGGAAGGCACGTACGCCGTTTCGTCAATCGCGAGAATCCTGTCTCAAAAACTTCGATATTCATACTTGCCGAAAAATTTGACGTGAATTGTAATCACTCTGGGGTCTAGAAGATGCTTAGTGGACTGGACTTCATAGAGAGTGCCAGTCCAGGCCGATACACTGCTTCTCCTAATCTGATCAATCTCAATTGGTAAGGTCTTATGAGGAGCGGCCATCGCTTGTATCGGTTACAAAAGCATATCTCATAACCACCGAATAGTGGATGTCACGACCAAATATTACCGAATCGTAATGGTATTGTGCTAATTAATACGATAGCGACTGATCGCGGATAGGATATAGCCAACCAAGGCACGCGCTAGTGTAATCGAGATCACAGAGCTTGTGCTAGTCTTGCGCTTGTTACGTGTTAAAGATCACCTAATGCTCCGCAAGTTGGGTAGTTAGGCGTTCGATCCTGTTGCGTCCAAAGGGCTAATGAATATAATCTCTGGCCTCATCATTCTTAAAGCGTTTCCCCATCTCCTGAACACTTATTGGAAAGCAACAGCCCCCACGATTCAGTTAATCTAATGCCTTGAACGGACCTGTAATAGAGTGTAAAGTATTCTCGGATAGCGATCTAACCTGCTGCAGTTCACGACGCGGCTAAGTGACACGTCCAACCGACGTATGTACAGCGGAGCCTATCGTGGAGTGTGAATTGCCTTTTGTCACAGATAAACCATGCAGGAGTAAAACCTGTAATTTTGGAGCCTTTCAACACAAAGGTATGTACGTACGAAATCAGGAAAAAAGAAGACCTGGCCACTCTTACGATTCAAGCCGTATCGAATTTCCTGT
>JGI24891J29808_1000450_pt1 | contig 24641 bp, 22 predicted proteins | sample FreactcultuFSWF8_FD_29808 | JGI IMG/M metagenome (IMG submission 29808) | reverse complement strand
AGTAGGGTCTTTCTTCATTGCATCCTCTGCATTCTTAATGGCAGGTACAACTGTTGCATAAGCCTTCAATCTTTCCGCAGTAGATTTAGAATACCCTTGAGCTTGCAATTTACTAACATAGTTATCAACACTCTTTTGGGTCTTGAAATAGTCTTTATTGTCTGCTAACTCGTTTTTAATTATGTTTTTGAGCTCGTCATAGCTCTTTTTCTCAATCTCTGGTATAAACCTTTTGGGTGGCAACGCTGCTTCTGGCATTGGAAATCCAGGCGACTTGCTATTTTTTACTACTAATACTCCTTGTCCTTCTTTTTGTAAATCATTCGGCTTTGTAGGCTCCGAAGTACCATGTACCGATGCGGATGTACCAGAAGCCGAAGGCGATTTCAATTTCGATTCTTCTTTTTTTTTTACTAATGCGTCAAAATCAAAATCTGGCTTTGCATCTTCTTTTTTTTGAACTTCATCTTTTTTTACCAATGTGTCAAAATCAAAATCTGCATTTTTATTATCTTCCATTATTTCTGTGGTATAAAGTTTTTACCATCCCATTTGTATTTTTTACCATCTTTCAAATAAACATCACCTACTATTAAATCTGAAAGTTTATTTGGAACAGGTTTGGCTTCATGGCTTTTATTGGCATTTGATTTACCCCCTTCTGGCTGACTTTTTGAACTGTTTGCTGGAGGTATGTAATCAACATTCAATCCTCCCTTGTACGCTTTTTGATTCCCTTTATTTTTTGCTATATCAAAGAAATCAACACCATACTCTTGATTTATATTAAAAGCATTATCAGTGTATGGAACTATTACAATTTCTTTTTTCTCTGGCGTTCCGTAGGATGCATTCTTAGGTGTTTTCGTAACAGAAACCTCTATATATGGTGAGCTTTTTAAATCGTCCCTTACAATAGCCATAGGAATGCCTGTTACTATTCCTGTTGGAGTTCTAAATTCTAACGGCTTCTTTTCTTCTCCCTTTTTATCTTTTTTAGAAAATGTAATCCTTCCAACACCATCTGATGTTTCATGGTATGTGGCATTGACGTCTGCAAATTCATTAGCCTTGCCTGCGCCAGAGCCTTTACTAACATTCATTCTACTCAAATTCTTAATACTTGACTTCTCAAGCGCTTTTTTCGTTATATTATCAACGGCAAGTTTATTAACATCTTTAATCTCTTCTGGAGATAAGTTTTCCATTTTTTTGCCCTTGTACAACTCTTTTAATGCTGCTGATTTCGCTGCGTTATTGAGATTGCTATCGTCATCAATGCTTGATTCAAGGCTTGATTTTAAAGCATTAATATCAACGTATTGATTAGTTGTGGTGTCGATATACTCGCCATCTGGACTATCCGTTCTGATTGTTGTGTATGGAAGTTTGAGAGAACGAGCCTCTTTTGCCCAGTCGTAAGGCTTTTTACTAACCACAGCGCTCATTAATCCTTCGGGATTTATGATGTTGCCTTTCATAATTACCGGCTTACCTTCTGCATCTTTAATCTTAAAGATTGCATCTTTATCTCCTGCGAGATAATTGTCGTACAAATTCTTGTTTTCTTCGTTAAACCTATAATCGTCTTTCTTTTGCTCTGCTTGTGTTAAAAAACTGTTAACCTTTTCTAAATTTCTTCTGTTATTAACGGCAACTGCGTAAGCCTTTTGAAATTCAATNTTTTTTTCACCCACATTGGGGTCATTCATTATGTTTTCATANGGTCTATTTGNATGAGCATCCCTAGCAGTAGTTAGAAATTCAGCAGCTGCTTTTTCAACATCTTCGNTAAGGTAATCTGGAAGGTCTTTAGGAAGTTGAACCTTCGCAANCGCTGATTCGTAGTCCTTGNTTGCCAACTGACCCCTTCTATTTTTCTCTAAATCTAATGCTTTCTTCCTAGCCTCAATGTTATCCAAAGCGTCAGAAGCGAGTTTTAACCCTTCCTTTTCCATTGGAGCTTGTAACCCTATACCTAATCCTAAACTGTTTCCTAATAGTGGCATATCTTTATATTAAGCTAGTAAAGGTAATAATGTAGTTGCTGCTTTAAGACCCATGCCAGCTGAACTACTTAGACCGCCAGAGAAGTTAGTTAATCCTTGTTGCAATGCTCCTCCGTAGGCGTGTTCTAGCTGATTTCTCCTGTCTATATCCGCTTGGGTCTTTAAGTTTTGCTGTTGCTGTAACTGACTTGCGGCTTGTCTATAAGCATCCATGTGCTGGCTTNTTAACTGAGCGCCTTGTGCTGCGAACTTATTTAATGCGTTAACATCCTGACCTGTCATAGCAGCGCTCAAAGCTTTTGCACCTGAACCTCCTCCAATCTCTGTAGCTGTCCTGTTTGTGGCGTTTTGTTGTTCTGCTAAACTTTGTCTGAAAGCAGCGCTTTCTTCTGGCGAAAATCCTTGTTGAGAAAGGCTACGTGCCATCTGTGAATAATTGCTCAATTCTCCATTAAGTCCGTATTCGGGAAACGCTTGCTTGTTTAATTNGTTTAGTCCAACAAGTCCTGATATGCCTTCCACAAGTCCAAGACCTGNTTGTATNCCACCAGGAACCATTGAACCTGCTATGGCTTGTCCAGACGTAATACCGTTTTGAGGTGCGCTAAAAGAAGCACCACTTGNATCAGATGCAAAATAATCACCACCAGAAGGCATTGTGTTAGGTTGATCACCTTGATATGTTAGNCCTGTTGGATATGGTATGTNTCCCAATGATGGGTCGTNTGGATTGAATNCGTATGGAAGTGCCATAGTTAATTAGTTATTTTTCGTAAAAACCAAGNAGTTAATGAACCTATAAACATAAAACCAATTACCTTACCATNAATGGTTCTGTAAACATAAGGGTAAACAGCCAACGAACTCCAAAATCCAAAGCACATAGGACAAGTAAACAACTTGCCAAAAAAAGAACTTCTTGATGCTACATAAGCACGAAACGGTTCTGTTAGCGTGCTTCCTGTAATGCCTATCGCAAAGCCTGCGTTGATTAGAATGAAGATTATTAGTTTATACATCGTATTGTAAATATACAAATTTACTTGTTATAAGTTCTAAATTGAGCAAAGAATTTTAATACCAAATCGGTTATTTTTTGAAATATTCCCTTGNTGAACGTCATCTTCATTTCCAAATACTGACCAAATAAGTTAGATGTGTCCTCGTTGTTATTCTGNCCGTTACTCGAAGTTAGTATGTCGTTCTTAATGTAAGATGTTTGGTAATCCAAATTATTCTCAAAGTCAGATGACAACAAGAAACTTTGATGGTTTCTTGTGTAGAAGTCAAAACGAGCAGGAGCCAACAGACTTGCAACCCATAATGCCAAGTATTGCTTACTTAAATTAACGTCTTTATTAAACAGTAATGTTATATAGCCATCTGATGTACAATTACTTTGTGTTAAATTGGATACAAAACCTATTGTTGATGCGCTGTAACTAAATGCAACCGAACCGACCAAAGTAAAAGTTGTTGCTCCAGTAACAATTATCTTCCAAGTTCCATTGTAGTTAGGATTGTATGGCGTTCCAGATACCACAACGGTATCTCCAGTAGCATATCCATGATTGGTAGATGTTGTTATTTCAACAGTTCCGTATGTATCATTTGGTATTACGGTAGCAATATTTAGGATTCCTGCATACCAATATCCTGCCAAACCTTGGCGATGTTCGTAAATAGCGCCCGTGTTATTCAATATCCCTGTTACTGTATTTACAGGGCTTGGTGTCATAAACGTGTCGGTCCATTTTAAGTATATCTTAGGCAAGAATGTATGGAATGTGGTAAACTTATTCTTATCCTCGTTATACTCGATTGTGTACTCGTTGTAATAATCTTTGGCGTAATAAGTTATACCATTGACAGTTACACTATCTGCTGGAGTTTGATGCGGTATAAGTGTCCATTGAGTAAGGTTGTTAACCGGTGAATACCCTTGCGACTGTACATTAGCGACATAAAACTCCCCTGTTTGGTTGAATGTAGATTGCTGATTTGGAGATAAGCCAGTTTCATATACAACAGTATTAGGCGTATATATTGTGGTGCTTGCCCATATATTAGCCTCTTGCCTGCGACCAATAACAGTCCATAATACACAAGAATACCTATCGTCCCATACACCAGATATACCTTCTCCATTGGCTGGAGTGTCTATGCCATTAACCCATTTTAAGTTATTGGCAAAGAATGACTGCATTCCATGTATGTTACCAATCTTGATAGTTCCATCGTAACCCATCCTCATTGGCTGCTTCAACTCGGTATTGATCCAATACATCGTTTCATTACCTTGTGCGCTCTTGCCCTTAACTACCGACCACTTATTATTGGTTCCAATAACCGTTACCATTTGACCATCACGAGATAGAACCGACCCATCTCCTATAAGTACTTGACTTCCATCACTAACATTCATTGTACCACGAGTGTTGAAGTATTGGCGCTGAACCATTCTAGGCTGCCAAGTAAATAACTCACCGTTAAAGTTAGCGTGGTGTGTTATAGGTCCAAAATTCATTGGTAGGTCGAAGTAGTTAAGTGGCAAGAATATCCTATAATTATCCAATACGGCATTCTGTGGCTTTAGGTCGGACCATATTATTCGAGTAGGCAGTTGTGTCTGGTTAGGTAACGAAGCGTTAAATGAGGTGTCTGAACTAACCTCATTATTATAAGAGAAACCTGCATCGTAAACTGCATCTTGACTTGTGAAATTGAGTACACTAACCCAATTAGATGCATTTGTTACATTAGGATAATTCCAATCTACATCGTTAGAGTTTCCCTTAAAAACCAACTGACTATTAACAACATTTTGAGAATAAAAACCAAGACCTGCACCATTACCTGCTCCTGCGCCACCTGTCCTATACATTAGGTACGACTTCTGTGTAAATACATCCCCACCAAAGACTGTTTGAATATTATATATTGGCGTTACCGTACCGCCAGAGGTATATATGTAACCGGTTCCAGCAGAGTTAGCAAGATAGAATCTTGTTGAAGATACTATTACAATCTGCCATATACCGTTAGCTCCTGTTCCTCCTCCAGAACCAACAATACTAACTGTCATACCTGTTGCAAGGTTTGCAGTACTTGATACATCCACAAGTATATAAGAACCTGTTAAACTTGTTATATTGGTAACAGAAAGAGAAAATACAGGCGGTGTTGCTATCAATGGAACAGGCAAAACTGCTCCTGTTGGAACAGATGTATTTAACGCAGGGTCGCCATATTGTCCAGACGTAACTGGGTTACTTACATCAGAGTATGTGTATGTACGGAAGTAATATGCTCCATAAACACCGTAATCATTGTTAGATGAGTTGTTAGTGACATCATTTGGAGTTATGAAAACAACTCCTCCTTTTTCTCCTCCTTGATAAGAAGCGTGTCCGTGAACAAGGTTAGACCAAGTTATTCCTCCTGTTGGTCCAACATATCCGTTATATTGGTCAGTAACGAGGTAAGCGCCTGTTAACGAATTTGAGTCATATGTCGGGGTTGAGCCGTAATATGCATTATACTCTGCAATGTCCCCCGTGTATGTGCTACCTGATATAAGCACATTATTATAGTCATCTACTTCTGGATTTCCCAACGTTATTAACTTATCTCCGTTAATTAGATTGATTGATTGTTGTCCGCAAAACAAATCTGGAGAATAGAACTCCATAATCTTCCTGTTCTGTATTCCACCAGGAACATTTGTTGATGGAAATCCACTGTATAATTGATAACCGTATAATCCGCTCTGAAATCCAATACAAGCAAATGGATTAGGGCCATTAGCATAACTTGTAGAACCTACATGATAGTATGGGCAGTCGCCAGTTCCGTTGAAGTAATAACCCATTACAATAATACCAGATGCTAATACAGATTGCCTTCCTGTTCTTTCAACTCTCTCAAAATGTATCTCGCTGACTAAATCTCTTAATGGTACACCATTTATTAATGCATCAAAGTTAATGCCGTCAAACTCAACGTATGGAACCAATGGACTAGAAACACCTGCCGAGTTCTTATTTCCAGAACCTGCCGTGAATGGGTTAGATGAATTTGTTGTTAAGTTAACCGTTGGAAGTCCAATAACCCTCCTATTTGGATATGTTACATTGGTAACTGAATCATTAATTGTTATGTCATCAACCCAAAAGTTTTGAGTAAAAAGTCCAGAGTTACGAATCCTAAACTTAACTGTAAATCTGTACGTTTCAAACATACAATATCCCATGTAGTTGTAAACATTCAACGGGTCCTGATATTCCCCAAATGTGTTATGCCCAAAGTCTGAACCTATGCTTGAAATCTGATTAGCTTTTATAGAGTGGGTAATAGTCTTAGCCCAAGCAGAAAAGTCCGTTACTTGACTTGCAGTAAGGTTGCTTAATATTAGCCTGTTATCTATTGCGTCAATATTACGGGCTGTGGCTATGTCCGTATTGACTTGGATAAGAGTTGCTACATCTAATGCTGTTGTTCCCGATTCTGTTCCTGTGTGCGATATGTTCATTTGGGAACCAGTTATTGAAAACTTATTGATTAGTGTCCCAGAAACAGACCCATCGCTGTAATGAACTCCAGCCAACTCAACGTATGCAAAAGCTCCAACTGGTATATTAGTTACTGTAAAGTTATTAACCTTACCTGTTGAAACCTCTGGGTAATCTCCGTAGATACCACTTGGGCTACCTGATGTAGAAGGAGAGAATACAGGTATAATATTGGTTAAGTCTGTCCAATTTGTCGGACTTAGATTGGCGGTTAGAAGCCTTATTGCATAGCGCCAATTACCTGACACTATAGCCCCTGATGTCTGTGTCTGTGATGTAAAAGATAACTGTACGTTTGTATTTTGGAGTATCAACTGACTTTGAGAAGATATGGTTCCGTAATTGTATATGCCAGAAGAACTTATTTGAGCTATTGCTCCATTGTAAACATAAGGACCGTTAAGGTAGTAGAAACATCTCGGCTGATTGAGGTTATCTGTGTAGTACAAAGATGTCTGATAGTCGTTTTGCTCACCATAACTATCAATTTGGTAGGATGTCCTAAAGTTAAGCTCTTTAGATTTAAGTAATGTTGTGTAGGATGTAACACCGGTATTCTCATCATGAACAGCAACGCCTATCTCCCCAATGCCAAATTGGTTGATGCTAATACTGCCAGTGGATGCCGTTGTTGAATATGTAGAGTTCTGTAATATAAAATGCGTGGTGTCAACAACTGTAATTATCCATGTTCCATCAGCATTAGTTCCGGTTCCAAATATTGTAACAGATTGACCTGTTGTTAGGTTTAGATTGATATTTGTAGTAATCTCAATCTTTCCAGAGCTATTTGTTATGTTACTTACGNAACTTGAATAAGTTGTAAGAATGTTTGATTGTGGAGTAGAGAAAACAAATAGTTGACCAAGTAAATCGTACGAGCCTATAACGTTTGATGGACCAGCGAGAGATGCATCCCAAGCCTCTTGAATGATATATATTGCCGTTGGGTTAGTATTGTAATCAATATCAGCAACACTATAATCTAATCCTGTTATTGTAGTTAATGTAAATATTGCATAATTTCCGCTTAATGTAAGGGTATATGTCTGACCAGATCCATAAAAATATGAAGAAATAGCTGTACCAAAAGAAGAGTAAGTCAATGCAACAGTTGTGGAATCTGTCCAATCTACTATACTTCCACTAACCAATACCAATCCATTTTGGTCGTAAATCTGAATAGAACGTGTTGTTCCCGATGCATTTTGCATCAATATCTTATATACCTTGTTTTGTGTAACGGTAGGAGGTATTACAAATGACAACTTATTGCCAAGGCTATTTTGAATAGAATATGACGTCTGACCGTTCTTAGTTATGTGTTGAACATTAAGCGCATCTAAGTAGTCGCCTTGTGGGACAAGAGCAAAGTCCATGTCTTTGTTCATACCGCCCGAAGGCATCACACTATCTTCGCTGAATGGCATTAGAATGAGAAGTTTCGGTTAGTAATATATGCGTTAGCCAATGAAGCAATCTGCCTCTTGGTGTTTCTGAATTTGTTTTGAACGCTCTTAGACTTGTACCAAGTCTTTTGAGAAATCCATTCCTGCTTAGCATCTGCTACTTGAAATGGCGAGTACTTTCCTGCTGGATAAGTTATCATGTATTTATACATGATGTACGCAATCAATCCTCTCTCCATGTCTGAGTAAACGGTTATAAATCCATCGTCATCCACGTTCATGCCTATGAAAGAACAATCCGCCTCTCTGGCTGTTATCAAGTCAGTACAATCCTCAACAGGATTTCCATTGGTGTCTATTGGCCATTGACCAGTAGCATTGGTTCCATGATTCCATGTTGCATCTCCCAAAGTGAAATATATATAACCATCCACAATCTGAAAAGCACCTGCGCAATTACGGTAGCCTTGTCCATTTATTCCATTAGAATTTAACCAAGGCTGGTCCACATATACTAATCCCGCCCCAACCTCAAAAGAACCACAAGGCCTAAGAGCTAGAAGTTGAACGAATCCATTAGGCAATTTAGCCTTACCATCATTAATAGTAAGTCGGCAGTTGCGTTTGATGAATGTATCTAATGAATCAAAATGTCTAGCTCCCTCGTTAGCAAGTCTAACAAAAAATATGTCATCGTCTGATGATTCAATCCTCAAGTTCATCTTTGCAGATGATATTATCTGCTGGATGGAAACAGTGTTATATAGTCCTGATAAACTCATTTCCTACGTTTTTTAGGGGCGTTTAGTGTAAATTCTCCTGGGACTACTGCTTTACTTGATTCAATACCTATCTCTTCAGAGAAGCACATTGCAATCAAGTCAGGTATCAAGTCATCGTTCAATGGGAATTGGTCTGTTTCAATATTGAAGAATGGAGATATTCTTGGGTCTGCCAATAAACATTCTGTCATTATGTGCTTAAGCTCTGGCAGTCCATACACCTCAACTATCTGATTGTTCCCATCGTATAATGCGGATGGGTTGTTAGATAAGTATTGTGCAGTAACAGCATTAAGATTAAAAGTACTTACCCAAGACCTGCTTTGCATTCTCGCAAATGACTTATTATTACTTACCGTACCAATATACCTAAAACCATCATTATTTGTGTCAAGGCTTATTACCTCTGGATGTGAAAATTTCACACAAAGAGGGTTATCTTGCATATTTACATCGTATGTTGGGTAGTATTTTTGATAACAAACTGGATTTATACGCCCGTCCCTCATGAATATTGTACGAATAAGCCTAGCACGATATATGTTAGCCAATGTTTGTAAATACCCATAATCGTATCTTGTACGGTCTGTAACAACCCCACCATCAGGTAACCGAGAAAGAAGTTCAGTTATTTCAGCGTAATTCATAAATTATGGATTTTTGTTTAGTTCCATACTACTTGTTTGCATCAACTCATTATCTCTTGATAACATGGCGTAAAGTGTTTGTGCCTCGTTTACAATCGTAAATAAGAACTTCTCTGGGTAGTATGCTGTTAAATCAATGGTGTTATTGGTTGCGTCTATGATAACAGCAGGCTGTCTTATATAATCAATAAGAACTTGGCTACAATTATAATTTATCGGCCAAATTTTAACCTGGTTATTTGCAATTTCAAAGTATGGATTGTTAGGGGTAGGGGTATTCAAAACTCCTATCTTCTGCTTTGATGTCAATGGCTGCGCATATTGATTTGAAACCCTTGATATTGTTCCTCCCGAAATGTATGCCGAATTATTAGCCACAGGAATGGAAAAGTTTTCATCTTGGTAAAGCGCAAATGTAAAGTCAGTAAGCCTCTTAACATAAAATGTTCCATTAGCGATTGTAGAACCAACAACACCAGATATTGTCAAGTTGTCATTAGTCCTTATGTTGCTTCTTGTATTTATTGTAACTATGGCTGGAGTTGAGTTAGACACATTAGCAATAGACACGTTATATATCGGAGCTGTAAATGTACACTGAACAGAAAGTAAGTGCCAATAATCATTGAGATATAATGTACCCAAAATGGAACCAGATCCTGATGTGTATGTTCCTATGCAGCTATATACGAGTATTGTGAATGAAGTTTGGTTTATCACACTGTGGACTGTCCACGTTGTCCCATTTATCATTTGTGGAGCAGTAGACAACCCCAAAACATTCTGCAATTGAAATGTTGAACCAACACTAAACCCATGAGGGTTTAATGTTGTTATGGTGATGTAAGGAACATTATAAGTCATTCCAACAATCGCTACGGGGGCATTTTGAATGTAGTTGCTAACAACAGGTAGGCTTACGTTGGTATTAGTTAAGAAAGAAATATCATCNCATTCCTTTTGCTGGTAATCTCCTTTATACACACGTTCAACTACAGAAATCAAAGCATCTTTCAATAGCCTATTTGCTTTTGTTGTATCTAAGTACTTAGTGTATGCAGCACCTACTTTTTGTTGTAGATATAAGTATAAACTTTGTCCTGTCTGCATAAGATATGAGTTATCTATACAAAAGTACAAAAAACTATAACAATAAATTTGTTAACTTAAAGTTTTTTCATAAAAAGAAATGCCCCTTTTTTAAGGGGGCAAATCAAACTAAACTAAACTAAACTATGAAACACACAATGTAAATATACTAATTGTTTTTCATTATGCAATTTTTATTTCTTCTTTTTTCTTTTTTGCTTCTTTAACAAGTTCGGACAACTTATCAAAGCTCATGTTCCAGTAGTTAGAAGTCTTTCCGATAAATCCCTCATCAACAAGGTCCTTAGCCTCTTCTTTCAACTTGTTAAAAGCGGGGATGTCCACCCTGCCAACATTACCTTTCTCAATGCTTCGGATAACTTTAGATTCTTTTTCTTCTTGCTCTTTTACTTTGCGTTTAATAAACTCCTCAAATTCCCTCGGATGTTTACGGCTCCAATCAACCAACCCGTTCTCATCTGAACCCAAAAATGTATCGTTCAAGTAGTAATTGTTTCTTCCATCATCAATTTTATTATCAATGATCTGGAAAGCAATAGCTTTTCTCAATACGATAATCATATCTTTATCTTCAGACTTTCCATCAACGAAGATTCTTAAGAAATTACATAGGTTCTCTTCTCTCAACAAGAAACCATTTTCTCCTACAAGGTCCAATAAAAGCTCTTCTTCTGTCAAACCGACAACAGTCCTATTGAAGTAGTAAGCAATATCGCTTCTTTCTTCATGATTCATTCCTGCAATAGAAGTATTTGCCTTTAGCCTGTCTTTGAACAATGTAGTAGCATTTGCAACCCTAACATTTGTATCAATGAGGTTGAAGTTACTTCCAGACTTAGCGTTATTATTTGGCTTACCGTTTACCAAGCAAATCGGATTGTGCTTCCAAAAATTCTCAACAATATCTTTTGTGTTTTTGTCTTCTTTGGTGAAGGTAGGTTCTTTCTCATTGTCTTCAAACTCGTAAGTTATTGACATTTCAGTTTTGCTGAAACGGGCTTGCATCTTCTCATGATTGTCAGCTTCGTAACGATTCAGCTTATGGTATCTTCCAGAACTGTCCACCATTCTAACTTCTCCTTTGTACTCAAAGGACATTGGGTATTGAATGTCTACAGCCTTATCAGGAAAACATTCTTCGTTGTGTGTTAACACAATTTTTACTTTATTTATCATTGTTTATATGTTTGTTTATACAAATATACGAATAAATTTCATAAAAAGAAAATTATATTCATAAAAAACCCCCAATTAAGGGGGCTTTTATTATTGACTTCAAATTGATTAAACCAATGCGAAGTTTACAGGGTTGGCAGCGCCACCAGAAGTTAAATCTTGAACCAAGTTCAACAATGCAGTTTGGAAAGCAGAGTAATTAGTTACTCCTTCCGCATAGAACAAGGTATGTTGATTTGTTTCTGTATCAATATTTCCTCCTACGTCAGAGATTGAACGTGCGCTGTACAGAAATGTAATTTGTGAATAAGTGGTACCAGTTGAGAACCCAAGCGATTGAAAAGTAGAAGGGTCAACTTGTTGAGCAATAGCAGCGTATGTTCCTAACGCTTGTGTAGGCTGAATAGTCAATACCGCAGCAGTCAAAGTAACGGTAGATCCAGGTAAAGCAAGGTTGTTGATAGTGAATGTATTGGTAGTAACAGCAGTTACAGTCCATGTTCCATTCAATACAGTAGCATTACCTGTTGAGCTGTCTGTAATTCCAGATAAGGAAATTACTTGACCTACTGTTAATCCGTGTGAAGTTGCAGTGAATACAGCAGGACCTGCGTTGGTTACAGAACCTGCTCTTACCGCAGTTTGAGCAGTAGATGAACCTGCGAAGTTTTGAGAAGCGGTGATGTTACTCAAAGCAGCAATTGTTACTACTGGAGCGCCTGGAGTAACAGAAGTTGTTGCAACAGCAACACCAGCAACTGTTAATGAAGTTCCATTGTTAGTCAAAGTCAAGTTCAAATCTTTGAACAACAATAATTGGTTGTACAAAGCCAATGTTATTGTAGTGGTAGTGTCAGCAGCGGTAGCAGTGTAAGATGCTACTTCTTGCGCAATATAACCATACAATGGAAGATATTGACTAAGTTGGAATGAATAAACTCCACCTGCAACAGCAGCCGCAGGGGTAATTGTCCAATTTGAAGCTAGTTCAGGGATTGAATGTTGAGGACCAACGCCAGCCAAACCTGCTTTATCAATCAATGAATATTTCATTGTCGGAGCAGTAGTGATTGAAACGTATCCTTGAGATGTCGCAATATCCGCAGCACTAGCTTGGATAGTTGACAAAAGCGAGAATGTTGTTCTTAAAGCCATTTTTTTATGTTTTTTAGGTTTTTTATAAGAGGGGTTTTTAGCCCCTCTTGTTATTTTTTTGTTTGTTTTAGTTTAAGGTTAAACTACAACCTCCATCCATCCCATTCTATATGCCATGAAGTCATAAGCACAGTCCGAGTAGATTTGTAAAGATATACCATCTCTATCATTTACGGCAGGAAGACCGGCGGCAGAAGATGCAGCAGGTGCAGATGATGGAACACCACCGCCCATTGCAATACCACGTAAGTATTCGTAAACGATTTCCTCATCTCCATAGTACACTTTCTCAATTGCAGGTAATGCACCTCCACCTACTCCATCAATCATTCCAAGGTCAAGAGCAACCGCAGTATATTGCATACGGGTAAATTGACCAAGAGATGAAATAGTAGAGTTAGCAGGCCACATTGTTCTGTTGTTGAATATTGGGTGCATCATGAAATCAACAGTAATACCATTAACGCTGTAAGTCTTCACGTCAAAACCTTTCACTTCATTTCCTCCGAAAGTGTTATTAACACCAGAGAACTGAATCATTGGTGTAGTGAACTTTTGGATTTGACTTAAGAAACCACGACCACATAAGATAGTCATGTTAACGTGTTGCAACGCTTGACGGTCAGCAATACGTCCAATCCAGTTTTCAAAGTCGCCTTGTGTCATTGCGCTTGATAATGGTTGGTAGATACCGCCTCGTTGTGGGTCACGGATAGCAGCACGAAGTCCCATTGAGTAGTTAACTGTTCCACCAACACGAGAATTTAAAGTTTGACCATACTCACCAAACAATGCTTTGTACTCCAAAGCATTCGCAAAACGTTGAGCAGTCAAGAAGTCTTGAGCAGTTGACCAGTAACCATTTTCAAATTCAACCCAAGTCTTAACCATATCTCTACGGTAGATGTTCGCAGATTCACGAACAATTGATGTTTGATTTTGAACGTACACAGGGTATTCATACAATGACTCCACTCCAGTTGAACCAATGTTTCCAGAAGCTACGAAAAGCGCAGTAGCAAAAGTACCAGGAATGAAATGTAATGAAGTATTCCAAGTAGTAGTATTAACTACTTCTAACTTGATGTATCCTGGACCGTGATCGACAACACGACCTTGGTTGTTGGCAGCAGTGCCGTCAGATACTACAACTTGCGTGCGGAAAGAATTGTAAGTTGGGTTGGTAAAATTCACTTGAAGAATACCATTTACCAATGAAGTAGAAGCAACTTGTGCAACAACTGCATTATTACCCATTAAAGGTTTGTAAAAAACACCTTGGTCGCCATCAGTCCTGCGTGCAGGAGCGTTACGAGTTGCAAGGAAGTCTATAAGGTTGTAACCTCCAGAGAAGTCATACACAGCCTTAGATTTGTCGTCTTTGTTAAGACGGTTCAACAACAAGTTATTTCTAAACTCCGATGTTGACAACTGATTTAAAGTAATTGCCATTTTCTAATTTTTTTTTAATTAATTTTTAATTTCTTTTTTAGCCTTTAATACCTCTTTTCTTCCATAGTTTATCTGCGTGAGATTTCGCTATGTCATCAAATGTTGGTCCCTGCTTAATAGGCGGTATAGCAGATGATACTTCATTTTTGTTAGGTCTTACCCTAGCAGTTAATGCTTTGTCAGCACCCATAGTTCTTCCAAGTTCGATTAAGGATTTTTTCCATTCGTTCCTGTATAATTTGGCTACTGCACTCTCAACGGTTCCTTTAATATCGAATCCAACCACTTTGCCGTTATTTACGATTGGTTCGGCACGGTCAATTACATACTGCTCGATTCTTTTCGCCATTTCTGGAGTAATAAGTAATCCTTCGTATTTCTTGCCCGACATTTTTGGTATTAACTCTTCCAATTCTGTTTTAGCAACCCTAGCAGACACTTCGTAAGACTTACGAGCATCTTCATTGCCTGCTGTAAATGTTTTCAACTTCTCATCTCTCTTAGCAGCTACATCAGCTTTAATTGCGCTTAAATGTTTTCTCTTTGCTAATGGAGTCATTGATTCCAGAGATTCATATTCTGCTTCAATCTCTTCTGGTGTCAANCCCTCTTGTTTTCCTTCAAATTCAATCAGTTCCCTCTCGCTCATTCCTTCAACATTAACGTATCCTACGGATTTAACAAACTCTCCAATATCTGTTCCACCTGCCTTACGGAACTCAATAAGTGCCTTAGTCAACGGGTCAGATATAACAGAATCAAACTCTTTTGCTTTCTCAACGTAAGGCTTATATTTTTCTTCAAAGGCTTTCTCGTCAACAACTGGCGATTTCTTATCCTCAGTAATTTCTGAACCTTCAGGTGTATTTCCTTTATACAAATCCTTTACAAAGGCTAATGTATCTTCATCTTCAATATTGAAGTTTTCAATCCTTTCCCCTCCAATATCTTTAACCGCCTTTTCAGAGTTTTCATTTTTATTTTCTTTCCCTATTGGTTCGGTAACAATTGGCTCTATTGGAGTTTCATCTTCTTCATGCTCTTCTGTATCCTCTTCTGGACTTAAAGAAGAACTTAACTTGGTACTGCCTAATACCTCTTCATCGGTAGGCAATTTGTTTCTATCCTTGATAAATCCAGGAGCAGGAGGCAATCCATTAGCCGCCTCTTTTATAGACTGTCTAAACACCTGCCCAACAGGTGCTGTATTGCTTTTAATTGGTTCCGCTGTGATTTTGCTGTTTTGATCTATCATGGTATGTGTTTAAGTTTAAACGTGATTCAATACAAAATTAAACATTGATTATACATCAAAAACTTACATATACATTTTTTTCATATACGAAATATTTATTTCATAAAAAAAATATATATTTGTTATATGAAAAAAAAGAAAAAAGACTGCTGCCTTGACACGTTCAAAATAGCAAAATTAATGTTAGAACGAAATCTAACGATACAGGACATAGCAACACAGACAGGGATTTCAATAACACTCGCCTGGAGGCTTTCGAGAGATTTTGAGAATATAAATCCTTCATTTTGTACAATAATTAAACTGGCTAAANCCCTTGATGTTAATGTTAATGACTTGGTTATTGACAGATTTAAATCCAGCTAGTCTAAGATTGCTGGTCTTGCTCTGGCATCTTCTGTATCTTTGCAACATCAATCTTAGCATTAGCCTTGATATGCTCCCTGCCATCTTGACCTGCTTGGCGTAAAGCCTCTGCCTGTTTAAGTGATTGATATTGTTGTTGTGCCAATTGCTGTTCATGCTGCATTTGTTGCTGCCTTTGAATCTNCATCTCTTTTTTCTTCTCTTTAACTTTCGTTTCAAGTAAGCGCCTTGCACCGCTATATGTTTCCTCTTTAAGAATAGATAAATAAACGTCTGGGTCGATAGCGCCATTTTGTCCCCATGCCAGAGCAAGCTGCTGGATGCTTTTCTTTCCTGCTTCGTCAATCATATCATTCAATTGTAACACCACTAGGAAATCCTCAAACTTCATATCCTCCATAACCTTGAGGTACTTAACTCCTTCATCTCCAACAACAAATGCCGCCTCGGTATTTCCATCAATGGTATATAAGTTCTTAGCTACGTTAATCGCATATTGCAAATTAATCTGAATGAAATCCATGAATCCGTGATACAGAGACGCAAGACCATAACTAGACTGACCGATGGCAGAATTACGTTCACCCATTCCCATGTAAGATGACGTCATTCCTAAAGAAACATTGCTGATGCTCGTGTACTCTTTCATCAGGTCCCGGTTAATCTTTACTATTTCCTCAATCCTCATAATGTTAGGGTCGAGGGTATAGTCCAACATCTCCGCAACCCTCTGCTGCTGTTCAGCCTCCCCACTTGATGTAATTACAGTAAGACCCATAGAGCCTAAGTCCCTATACAGTTCCTCAACATCCATATTATTTCCGCCCAAGTCACGCAAGATGTAACACTTTCCTTTTGCCCTACCTATGCTCTCTCTAACCTTGAACTTTAATGCGTCTATTTCATCTTGCAATTGATACAATCGACTTACAATACTTCTTGGTTCACCACCAAGCATATTAGGCAAGTATCGGATAATTGGAAACATTGGCTTGCTCCTGTCTTTATAATCCTCCACAACATTATCATCAAGTCCGTACTCGACAAGATACCTATTGCCAATCAAAGTTCCTTTGTAAATGTCATTAACAATGTAGTCGCCAGGCTCTCCTTTGCCTGTTCTCATTATCCTTTCAATCTGATACTTATCCTCTCCCTTCTTCAATCCCATATCTCTGATACCCATCCAATACATAGTCACAACAGTAACCACGCACTCCTCACGCTTGACATTGTAGTTCCACCAATTGAAGTTGGCAAATGCAGAATTATACCTTGCTCCTAAGTCACGACTTCTCGACATCTTCTTAATCTCTTCCCTTTGCTCTTTGTTTAGTTGAGGGAACCTCTTAAATAATTCAGCAGGTGTCATCGTTTCAACAATACCCACAAACTCTGCATCTCTATTGTAATCGTCATCATGCCGAGTATCCAATATCAACTGCCAAGATGGGATAGTTTTCATATACTGCTTTCCATTCTGAACATAATGGTGTGNTGCTGCAACACCAGTGATACAAGTCATCACAAACAGATTTAAAAACTTGTGCATACAATGGTTCTGGTACCAGAAGTTCTTAGACATTGCAATAGCCACATCAACACCATATTGCTTAATATTCTTCTCGACAAATTGGTTAATATCTTCCTCTGATTCAAACTGTTTATCTGGCCCCAAATTAAACTTAACCCCCGTTTTATTTTCTATGTCGTCAAAGACATCTTTGTTTCTAAACTTGAGCAACATATCTGTGCGAATCTCCATCTCTTTTGATGCAGCATCTTCACTCAATGCCTTGGCAGTTATTTGCAAGTTGCTGATACGCTCAAGCATATTGCCTTTCATAAAGTTTATTAACTCTGCAATGTCCTGCCCTTTTATCCAATGTGGTTGGTAGTTACCATCCATAGTTGTATTGGATTCTCCATCAACCATTGGAATAGATGCCCAGTCATTGTACTCTACATTCTCTTGCCTACCTTGGTAATATGTCATATACCTTAACATCCTATTAACAGGCAAGTCGTTAGAGTTTAATAAGTTGGTTTGAACTGCTGGACCTGCCACATTAGTACCTTGCGGAGCTAATACAGATTCAAACGCTACGTTGTAAAACGTGGAAAAATACCTGATACAATTAAGAAACCATTGGGGGTCTTTATCCCCCTCTGGAATATCTTGGTCAGGGNNTCTAATCATTATNTCCTCATCCTTATCAATCTGAAAGGCTTGTACAGGGTTCTCTTTTAAGTCAACAGACTTCTTCTTAACTTCCTTGCTTTTTTCTTTGTCTTGTGCCATAAATAGAGTTTTCCTATACAACAAAATTACAAATAATGAAACATATTTGTTTTTTTAATATGAAAAAAATTAAACCCACTTAATAATAGTTCTTCCAGATGAATCTCTGGTTATAACACGACGCTTAATCTTTGGAGGTGGGGAATACACCTTCTCAAAGGTAAGGGACAGTTCCTGATCTAACATCTCACAACTTAACATGGCATCTACAACGTCAAGGTTTGCATTAGGCCACTTCTTTAACTCGTCCAATATCCTTTTTAACCCTATCTGGTCTGCGTACTTGTTTAAATATTCAATCAAGTAACTATTTGCCCTCGCACCTGTCTTATTATTATTGTGCCATCCTTTGATATTGTGACTACTCTCGTAAGCAATGCCAAGGTTAACCAACCTATTAGAAAGTAAATGTAACTTTCCTGCTTGCTTGTATTTTTCGTGTAGTATCTCACCCCTATTCATTTCCACATTCATTAATGCACCTGTTGGGTACTTTGCCGATTTATAAAGTTCTTGCAAAAGCATCGTATTCTCTGCAACCACCTCTGGTATTAGGTTACGTTCTGCATAATAAGCGCAATATCTTTCAGAGTATCTATCCTTAATAACTACGGCAAAATCGGAACCTTTATCTATCTGTGCATTGCCAAAAGGTATTGGGTCGCATCCTGCTATGTATTCCCCATTAGGATTTGGAGGGATGAATATATAGAACTTACCATTGGTATGTGGATCTGCTATAACTCTTCCATTCTCTCTTCTAATGTTATATTGACCCTCTTTATATTCCCCTTCCCTAATCTTACGTTCCGACTCTTTTATCTTTTGGTTGATGTTCTCTCCCAAAAGTCCCGAAGTATTAGCGTTAAATACTTCCTCAATACTCAAAGGATACTCAACAACAAATGACTCGTAATGTTTTTTGTCCCTTAATTTAGAAAGCCTATCCCTTGTTTTTAATATCCATTCCGTTGCAGACTTTTCATCCGAGTGCCCGTTAACACAGAAGTTTAACTTATTACCAGTCTTTAGCCCATTATCATCCAACTCGTCCGCTGATTCAATGCACGCATAACCAGGAATGAATATGGTTGCCATATCTAAGTTAGTGGCGTCATTCCATAGATTCTCTCCCTCCCTTGCTCCCTCTGCACTCATGTTGCCACATGACCCACCTAAAACCATGTGCCCTTCTGTGGTAAAACCCTGGCGCAAACAAGCTTGTGATGATGTTAGTACTTGAGATGCCCTGTCATGTCGGAATAGCTCATCCAGAAAAATATACATGGCTCGGTAGTTCTCAAAAGCCATTGCGTTCTTATCTGTGTCTGCCGTTTCCCTACAAATAACCTTGCTATCTACCCCTTCAATGATTTTTGTCCTCTTGTTCTCATGTCCCATGTGTAGGTAGCCACCAGACCTTACGGATATACGACCGGGCCTTATGTAATCATTCAACCCATTGTAGGCTGTCATTACTTTCTCTGCAAATAAGTTCTCAACACGAGGTTTATCAGCAGACGTAAGTAAAGATGTAGATCCAGGGTGGATAAGTCCTGTGTGTATTGGCATATGACCGCCAAAGAATGAGGATAGCCCAAACTCACGCCTCTTAACAATGATTGTGTTCTTTCCCAATTTAGCTGCTTTGCTATCCTCAGATATAATAAACTCGTCAAAGTCCCTCCACCTTGGCTTTATACTTTGTCCTTTTGTTGTTTTTATAGTCCCAACTGTCAGGTATGAGTAATGCGCACCCGGCAAACCACCCCTACCTGTTACCCAATACTCTTGCTCCTTCCTCCAGAATCGCTCAATATCCACTTGAGATGCGCCAGCAGAAGGAACAGTCTTTAGCCAATTCTCAAATATAAAACGAGGCGGCTTAGGCTTGGTATTGTCTATTATTTCCATTAAGCTTCTCCTACAATAGTAAGTTTAGTCTTTTTTTTATCTTCTTCGTGCTTCATCAACTGACGGGTAAACTCCTCACGTGCCTTAATACATTTGTTTAAAAATTCTTTCGCTCCTTCTGGTGTCTTGTTAAAGAACACGGCAACCTGAGTAGCCTCAAATGCTGATAGGTTGATAAGTCCAGATTCTATAAGAGCCAAGATTAATGTTGATTCTTCTTCTCTTAATTGGATGTGTACGTTCGCTGGTTTAATCATTTTTTTTTATTTAATTTGGTTTATTTTTTTTTCGTTAGCCATAGCATCTGTAAATGACATTCCAGACATCTTTCCGATGTCTTTCCCAACATTTGTTTGAACGAATGTACCTGACTTTTCAGCAGCTATTTGCTTTCCCTTTTCAATACCATCCAATATATTCTTACTCTTTGCAAGGATTTGGAAAGTACGTTTGAATGCAGTCGAATCGGCATCAAGTATCTTATGTCGGTTAAATTTGCCGTTATGAATAGCATCCAACTCCGCAGATAAGACATTGGTACACTCAATGAGCGACTTATAAAAACGTAGAGAAGGATCCGTAAAAAAGAGCATATAGTCTTCGTACAAATTCTTAACACATTCATGTTCTTTAGCAAGTTCATTAATCTTTGCCGTATCTTCTCTTGTAAGTCCCATATNANTTGTTTTTNATCTTAGGAACCTTAAACTTATCCCACTTTTCAGAACCTTTTTTAGCAGGGTTTTGTTTAACAGCATTGTCATACATCTTGTTCAATGTTGTATCTTTCCCTTGTTCGTGTAATTGTTCTGATGTAAATGTAGGTAATTTTCTAGCACCTTCATGCGTTAACTTACCTTCGGTGTACGTTGGATTAGGGGTTGGTGTCTTAACTCCGTATGAGTGTGGCAGGTCTGCCGATGTCATGCCAGAGCCAGAAGACGATGAACCGCCTTTTGACTTTTTAGTGCCTACAGATGATTTCTTAGGAAATTCTCCCGACTTATGAGATCCGCTAGATTTTGAGCTGTTGTTCTTCATAAATCAAAAGGTTGTTCTAGTTCGGAAAATTCCTTGTTTTGTTTGAAGTTTTTCAATATGTTAATAGCATCGTTCTTTAAGTATGGAGTAGGTATCCTTAATGCTTTATACGCAGTAGGTTCAATATAAGTTATCCACAACCTGCGAGCTGTCATGCCTGTTGAACACTCTGCCATGTAAGCATAAATGCTCAACTGCAATGCATATTTATGGTACGAGCAATCCATCAAGTGAGATACAGGGTATCTAAAGAATCGGCCGTTGTCATTCTTAAACTCAATACCTCTGCTCAGGTTAGTCTTGTAGTCTTCTACATCAAAGAATTGATTATTCTTTGAAGGAACAAGTATCTTATCTGACGTACCTGCTACCATGAACTCTGGGTTATAAAGGCAAACCTCATTGTACGTTTTGTAATATCCATCGTATTCTTTGTAAACTTCTCTTACCATTGGTTCAAGGTCTTTGTCCTCTTCCAGTACAATAAATTCGTTTCCAAATCGCTCAAGGGCATTATGAATCCTTGTTCCGTGGCTAGATGCTTTGTCCCTGTTATCGTCCCACAACTTTAATACCTGTTCTTTTGTCATTCCAACAAACTTGCCTCTTCCAGCGACCTTGCCAGCTATCTCATTCCAGTCGTCTTTAATCTGTATAGACTCAAGAACCTTAGACACCGATGTATACTTATTACCATAGGTGTCTTTGTATGTATGGCTTATTGGTTCTAGTGTAACGTGTGTTTGAATCATATTTTCATGTATTTTTGTCCTGTTTTTTGTGAAAAAAACTGGATATTATCCATTCTGGTTATATCCACATCAGGAAATAGTTTATCCCATTCATCCTTGTCGTAGGCTACCAGATACGCCTGCATCTCGTCTTCTATTACTTCATCGTTGTAGTTAAGATCTTTAAGAGCGTTTCTGTATTTCTCGAATACATCTTTAGGTATATTCTTTAGAGCATTAATACACTCTGTGGCGTAATCTAAATTGTTAAAAAACAAGGCGTGTGCCATCTCGTGCTTGAATGTCATATCATCCCCTTTCACATAGGCTATTATATAGCCATCGTCTTCAATCAAATTTGATACATTTAACAGATTCTTCTCCCTCGTGGTTAAGTCCCCACTAAAAGCATACATGAATTTGATTAGTTTATGTTTAGGGAAATTATGTCCCTCCCAAAAAGAGAAGTATCCAAGTACTCCATCAAACTCAATATACTCATCAATGAAATCGTCAAAATGAAATTTACGACCCATGAGAGAGCTTGGTCCTTCGCAGAACTCTGTTACCCTCCACATAACCCGGTTCATCTCAACCTTTGAATTAAACTCAAGAACCAATAGTAAGTCATCTATTTTCTTTACATTCATACATTAGCAGCTACTCCAATATGTATATTTTGTTTAACATTTTCGCCTTGACCAACAAAATGAATATCGGCAACCAAGAAACATTTATACTGGTCAAGCAACTCTTTCACTTTTGCTCCGCATTCATTCATTCTGTTTTTAGCATCTTGTTCATTATTCTGAACATTTTGTTCGTTGTTGTTTACAATAATTTGCATTATGTTTATTTTTAAGGTTATTTTAAGGTTTAATTATTCTTCGTCTTTAAAATCTGGGAAGATATCGGAGTCTTCAATAGTTTCAATTGGCGCTACATCTTCCTCAAAAGGGGTGTGGTCAATCTCTATCACAGTCTTTTTAGGTATTACCAATTCTTGTCTTATGACAGGTGTATGTACTTCTGATGGAGCAATGACTGACCTGCCATCTTCCATTAGTATATCAAGCCCCATCTCTTCTAGCGCATCCTTCATGATAGCGTCAATCTCTTCATCACTCATTTCATTGTACGCTCCCTCGGTGTCGTTGAGACCCCTCTTAACCTTCAAGTAGTCCATAACAATAATCTTGGCATCAGCACCCTTGATACCTTTCATGAAGGATTCGGATTCTAACTTGATGCTTTCTATTGTTTCAACAACTTTCTGGTAATCCTCCTCTTCATAGTCGCTTTCACTCATGACAGGTCCCTTGATACTTATCTCTGCTTCCCCTCCCTTGACCCTGCGGACACCACTCAACTGTATCTGGCCGTTGTCATTTACACTTACAGATGTAACGGTGGTGTCTTTCTCTAAGATTTTATAAACATTCTCATTAGGCCAGTAGTATCCGCACTCTTTAAGGAAATTCACTCTTAAAGAGTTAAACAGGTCCCGTAGTTCTTTTTGTACAGGTCTGTGTTCTTTATCTTTCTTATCTATCACGTTCACTACTCCATTCCTAGTCCTTCGGATAGAGTAAGTTACTTGCAGTCCTCCCCTGCCCTCTTCTATAAGCTCCACCTTCTGTAATGAAGGTGCGCTATTTTCTATTTTGATTAGTTCTGTTGACATATTGACTTACATTTGTTTAGCATTGTAATAAAGTTCGCTGATAGCATCTAATCCAAAAGAATTCACAAAACGAAATAAGTCTTCGTTCTTTTTGAATCTACGGCATACAGACATAAGACCAGCCTGCCCAACCTCAATAGTTAATGCAAAAGGTTGGCCATCACATTCATTATAATAGTAGATGTACACGCTCTCCAAGAACTTCTCACTCATCGAAATATTATAATTGATGTATTTTATGTGGTCTAGTCCTATACTGGTTTCTTTTTTAAACATCTGAATGTGTATCTATTAATGCAAATGTAATATTTTTTTTTGCATAGAAAAAAAATAAATGAAAGATATTTTTATAATTTCACTTCAACTTTAAAAATATGATATATGGCACTTAGGCTACCAATATTAGTTCATGACGAACAGGAAGTTAAAAGAATGGACGATATAGGAATCAACAAAGAGCTCCCTCTATACATTGGCGAGGTAGTAGTATTCTCCATAGACTGGATTAAGAAATTAGAAGATAGCAATATATGTATGCTATCCTCTGGAAATGTAGACTTCGTAATAAACCTGCCATACGAAAAAGTAATCATCATGGCACAACGTGAACTACAAGTAAAAATTAATTAAAAAAAAAGAACATTTAATTTGCATATAACAAAAATGTGATATATATTTGTGCCATGATTAATTCAAATGCCTCATAACATACTCAATACTCCATCAACCAAAGATGGATGCAAATGGACAAACTTACTGCTCGCAAGGCGTTTGGATCAGGTCAATGCCCCTTTCAGGGCGTGACTAATTATCGACAGTTTTTTCTGGGGGGCTTTTTTCTTTTCTTTTCTTTGTCTTTTACAATTGTTTCCTAGTTTGTTAACTTTTCTGTTTCTTTTCTTTTCTTTTTNGTNATTAGCTTTTTCAACAGTCAGTTGTTAATAACTGTTAGTAACTGTTAACCACTGTTCATAACTGTTAATGACTGTTCATAACCTCTATTAAACTGTTAAAAACCCACGAAAAAACACGCAAAA
>JGI24891J29808_1000449_pt1 | contig 24721 bp, 25 predicted proteins | sample FreactcultuFSWF8_FD_29808 | JGI IMG/M metagenome (IMG submission 29808) | reverse complement strand
GTACTGGCAGCGGAGCTGAAGGTTCGATCAAGCTCAACAATATCACGCGTACCACAGATATCCAGGTCACGAACGAGGAGATAAAGAACGGACAGCAAGTCGCTACGATGAAACCCGTATGGGACGAAGGCAAACTCGGAATAGCCATATAGTCATGATTTACTTGATCAGTTGGCGATTCGATGAAGGTTGGGGAAGAGCTCTGTTGCATTCTTTTCTGCATGCTGTATTCTGTATTCTGCATTCTGTATTCTGTATTCTGTATTCTGGATCCTGTGTCCTGTATCCAAAAGGAGCTCACGTGCATTCTTGGCCTACGGTAAGTTGAGCTCAGAAGCGCGCGAAGCTTTTTTGCACCTGCTAGTGGGCGCCACACAAGTATTCTGGATTCCCTTCGAACTACCGCTTACAACATGAAGCGGTGTGGCATATCAGCGTAAGTCACCTTTGTAAGCACCTCAGAACAGAGAGCTCGGAGGCGGTGCACTTCTGCTTTCAACAAGCGCCGCACAATACTTGTAACTCGTCCTGAGCTCGTCCTCCTCGGAACCACCGGAGCCGTCCAACTGCGCCAACAGAGCGACTTCCTCGAAACGACTGACCACGAAGCGAGTCGTCTTCCAACCACAGCACCTTACGCGCGTCAACATCAACATCAACATCAACATCAACATCGACGTCAACGTCATCACAAGCTGCGCCCTCGCCTCTAGACAGCTTTGCTTTCGCTTGCACCAGGACATTGGTCAAAGGTCTCGTCAAGAGCCTCGTCAAGAACCTTCCAACCCATCAGCAGCAAGAGCCAATTGGCCACTACAAGCATTCCCATACAGATCGACCCTCGCGGCAATGATGGGCTTCCTCCTTGCGTGCGTAGCTCGCGGACCGTGACCGACCGCCAGCTTCATGAGCTCAAACTCTAGATCCTCCTCCGATCTTGACCTTGATCGAGTCGCCGCTCTGAGCTGAGCCGAGCTGAGCTCTTGTCTACCGTTGCTTTTCCGCCTTCGATCCAGCCTTCTCAAGTCACTCGCCGCGCACCTCAGACGCCAACCATCTCCGCGCCGTCACCAGAGTCAAGGCTGCTCTGCTCAAGCAAAACCTGGGTGGGTGGGTTCGCACAGACTTATTTCTTGACATCGGCACCAAGGTCAACATCGTGCGGGGATTTGTGTCCTACAAGCTGTCTGTTGTGTTTGAAGCGCTAAATGTTCAATACTATCGTCAGGTGTCAGTCAAGTCCGTATCTCGCCACACTACCACAACAATTCGTGATCGACTGGTCGCCTAGCTATCTCCAGCCGTCGCTATGACTACTTGAGCCGATACGGAGAGATTCAGGTCGAAACTCAGAACGCGTGGCGCCATGCGGTGGATCATCGAGGGTCTACCCGTCGTTGCTCTGTTTCCACATATTGATGCAAGCAATCTGAGCGACTCGGGCATCTTTCGAGTCATCACAACAACACGGACGCTTTGAAGCTCTGTATTGGTGCTGGCGAAGAATCAGACGAGTCACTCATCACGCTACCACTTCGAATCAACGTGGGTTCTGGTCGCGAACGAAGAAATGCTCGAAGTCAAAAGGGTGCTGTTAATGTACGCTGCTTCTCCTCCACATAGTCGGTGTTGAGTGAGTTTCCTGCGCTTTCGTTTTCGCTTTTGCTCCCGCTTGGGCTCGCGCGCTCGTTTCTTGCTTCCAACTTGGGCTACGCCATCATGATTTCTTCGCGTTCAATGGTTCAGTCAACCCTTGCTTGTTCTTGCGCTTCTCTACAGCCCAGACCCTTGAAGCGTCCTTTCCTGGTGCAAAGTCCTTGACTATAAATGGTTAGCATACACATAACATACTCTTTATATTCCTCTAAGTACAAGAGAATGGAATTTGTGGAAGCTCCAAAAGAAAGTGAAAAAAAAGAAAGAAAAAAAAGACAACGAACACTTGAACTTACAGTAGCTGATATCGGAAGAATTAGGAACTCGTTGGTGAAAAGCATACGTTATAAACCGCGTAGGTGAACCTGATGTGTCCCAGTTGTCACATAACCTTACTACAGGGCGTGTTGCAGAACTTGGACCAGATCTTCCACTGCGTCGTCTCCCCCACTATCTAGGTACGCCAATATGTGTCTAGGTTCAATGATTGTTGCGTCACCTGACTACCAGTTAGCATGAGCGTCAACCTCCAGCGGAACCATCACTACCAGTTGCTGCCGCCGACATTCTAAGACACGTGCGTTCGAAGTGAGCGAGGGGTATGACTTTCTCGATACATTGAGGTGGGACCCAGCCGTAGACCATGAAGTGTTCGTGTGACGCATAACTTACGCCGTCTTGATCATTCGGAGACCAATACTTCGCACCACCGTCCTCGATTAGACTTCGCAACGTGGCGCAGAAAATCCCCACGTAGTCCAATCTTGCCTTATTGACCAAAGCAACCATGGCAGATGATCGGGTGTCAGGATCACGATTTTGCCCCTTCCCCTCGATATATCTGGGAAGATACTTGACGTTATTGGTCAAGGAGATGAATGAAGTTGCACCGTCACCGCTGCAATGGTTCCTGAGAGTTATTTCTGTCGATTCAGCGCTGGAGTTAAGCTCGTCGATATTCCTCACTGGCTTGCATACTGTGAAATCGGAGCTCAAAATACCAAACGCTGGATCATATCTACAGAAGGACTTGTTGTAGAAGATTCGCAGGAGGATTGACTCGGGCGCTGGTATGAGAGCCGTGGCGTCCTCTGTGATAGAAGGTCGCAGACGTTCGAATCCAAGCTGGAACCTCGATATCTCGTTCTAAATGCCTTGTAGTCTTTTCGTGGCGCAGGAAAGGTCCATTGTTCTTTTGCTCATCAAGATCAGTTCATCCTCGCCGAGCAATCAATCGTCAGATCTTTGTCGAGTCTTTCCGATGCTATCATCCTCGTTTGCTGCTTTGTAGGGAGACAGGCAGCAGTGATGGAAATGAGGCGTAGGGCCTCACCTCATTAACTCATGGATCTGAGGCCTCATGAGTATGAGCGCGACTCCCGCGAGGCCTCATAGAGTATGAGGCCCCATCGGCAGTTGTTCGGCCGGGAATTATATGTGTCGGCGGATCGGCGGTATACAGAACGCACGGGCCAAGCTTCTGCTGCGATGGAGACCCTAACTGTTGCAGGTAGCACCCTGACCGCTGCAGGGCACACCCTGTCTCCTCATGAGGCCTCATCACCTCATGAAGCAAAAGGTTTTGAGGCCTCATAGCTATGAGGTATATCCAATTCTATGAGGCCTCACCTCATGTTCATCACTGACAGCCAGTTGCATAGAAAGTCGTGCATCTCTTGAATTTTGCACGACTTGTCAACATTTGCGTGTAAACCCTCTCCAGAACTGACTGTCGGCTGTAAGCATACTTTCAATGACCGAAATTGTAAACAGGAAGCTCGACCTTTTGCTGCACCGTCAGAGACTATTGGCATCTCCGGACCTTTATGTGTCACGCCTCTACGGATATGTGCATGCCGCGAGACAGTGATTTGTTCTACGTTTGGAAGAGATTACATTTCAGTAAGGTGTTCTCAGGTCTCTTTGGAGCGTCCAACATGTTCAGGAAAGTAATGAAAGTCCATGTGCAGAGGAGAGGTGTCCGTCTAGCCTTATCAGCAAACTATTCAGGAGCAGATTGCTTGCTGGCAGCTTGCTCCTGTCATCATGCAGGGTGACGATGACATGTGCAGTAACCTTCTCCGCCCTATTTTGTTGACCATGCTGTCTTCAAACGACTTCGATCCGTACCGCCCGGCTAGTAATTTCCTGCGGCGGTCAGAGCATGGCTGCAGCGGATGCACAGCGTGGATACAAGTTGTGTAAGCATGATCAGGCCTGCAGGATTAGAGTCAACTCATGGATGCAAGGTGATGGGAAGTGGGATGCTGATCACGTTGGATGAGGTAGAAAAGTGATCGGAGTGGAGATGGACTGGCGCGGCGCGTGAAGCTAACCTTGCGCACTCTATCATTTGCCAGCCTCTATACTGTTCTAAGCCAGATGAAGAACTCTGATAGGTTATTACGCATGTTGTTGAGGACCTTGTCGCTCGAATTTGATGACATGAGACGTTAATCTAGACCTTCGTCAAGATTGTCGTTCCCTTCTTTCTGGAGGAGAAACCGAATCCAAGCTGCCAGATAAAGATCGCTAAGGGGGCGCCAACAAGCAACACCCAGCTCAAGCTTAAGAGCAATATGATGATCAGCGAGAACACCCAGAATGCCCGACCTATTATTGTCGCGACATCGGCGCCAAAGCTTGGAAAGCGCAGAATGTCCGGCGGCGCAGCAAGCATGACTTGCATGGATGATAGTGCTAATAAGAGACTTGCGAACAAGAAGAGCAAGGGTGCCGCTGCGGCCTCTACGTATGGCATGGTAGACCAATAGGGTAACTCATAGAACCACCAGGTTGGACTATGTGGAGGCCGCAAGAGACGCACGGCCCAATTCAGGCGTGATAGTCGCAACTGACCGTAGTGGTATCTCTTCGCGACTCTTTCGTCACCAAGAGATCGGAACTTGTGAATGAATTGTGACCATTGTATCCAGTCAAAGTCACCAGGTATGAGTAAGCTAGTCTTTGCTATCTCATAGTCGCAGCGGTGGCGGACAAGGAAAGCATATGAACGGAGGAGCCCACTCGCAATCAGGCGATTCGACGATCTTAGATCTTGTGGAGATGAAGCTGATCCACCTCCTATTGGTGCTACCGCTAGATATCGAGTCCAGAAGTCGTGGTTCAGCAAGCAGAGTGGTATGGGCTTGACGTAGATCGTGTTCTTTGTCCACACCATGTGGAGTCCGCTATCCTCGCATGGTACGACAGATCTTCCTTTGATCCTCTGTCGATGTAGTGGATCTATGTTGTCGGAGGCACGGCGACCTACGAGCCACAGACCAGGATACATCTCGTCCAATACAGGCGTCTCAAGCTCTGCTTGGAGGAAAGCTTGGACATCGTTATCCGCAAGGCCAACCGATGGTTGGCCTGGGACATAATCCAAGGTTTTAGATATCGAGTGTGATAGCTGATTAGAATCCAACGTGTTTACTGGCCTAACAGTATGGTCATCAGAATCAAAAATGCTTATATCCAGGGCCTGATCTGGAGAGAATAACGTTTCGGCAGGATAGCGATTGAATGAGCTCGTCAACATGTCCTTACAGGCTCAAATAACCTAATCTGCTTTCGTATGAGGCTTGATGGTTTCGAGAGGTTCCGACAAGGTGGAAGATTCACTCCGGACAGGTCGTCGGAGTATAGACAGGCAGATTGAGTTTGTCTCGCGGTCAGCAAGACAACGGTATGGCAACGTCGCTCAAGCTAAAATCTGATGTGCCAGTGATGCGCAGAATGCAAACTTGAGATCACTGTTGAAATGGCCCACCAGCGTGCGTGGCTCTTTGGCCGCCAAGGGTTATTGCTTACGCTCGGATATCCCAAAACTCAACGAAACAGGACAACAGCTTGTGCGAGCAGTGAACAGACCAGAAAATGAGTTCAAGAGAAGGAGATTCCTGTACTTGAGAAGCCAGGCGTCTGCACGGAAGCACGGGGAAAATGCTGCACGCCAGAACAAATCGGTCAAAAGTTACGCCGTTCGTATGCGGGCTGATTGGCAGCCACTCTTTGGGCGGCCTGCTTGTACCAAGCTGCGAACTTTCGCAACAATTCACGACGCTATCTCTAGTACAAAGACATTCATTCTGTATCATAGAACCTAGTGATCTCGCATTCCCGTATCAATTCCAGCATTCAATCACTCTCTTCTACTATCGGATTTATACCTATGTCTGGGCCTTCCACGAAGCTTCCACCGTCACAATATTTATCGCATTCAGTATCTCATCAATTAATGCATTGATCATTTCCTCGCGAAAAGCCAGATAGTCGTCATGGCCAATACTTTGATCGATGCCGTACCCGAAACCCAAGATGAGTCAGTGTGTCAAAGTGCTGAGGCATACTCGAATGGGTTTTGGATAATTCCTCACCGTATCGTACTGAGACTCCCAGTGCTACTGCATATGTTGATGAAGGGTTGGGTGTCGGCGAAATCCCAAGTTCAGTCGGCGGCTGGCTTGGCTTCCGACCGGAGTCTGGCCCAGAGCGGAGTGCTAATTCATTCTGGCAATCTTCAGCGACGCCGACGATCATGACTGGATAGATAATAGTTGTGGGAACTACTGCGGGGAAGTTCGACTCAACGAATTGGACCCGGATAATTTTCGTCAAACAATCAGGGAGCCTTATCTGCTTAGCATCAAGAGCTCCCGGTCTTCGATCATGAACAGTGCTGTAGTTTTTCCAGCTCACATGCTTATTGATCCCCTCGACTGTCAATCAGAACCTGCCTCTTATTCGATCTGGTCTATCTGTCATCCGAGCGCGTTTCGGGTACGACCTCGAACAGCGGCACCATGCGGCTCAGCGCAGTCAGCAGAACGCCGTCATACATGTTCGCTGCAGCTCACGCGCAGCTTGCGATTAGCCAAGGTTCCAGCTCTATTCCGAGGTTCCATCCGCAGCACAAGCTGTTCCGACCGACATCAGCATATTGAGGGGCCCTCCCCAGATGTGCAACTACGGTAAGCTCCTCAAACTCGCGTACCACTACCGTCTTGATCTGTACCACGGCCAATCTAAGCATGGAGAGCGTCGTGTCGCTGGCTTCTGCACTATCTCTTGCACTATCTCTAGCAGTCTTGTTCGCTTTCCTGTTCTACAATCAGGCTGGGAGGATGATACCGTCCCGCTTGAACATTCGCCTAGCCCCTCGAAGCCAGGAAGGACTAGTATGTGTTCATGGTAATGATACATATAAAGACGTCGAGGGAGTAGAGTGAGTTTCGCTGAAGCTGGATACCTGCTCTTACTAACCAAAGTCGTTTCAGTATTGTGCTAGTCCACGGCCTTGGATCTAATCCTGACACGACTTGGTTAGCGGCAGCAACTGAGGATAGAATCACTTTCGATGCGTCTGACCATCCAGGAAATGCTTGTTTTGGTGGAGGAATGAGCGCCGTGAACTGGGTGACCGAATTTCTGGTCCACGACCTAGAAAAGGATCATCGGTCCACCACTCGAGTCTTCTTCTTCAACTACGACTCGTACTGGAAGAGGGATGCACTGGAGACAAGGCTGTGCAATATGGCAGACAAGCTTTTGTCACATCTAGCGCTCATACGCAACAGTGAAACTGTACGATCTTTCCAAGCTTCCTCTCACATCGTGTGATCAGCAACTGAAGTCGATAGGGAAAACGCCGTAATCTGCTATTTATTGCACACAGTTATGGCGGCCTAGTCGTCAAACAAGTAAGTGGAAGTATCTGCTCCTGGGATGAGTCTGCTTACACTACTCGCCCACAAGGCCATAGCTCAAGCTGTTTCGAGGCACTCCGAGATAAGAGAGTCTACAGGGGGTCTGATTTTCCTGGGCTGCCCTCACTTTGGATCCAATTTCGCAAAGTGGGGCGTCGTAGCAGCACGGGTCCTCTATCCTCTAGGGTCAAACCCTGTCATGCTGCAAGGGTTAGAATACGGTTCCCTGTTGCTCCATGACCTTCACAGAAGGTTCGTAGAAAGCATCCCAAACCCTAGCGTGGTAAATTTTTTCGAGGAACGTAAAGTATGCATCCTAAAGATAGGATCGTTTCAGTGGGGGAAACTCGTAAGCAGGATCAAGTGGCACGCACAATTGACTGTACTGACAATTATTCCACTGGTAGTGTGTCACAGAGCAAGCAGCCACGTGGCCGGGTAACAACGTGGAAAACCTGGGCCTACCTGTAGACCACTACAGGCTGAACAAATTTGGTTCCCGCAGCGCTGCCTACAGATCTGTTTGTGATAAGATCAACAGTCTCCTTCAATCGATGCATCGCAGCCAACAGAATGGCTACAAGAACGATGAAAACCGGGTTTGTCACCAGGTTTTCAATACTAGCGACTACGAGCAGTTTAAGGAGAACAATATTTTTCGCGCGAAGGGGACTTGCCAGTGGGTCATCAAACATCCACTATATCGGCAGTGGATAAGCAGTGAAGTCAATAACCTGCTCTGGATCTCTGCAGATCCTGGATGCGGCAAATCTGTTCTTTCGAAAGCGTTGGTAGACAAAGACATACGACGAGATATCAGCGCTACCACGATATGCTACTTCTTCTTCAAAGACAATGACAAGCAAAACAGTCTTGCGACTGGCCTGTGTGCGATATTGCACCAGCTTTTCCAGCATCAGCCACACCTTCTCCGGCACGCCATCCCAGCCTGGAACAAGGATGGAAACAAGTTGCGGGAAGAGACTCATGAGCTGTGGCGCATCCTACTCGCAGCGACATCTGACCCCGCTGCACGGAACACCATATGCGTCTTAGATGCCCTTGATGAGTGCAGAGACAGGGATCGAAATGACCTGATCGCAAAGCTTGCTCAGTTCCATGAGAATGCCACACCTCACGGCTTCCGTCAGTCGTGGCTCAAGTTCATTGTTACCAGTCGTCCTTACGACGACATCCAGAGAGGATTCCAGCAGATACCGCCATCTCTGCCTGCTATACGCCTGCGAGGCGAGCAGGAGAACGACCAGATTCATGCAGAGATCAACCGTGTTATCCACGTTCGGGTGCTGGAATTGGCAACCGATCTTGAGCTCCATGAAAGCATATCCGCCCGCCTAGAGCAGAATCTGCTGAACATGAAGCACCGTACGTACCTCTGGCTTCACTTAGCGATGAATGATATTCGCATCACTTTGCAAGAAAGCTTCCGCCCAAACGAAGAAGGCATCGAGTTGGTGCCTTCCTCTGTGGAGGAAGCCTACGAGAGAATCCTAGCTAGAATCGCAAGGACACAGCATCAGAAGGTGAAGCTTATCTTGCAAATCATCGTGGGAGCTCGGCGTCCACTATCAGTGGGTGAGATGGCCCTTGCTCTTGGCCTTGCAACTTCGAAGCAATGCAGGACATCTGTAGATGCTCAAATCGATTCGAATCACCTTGGGAAGCAGCTAAGAAATTGGTGCGGCCTCTTTGTCTTTGTCCATCAATCAAGGATATACTTGATACATCAGACAGCGCGAGAGTTCCTTGTCGCCCACCAAGAGGATGAGCATCGCAAAAGCTTCACACACAGCACTTGGAGGCACTGTGTTCAGAAGGCCGAGATGGAGCAAATGATGGCTGTAATCTGCATACGTTGTATCAATCTGGAGGACCGCGAAACGCTAGTTGGCGACGAAGTCTCGATCCGGAGCCAGAGAGAAGACGACAGAAACGAACATTTCATCGAGTATTGCTGTGAGTGGTGGACGACCCACTACAGCTTATCTCAAGACACAAATAGAGAGGATACACTTCAGGGCGCGTTAGCTCTGTACAAAATCGAAGGAGAAGCATTCAAGTTCTGGTTCAATCGGTTTTGGACTAAGACTCGGCCATTTGATAGTGCAAGAAGCATGACACCAGTACGGCTCGCTGCACTGAGTAATCACGATAGAGTCCTTGAGCACCATCTACGCAAGCCAGGGATTGATGTGGACACAATAGACGAGGACGGAAGATCGGCATTACATTGGGCGTCGATCCTAGGCCACGAAAGGATCGCGCGGCTGCTGCTCGACAAGGGTGCAGATGTCAACGCCCAGGGCGGGTACTACGGCAATACGCTACAGGCAGCTGCAGCAGAGGGCCACGACAAGATCGTGCAGACGCTGCTCGACAAGGGTGCAGATGTCAACGCTCAGAGCGGACACTACGGCAATGCGCTACAGGCAGCTTCAGCAGAGGGCCACGACAAGATCGTGCAGACGCTGCTCGACAAAGGTGCAGATGTCAACGCTCAGGGAGGAGAGTACGGCAATGCGCTATACGCAGCTTCAGCAGAGGGCCGCGACAAGATCGTGCAGACGCTGCTCGACAAAGGTGCAGATGTCAACGCTCAGGGCGTACACTACGGCAATGCGCTACAGGCAGCTTCAGCAGAGGGCCACGACAAGATCGTGCAGACGCTGCTCGACAAAGGTGCAGATGTCAACGCTCAGAGCGGACACTACGGCAATGCGCTACAGGCAGCTTCAGCTGACGGCCACGACAAGATCGTGCAGACGCTGCTCGACAAAGGTGCAGATGTCAACGCTCAGGGAGGAGAGTACGGCAATGCGCTATACGCAGCTTCAGCTGAAGGCCGCGACAAGATCGTGCAGACGCTGCTCAGAAGAGGTGCACGAATTAGCGCTAACGACCTGTTCTTAGCTCTGCGTAAAATTTTTACCGTGATTATCCCGCTCCTCTTACCTTATCTTATCGGCGACACGGTCTCAAAAAGAGACGCCGTCTTTAACAAGACTCTTTTGCATTGGGCAGCAGAGCTGGATCATCGAGCCCTCACTAATCGCTGTCTTGAGCTCGGCGCCGAAGTCGATGCTACGGACATCTATGGCGAGACTGCACTACACTATGCTGCTGAGAATGGGCATCTCGACATAGTCCAGATACTCATCCAAGCAAATGCCGACAGGACGATTCTTGATTCTCATGGAAGAACAGCGCTCGATTGTGCGCGGGGAGAGGGTCCAGGGGATGGTCGAAGGGTTCATCCAGACATCGTTACATATCTGCAGCGATGAGCTAACACAATCAAGCCTGCACAAAGCAAGACGATTTTGTCTTTAGGCAAACCTTGACGGACTGAAAGCTGCGTGAATGGTATATCAAGAATGCGGACTGATTATGGCAGAGCAATCTAGGTGTCTTTTTCACTTTCCAGAATCATGATGCTAGTAGAATAATTCTAGCGGCTCAATCTTATTGATGCCCTTATTGCTAAAATTGTATTTCCTAGCTCGCTAATATGTTACAGCGGGCACAAGGAGCTGTTTGCAACATTAACGACTTCGACAGTGTATTCGGCTGCAAGTAGACGGTCTTGGAAAAGCAACACACTTGGACAATAATGAGCGCTTTCGAACGCAAGAGCAAAGTATACCGCCGGTCAAACCCGACATCTGCCGGATCGTGGGCATGAGACAATTATATGTCGGCTGCATGCGACGATGCCATCACGGACTGCAATTCCCTTTCCAGATTGATGAGTGAGTCAAAAAGTCACTGTCTGCTAGAGAATCTACCGCCAACATTCACGGGATCAAGTCACGGCTTTCGCAAGACAGGATGTTGCAGAGAAAATTCTTCGTCGATAGATTGACCGAATGGTCTGGTTTGGCTCTCCAGGACACAAAGCGCTCAGTGCACATGGCACGTTGTTCTTCGTACTTGTCAACATCCCGAACGCGACACTATGGCCCGGAGCGAGCAGAGGTAGATACACATGTAATGAGTAACGGGACTGGTCCCCCAAGCACGCAGAAGCCATTCGGGCATGTCTTTGAAAACCCGTACGCTTGGATGCACTGGGACAGATACGGTACTCAATGGCATAATACTCGGGGTCGTTAGAGCAGATACAGTGGTTAAGGGCGCGGCAGCGGAACGCACAGAGCCAGGAACCGCAATCTCCGAGACTGCGACGTGAGGAGCAACGATGAGATCGAGGGTGGGAGGCATGGGAGCAGCCTCTTTTGCTCTGGCAAGCAGCGTTTCGCACAATCTGGACACTGACGACGTTTGTGACAGATATTCCCCAAGACAAGTAACAGGAGTGCAGCTCTGGGGCACGATAATCTCGAGAGGAGGAGGTGTCTGGTCGGATCCGTCAGCGGCGGTCAGTTGAGCTCTTGTGGTCGACGATTTATCAAGGCAGTCATCGTATGTGGGAGGATTGCTGGCAGGATCACGAGGCACAGAGAGCGGAGGTGTTTTCAGCAGGTTTCATGCTTGTCATTTGCGGGGTTTTGCAGCAGACGAGTGGTCGAGCTGTTGTCGCCAGCAGCCTTGAGCTGCCCAGAGATCAAACCCACCATCACAATCACCGAGATACATGGCGTTTACATCGAAGACAGGCGTAGTCTAGCATGTGAGACGATCACAATTATAAGTCGCAGCCCTTTGAAGCTTCAGCAGCTTCTGTTGAGCATACGAGTTGAATTAGAGATAGACGTCCAAGACAGGAGCTTTTGAAAGTGACTTGAGAAGGTCAAGCAGAGACAAGGCGGTGGCTCGGACGAGTGCCTCGTGTGGTTGGGCAGGCATGATGACTGTCGACTTGCGGGTCGGACCGATGGTGAATCTGATGTGCAAGAAGCCATTTCCATTCGCCGAGAGCCTGTCGCTCGGCCGCTAGAACAAACACTCAGGAACTTGATTGAGGGCAAGATGTTGGAAGCCGGCGACAGAAGTGCCGAAACCAAGGTTCCCTGCCGGGACGACCAAGAACATACGATGAGCTTTGCCGCGCTTGATTCTGAGCCTAACGCATTGTATATTGACCACCAGCAACTCTTGCGTCGTCTCAGACAAGCCGATCCATAGGCGAAGCGCGCAGTCTTGATTGTTTGCCGGCGATGGATCTCCGACATGACAGAGTGTTGATAGCTTTTCGCCGTGCGAGCGTCGCCACTGATGTCGACCTGATTCCCGGCAACAATCCAATCAAAGCGGTCATGCAGGGCTTCGGGCAGTGCGTCCGATTCGCCATCGAGTTTGAGCTCCGTTCGGGTGGTGCTAGCGGCGGCAATGGTGGTGCTGGTGCTCCTGTTGACAGTACAGGCGTCCGGGTATCTATCCATAAGCTTGGATAGAAGACAGTCAGGTGGAAGAGAAGAAAGAGGGGAACACGAAGAAGCGGCGCTGACGACACCGAAGCGAGAGGACGAGAAACGACCAAAGATGCCAGCGTTACCTTTACCTTGCACAAGTTCGCAAAGTACAGATCCCTCTCACCCAGGCTTTGGTTCCGGTGCCCTGAACAGCCTTGACTCGAGTAGGTTGTGTGGAAGGAGAATCCCGCCGACGCCTGTTGCTGACTCATGTCGAACTTTGCGATATGCTTGATGCTTAGAGGAGTGGTCGCCAGGTGAAGATATTTGTGACAAAAGGAGATCTAATCAGGTACATTAGAGCAAACCACAGATACCTCCTCAGAGAGGAAGTGTACGCTAGCGGGTTGCTGGAGTATCTCCTGCGTGGAACCAACAATCAGTATGACCGGACCTGACGCCCAGGCGGTCACAAACCTAGTAGGAAAGGAGGCTGCACAAGAGGTAAACGTCAGTCATAGAGCATCAATCATTTCTTTCTTGGTGGCCATCAATGACGGGCGCATAGCTTAAGAATCATCATCATCATCATCATCATCATCATCATCACCATCATCATCATCATCATCATCATCATCATAATCGACTTCCCGTCTAGATAATCTCAACGCATCTCACTGTCTCTTTTCCAATCCTGATTCAATAAGGGAACAGGGCTAACGAGAATATATGCTAGCATCTTGATCAGAAGCGAAGATAGAGCTGAGAAGCCGTATAACAAGTTTTCGTAGGCAGTCCTTCCTCGCAACATTGGCAAGAGTGTTGGGTGGGCACTTGTGAAATAATCGGCGGATCATGAGGAATTTCGAACGTGCATGACCACATGCACTGATTTACATGTTATCTGGCACGCGCCAAAAACTCGAATCTGAAGCACTGTCTATAGCAAGATCATGATACATGCACATGTCCTCAAGATGACCCACAAATGAGTGCTAATGTGCCTCAACTTGGAATGTGAAATGGCTCTGACGAACCTGATCGAGCAAGGGTACTGGCTGAGTATGCGACAGGATCTACCTGTGACAGAGAGTGAGATGAACGTATCGGAACATAGACCAATCAATCGCTAGCTCCGCGGGCAGTGCAATGCGACTTCGAGCTCAAGAAGCTACGAATGCTAGCCCAGTGGACTGGGCAAAATTTGTCAATTAACCAAAATCAGCAAGATCTACCTGATATCGAAGGCGTACAACTGGATTTTGGCATTGCACATGAGGTCTGTCGCCATTAGATCGGCGAGTCACTCAGAAGACGAGAGGTCGTGATGTTGACATGCTGAACATCAGCTGCTAACACGCTCTAATAGTGATCATGGGCACGGCGTTCCCTTTGGAGTTCCCTAAAGCCTTAGTTGGGCTATCGATATTGCGACGGCAATGGTTTTGGTAACGGAGCATCGGACTTGGTACCAAGGAATCTGGAATGTGACAAGGGCGTAGCAACTTTGATGATTCCACCCAACTGACTCAACTTTTATCGGAGGTTCTCTTTGCAACACTGATCTCTATCGTCTTGTGACGACAGCAACTTTCACTTCAACGTCTTCGACTTTGTCGACCTTCGACTCCTTAGACTCGCCAGCCTTGGCGTCGGACTTTGGCGCAGCCGGCAACTCCAGCTCCGTCCTTCCTGTTCAGCTTCAGCTTCAACTCTCATCATCCATCTCGTCCATCACCCGACTGACCAACATGATCAGATCGTACTCGTTCCTTCATCAGTCATCTTGCACAATCTCTCACATTCAGCATCGCCACTGTTACCCATCTGTCCCGTCGCCGTCATCTTGGAGCAAGCATCTTCGCTCATGCGCGACCTTCCATTAGCGGCACCTTCGATCTTTCCGTTGCACCGTTGTGGCCACATGTGTGGTACAGCAGCACCTCACTCTATCGACCCGCCACGACTCTTCGACAAGACAGTCACACCTCTGACGATACATGATAGGTCGACTTGCAAATCCATAGGAGAGCAGATCCGCCTTGAACTCGCAGCGCTCATGAACTCAGTCTTGCATGCAAACTCTTGTGCTTCTTTGGCTCTCTGTTCTATATTGCAATGTCGCGATCTCTTGCAAGTCCGCCAGCATGCACGTGCGCGCGAGAACATGTCCATCTAAAAGCATGCCTCAGGAGTTGGTATGGGCGATAGAATTCACCGGCCATGTTAGCTTTTCTACTTCCTCGCTTTTCTGTGCCTCTTCGTCGCTCGGGTCTCCTTGCTTCTTCTCTGCTTCTTTGCAAAAGTCCACACAGCCATTGCCTGTCGTCTCGGTCGATGCAGCATCTGAGACTCAACTCGGTCGCGCTCCACCATCGATGTTCTCATCTCTTCCACCATCATGGCTGAGTTGTCTTCGTTCGTTGGTGAGTTTGTCGCTGACTTCCTCGTCAATGACCCATGCTGAAATTGTACCAGATGAAGTCGGTATTCGAAAATTTGCGTTCCACACAGACTAGCATCATCCAACGTCACCTCCAGTCGGCTGCACCAGCGACGCCTTCGCATCATGATGCCGCAGCAGCTACATCGCCATGTGCGGTCGACTTGCAAAGATGGCTTGAAACATCACCCCCTGGTCAAAAAGAGACACCCGCACACTTGGGACAACGCAACTTGCTACGGCCTTATTGCCCACGAGAAGGGGCCAGAGCATCACTGGACTTGAGTGGCATGTCCGACGTCTAATACAACCTTCTCGAAAGATGGGGTAAAGTTTTGCAATAGGACAGTGGCACTAGCACCGTCATGGCAAGCATGATCAAGCCTCGTGATGCTCCTTTAGTAGGATTGTAGTATTAGGGTGAGGATAAAGGGAGGTGGAAGGAATACGTGTCTGAAGTGCTGTTGGTAGAAGGAGGACAGTATCGTGTTGCCACTGAGTACACGTAAAGGTGCTCCAGGGAATCGATAGTGTTGATGGTGAAGCGATGTTGTTTCTTCGAGCACACATCCACCTCTCTTGCGCAACTGCTCTACACTTCGTTCGATGTCTGATAAGCAAGAGCTTAGTAGCAGGTTTGTGATATATCGTCGCCGTTGCCCGAGATCAAAACCAGTCCGCAAAGTAGGCATCGACAGGAGGATACAATGTAAGCTTGCATGACGCGTATAGGGAGGCTAGCGTGGCACTCGCGGCTGTGACCTTTGGGTAGGAGATGTTCAATTGTAACATGCTTTTGCTGCTTGGTACGCGAGAGACGGGAGGCCCAGTATATCTTCTTGAAATTGCCGGAAATGTCGAGTGAAGTGCCGACGGTCCGACGGCCTATCCTGATCCTGACCCAAGCGATGGCGGCGTCTTCGGCAAATTTAACGTGGTTCATGGATAGGTTGGAGTGGTTTCAAGCCTTGTTGGACGTCATTATCTGTCCTACTAGCTGTCATCTGGCCATACCTCTAGAGCAGACGTTCCTCGACCCCAGTTTCCTTATTTGGAGTGATCTACGAAAGGCCAATATTTCTCCCAGTCATTGGAGTACGGGAGAATTATCGCTACACACAGAAGTATGTCACTTGCTGCAATGCTGCTACAAAAAGAGGACTACAATTCGAAGATCTGCTTCACTTCGAAAAACGCCAAACTGCAATAGCGACCGGCGAAAGTCCGTGCGAGCATCGGGCCCGTCCCTTCTTGCCTCGCGAGTCGTAACACGTTCTTGGCAACAAAGCTCACTTTCACATGACGACCATCACCTTTTCATTCCGCGCAACCCTCTGTCTGCCCTATAAGATCAAGCCCGTCATGGCGGACGCAGGCCCAGGAAATTCGTTTCGATTTCTCGATCTTCCTAAAGACCTCCGCTACATGATCTATGAGGAGCTCATGGACAATAAGAAGAACAGCATCAAATTCACACAGCCAAAAGGGTTCGAGATTGAGAATGTGCGCCTCTACAACATGCATTACCCGAATCTTCTCAAGGTCAACAGGCTGGTCCATGGCGAATACTGGCCTCTATGTCTTCACAAATCCGACCTAATGATCAATTATGGTTGTGAAGAACGATTGAGTTGGGAAGAGGAGACAAATCATGGTGACGGAGAAGAGCCAGCGCTACCCCTGCTTTCCCAGTGGTTGCATCTACCACCCACAGTTTTGGCTAAGTTGACCAACGTTGTCTACAAGTTCCAAGCTTATTGGAAGCTTCCAAATATCAGTAAGTCATACTAAGCAATGTTCAACTCTACGCAGCCGACCAATTTCTAATTGTCCTTAGATCCATTCCATGGTATTGCCGAATCTATTGTCGAACTGCCGAATCTGAAGTTCATCGGTATATGGTCGGAACTGGAAATTTCTGTTGTCGAATGTGGTCGGGACGAAGCAGAGATGGACGAAAAATTCCAGGATTTCGTTGAGCGTATCTTCCTCGAAGAGGGTGCTCTGGTCAACCTTGACGATGAAGAAGACCGCAATCTTATCATCCAAGTTGACTGCAGTCTGTACACGCCGCTGTTCGAGATGAACAAGAACTACATCTGGCCCCGTCGTAGACATCTTCAGCAAGGCGTTGCGCCCGCGGCTGGCCTTCCAGAGTGGGGTTACTCGATGTTCCGAGTGAGTGCTCCTTGGGAACTCCCGCTCGGTGATTCCTTCACGTATCGTGGCGAGGAGCTCGTTTTCACACGTCTCGAATACGATCTGCCTGTGCTCACCAGGTCCGAGACGGAATGTGACAGTCCTAGCGAATTTGATTACGAGTTCGACGAGTCCGGCTTTGCTACAGGTAATCCGCCAGACTGGAGCTCAGGTGCAAGACCTATCTGGATGGACCACGAGTAGATGAGGTTCGACGAGACGCGGGTTCGCATGGCTCGAAATGATGATCAGATATCAGTACAGAAGCGTAGCTCTTTACTTAGCTTAGGCCCGTCAATGTGAAGAGTGATCTTTCGAGCTCTCTCTCGGCCTTCTCCCTGCACTTGAACGTGCTGTGTACATCAATAGCAAGGTTAGAGCCACCACTCGGACCTCAGAACGAGTTCACTCTCCATGGCCAAGGGTATTTGCGAGGCCCCCGTACTGCGGCGTCGCGCGCAGCACCGACTCTCATCCTCGTCAATCCAACTCAATGCAACACAACACAATACAACAAGGACGCTATATATATTTACCAAAACTACTGCAGTTAGATTCTTCACCTTTCGGCCTCCATTTTGAGCTCTTATAAATGTCTATACAATAAAGATTGACTAAGCCATGCGTGGTTAAAACAAGAGGGTATAACTTCTGATATATGGGGGAATGCTTCAGCGCATGGAGCCTCGCAAATTATCCATGGCCGCATCGAGTACCACTCATCTGAGATCTCGGGGCTTGTTACCTTGAATCAATACAGTCGAAGCATTGGAGCTATTGATCACCCTACCACGAGCGGTCGTTTGTCCTGCAAAGAGTAATAAGGAGAGCTACTCGAAATCGACGCGTCCATGACCTGGACACGAATCGGCTACCGCAGTATAGCTTACTTCCATGTATCCATTCGTCTCCTGATCGCATTCTCTACAAATTCGTATACCTTCTCTTCATCGGGACGATGAACTGGTAGCGCCATGGCCTCGTGTCGTTGCAGTCGCCGTTTCCGGCCAGCGTACCTTGTCCGCAATCTGCGATACCACCGTGACCAGAATAATAAATTACCACAGCATCACCAGCATTGCTCTGGTTGATAAGGTGGATCCACTTCGCTTGAATGTTTTCATTGGTAGCTTGAGTGTCACAACACTTGACATTCTCAAAGCCTTGTGCTTCGAGAACAGTTGCCATAAGCTCGGCATCGTTCAGAGGCCCGCGAAGGTCTCCAAAAGGACTGTCTACGAGCAAGGCTCTCTTTCGAGCCGCCGACATAGGGGAATTCATGCTTCGCTGGAACGAATTCACCTCGGAGAGTTTTGGAATGGCACAGAATAGCTCGGGAGTTGCTGACATAACATATGTCTCGAGAACAGCGAAAAGAACCGATAGTTGTAAAAACAAGCAAACTGTTCTCGCGGATTTTTGATGAAGAGCAGAAGATACGGACATGCGAAACAACGAAGAGATGAATTGGTGGCTCAAGCGGCGTTGGATCCGCTTGTCAGCTATATCGCGGGATTGTTATCAAGGCATAAGCCATGGATTGATGAGGTGCGTAGATAGCCTGGTCTATCTGCAGTCAGCAGCAGCTACAGCTCATCTATTCATCGACGTGGATGTCCGTCGGTCGAAGGATTAATAGCTACACTATAACCACCCACATACACTTTGCATAATCAAGCGCCTCTACAGAGCCGCTAATGCAAGCTCTAGTAACTGAACTGCAGGTCTTGGCCAAAGTACCACCCTAGCCTGACTACAAACTCTAACAAAGTCTTCGTCGGTGAGCGTATGGTGAGACGCCATGTGGTAGACAAGGCTTTCAGACCAACGTGCATATCTTCGAGATGCAAATCTCACGACTGTTCTAAAGTATCCTGGATATTCACTCGGACCTTTGAACATCGTCGCGGTGGTGGAGTCTGGAATCCCGCACTGCCATCGCAGGTGCTCACCATTCATCATGAGCAGCCACATGCGCCACGAACAAACGTCAGCAAATCACCACTCAGTGTCATTTGCCTAATAGATACACCTGTGGAAAAATCAGCAATGTGAATATTGGGAGCAAGCATGTATGCAAAAGCTATTGCGAGCTGGTTGAACATGCTTATCAATATCGTGCCTGAGCGGAAAGGATATCGTTAATGCTGACAATGAGGAGTAGATCCAATCATCATACACGTACGTTATGGTCCTAGAGCAGCATAGGCTGAGACTAAGTTCGTTAGTTCACGCATGCGATACGCTTCTACATTGCATACGATTGTTATCACCCCTGCTTTTAGCCTTTAGTACAACATAGAAAGTGTCACCACTCAGACCAATAAGTGGTTTACACCACAAATACCTACCTGAAGCGTCCTAGTCACCGATGAGTCCAGCAGTGCATGAGTGTTTCAGCTGCTAACAACCACAGCCCCTTATAGCTCCTTTTACGTGGATTGGTCCATGGTGCACGCATGTAGAACTTCTTTTGACCTCTCCATTGCAAACGGGCTCGTATCTAGCGCTGGAAAGAAGCAGAATTCTGGAACAAAAAAGCTAGATAAGTCACGCCTTCGCACTCCCGCGACCATATAGACAGGTAATACATATCTATGCACAACGCAAACGTCAAGTAATTGGAGTGTGACCCAGAGATACATACCGAATATCCAGGATAATATACCCGCAATGCCTCTTGGCCAAGTTAACACAGCTTTATACTTTCAAAGTATGGAGAGGGAATCTAAGGATGGACACGATCAGACTGGCAGCATGGACGGCCTTGAGCGGGCTATCACACATGCGCAAGAAGCAGTTCAAGCTACACCTCTCGATCACCCTGACCGAGCCATATACCTGTTTAACCTCGGAAACAGATTTAGAGAGAGATATAGTCGGATAGGCGACAAAAAAGCCGAAGAAGAATCAGTGCGGCTCTTCGAGAAGGGTGCAAAGTGCTCTACATCCTTGCCCTTGCATCGTGTTCGTAGTGGAAGAAATGCTATCCGGGTTTTGCACCGATCCAGTCGGTGGAAAGAAGCTGCTGCAATCGTAGAGACACTTTTTGGCCTTCTTCCCCAGATCTGCGGCCGATACTTGAGTCGAGATGACCAGCAGCACGTCTTGAAGCAAGTTTCTGGGTTTGCAGCTGATGCTTATTCCCTATCGGTCAAGATGAACAATCCTCGTCAAGCTCTACAGCGAATCGAATCCGGACGAGTACTGATTCTAGGGTATCTAATGGATGGTCGTAGCGACCTTTCGGAGCTTACACTAGCTCATCCAGATCTTGCCAGAGAGTATGACGAGTTGCGTGTTCGAGCCTTCCGTATAGATACAGTCGGAGACAGAACTGCTCGAGACAATTGGCCTTTGGAGCAGCATAATATCCCTCGACTCATAGAAGAATGCGAAAATCGGATACGGGACAAACCTGGATTTAGCTGCTTCCTTCGGCCATCATCTGTCCATGAGCTCATGCAGTCGGCAGAAGAAGGCCCAGTCATAATTATCAACTGCACAGATATCGGTTCAGATGCAATCATCGTGTTCACATCAGCCATCGAAGTCGTTCCGCTACCTAGTATGTCTCTAGAGCCACCGAAGAGCTTCAACAATGCGCTCGAAAGGCACGGAGCAGTCGAGCGGCGAGGCTACCCACGTGACATCGAGAGCGACGTCCAGTATAAGCATGACATAAATCTCCTATCGTGGCTCTGGTCGACTTGTGTAAGTCCTGTCTTACAGAAGGTGGCAGAATGCAGGGTAGGGAAAGAAGAGAACGAAATGCCTCGTGTCTGGTGGATCGGCACGGGTGCTGCCAGCTCTCTTCCCTTCCACGCTGCAGGTAGCTATGCTCACGGTACTTCAGACGGCCTTGACAGCTGCCTGCTTAGGTGTATCTCGTCATACACTCCCTCGATCAAAAGCCTCAAACATGCTAGGATGACTACCGCGAGATCATCAAAGCCCTTTGCCGAAGAAAAGTCGCTGCTAGTAGTCACAATGCCGACAACTCCGGGTCAGGAAGCGCTCGCAGGTGTAGCCATCGAGGAAGAATCCATCCGAGATGTCATTGGACAGAAATAGGCAATCAAGTCACTGGCGCGTCCTACAGCTTCCCATGTGCTGGAAGAAATTCGAACTGCCAAAATCGTCCATTTCGCGTGCCATGGGTCTTCCGATACTGCAGATCCAATGGCAAGCCAGATATCTACTGCCCCAAAAGGAAGATGGGAACAAAAAGAGCATCGACAAATCGACCGTCTCAGCTCTGTTGGATGCGTCTATCCAACCGCATGCATGGATTTCCTACCTGTCAGCATGTTCGACAGCAGAGGTGAAGACGCAAAAACTGGCTGACGAGTCTCTCCATCTTACTAGCGCTTTTTAGATGGCAGGTTTTGCACATGTCATCGGCTCACTTCGGCCCGCTGATGATCAGATATGCGCACAAGTCGCTAAACTCTTCTACTCATTTCTTGTGAACAACGAAGATAGCATGGATCTGAACAGGACTGTTCCCGAAGCGTTGAACTACGCCGTCAGGCAGATTTCGAAGGATCATCCGAACAACCCTAGCCTATGGGCGCCATTTATCCACCTTGGGGCCTAGTATATAATTCCACCCTAGGGCTCACCGGCTATAAGCCCCAATTTCCTATCTCGGCGCGGATTACTAGACTTGTCTAGCGAATGAAGTGGAGTGGGGTGGAGTGGAGTAGAGTGAAGTGGAGTGGAATGGAGTGGAGTGTGGATCCGATCTATTCCAATCTAGTCATTCTTGGATGGAGTGGACTCCAGCGGGAACGACCACCCTTCGAATCACTATCGTAACACCTATATATATATATATATCTCTCTCTTATTCTTCTTACCGTACACGCTCTAAGCCGCCAGTGATAGCAATGAAACTCGTCCCCTAGAGGACTAAAGTAATCTAGGGGTGTCATTTGAAGATACGCCAATCTCCATAAATTCATCGTAGTCGTATCTAGTCAGTTGACCAACAAGAAAACAGCTTGGTATATCGAATGAACTCCACTGGAGTGCTGGAGTTGGGTGAATCTGAATCTCCTTTAGTCTAATGCTTACTAGTTTCCAGGGATCTAGAGTCCAATCTAGTTGATTTCCACTTTCCCTATAGAGAAGTCTAATGAGAGTCAGATTGTTGTAGCTGAACAAGAAACTAAAAGATGCTATGCCACTACTATGCTGCCTCTAACTAGTATCGTTGCTCCGTTACGGATTGTCTTGCGCTTTTAGGCGAACCTACTTGTATCGGCACTTAATAGTCTTGCGCTATCGTCACCTTTATTATCTTGTTCTCACTCTTCCTTTCTCGATCCACCTGTACTCGATCCACCTGTAGGGTTAAGACTGCTTTCTTAATAATGTCAAAGCCTAGGAGGATGTGTTTTTAGGGTTGCATGCAACATGCGAGCAAGAGTATGCTAGAGATAGCCCAGGTCGCTCGAAGGTACCAATAGACATGATTTTCTCTGCATCTGACTTGAGAGTCAGTCTATTAGTATTGCTCGTTCATCACGAATTCTATCTGCATCCCTGTCCATCTTCCACTATATCATCGACATGTTTCCCATCATCCGACTCGTTTTCGAAGAGTCTTTTCCATCTACTCTCTAAGCAATCATAATCCTGGAGTTTATTAAAGACGGGTGATGATCTGGGTAGACCGTGAAAACCGCAGCAAAAGCCTATAACACCCATATGCTCATGTGATGAGTGTTGTTGCACTTCTTCTCTTACTTTCCCGAGGCCGCAGCCTCCTCCCTTAGGCGATCGCTCACGTAGCGTTCATTCTTAGCTGCCTACTCCGAGCTCATTCCAATCAATCGAACGTTACTTGGAGGTATACTGCTGGGGTCGTGATTTTATGATAGTGAGTCTCCAGAACACAAGGCTTTATAAGGTCCCCGTGCAGTGGCAGTGAGGGAAAGCCGAGCCGGGAGAACCGCGGGTCGGGGGAATTCGACATCGGGGAGATCTAACCCCCTAAATAAACAATGGCCGAATCGGTTTGACAATGCACACGCCCAAACAACACACGATCAACGATATAGCGTATCGTTAGAAGATGAACGTAGGACCATCTTCAAGCACTCTATCTGCCTAAATTATCCTAAGACAGCCTATTCCATCACAGCTAGCTCTCCTGCTTAGCAGCTTTGGCGGCGGCCGGCCGAAGCACACAGTCACCTTCAAACACCCCGGGTACCCGGCCAGTTCAGTTAGAACATACTCCTGACGCTTCATGCGTTCGATGATGTCCGAAGGGGCCTGCACTACGGACCCGCTCACATCGCATACGCCGTAATTGCTTACAATGCCTAAGATGGATTCTTCAGCCGCACGTGCGACGACAGCAAAAGACTGAACCTGCAGCACAACAACCTAATTCTCGACAAGGTGCTATACTTTTACGTACCCTCGAGCGATGTAAAATATCTCGTATATCCCGACTTCGCTAATTAGGCCTTCCCCTACGACGATCTACTTCCGAGTTGGCCGCGCGCGCCCACATCCGACGACGATGCATTACACACTAACGAGCTGCGGGGACGGCCTTCATCCTCGATGCTCACGGATTCCGTACTCCGTCGTAACAAAGCATGCGTCATTAGTGGCCAGAGAGACTGTGTCGAACGAGTGCATCTATGCCTGCGTAGCGAAGTGGACTGGTTCGATAAGAATGGAATGGCGCAGTACAACATGAACGGTCAGCTGGTCAGAGACGCTGTCGTCGACGATATAACAAACGCTATTGCCCTCCGCTCGGACCTGCACACGACTTTTGACGCCGCCAAGTTTGTCGTGGTGCCTAAGCAGGACGCTTAGGTTGCCCATTTCACCCATCTTACCAACAATCTCGGCAAGTTGTTTCACAACACTCCTGTAGCTATAGACAAGGAGATTTCAGCCAACTATCTTCTGGTCTGATTCGCTAAGGCCATATTCCCCTTGGTTTCGAAATTCCTTATGGCAGGCGCAGCCCGTCAAGTGCGAACGCCCGTGGTGCAGGAGGGTGGAGAACCGACTGAAGTTACGGAGATGATCACGGCAGGGCAGGCAAAGGCGAAATTTGCTGGCGGGCGCAGCCGCAGCACGAGTTCGCGCAAGTGGAAAGTCACCGACACCACGAATGACGACATCGATGCGCAGACACCGCCATTGCATAGGCCAAAGAGAAGATGCAAATCCTCTGGAGATGCCTCATCAACCACCACGACTATCTCAGACACCATCACTCTTCGTGCAGGCGGTGGCTAGTCCCTCATCGGCCTGACGATCCTGCTCTATATTGTTGCAATCTTGCCCTCGGCCGTTCGCTGGTACTCTCTCTCTCTCTCTCTCTCTCTCTCTCTCTCTCTCTC
>JGI24891J29808_1000447_pt1 | contig 24772 bp, 14 predicted proteins | sample FreactcultuFSWF8_FD_29808 | JGI IMG/M metagenome (IMG submission 29808) | reverse complement strand
CTTTACTAACGATAGCGAGCTAACAGTATATAGCTGTCTAATTGATTAATTGATTAGAGAGAAGAAGAGTATCTACGGGCGCAATCTATTAAGAACATCCTGCTCTACTAAGGCGTTAGGATGCTAAGCTAACCTTATTATCCCCTTACTTGTTATAGCCTGTTATAGACCCATCTATAATAGAACCTTACCGTATTGTAACAGAGTTGTAACTCCTCTAAGTGTGCTAGGACTGCACTATTTTTAACTATAATTACGTTAGTAAGTAGTAACAAGAGATTAAAAGAAGACACTGCCTAGAAGGATTTAACTACCCTTAATAGGAAGACTAAGACTGTTCTTATAGTAAGGGCCTATAATTCTCGACGATACGGCCGCTCTAAGATAGTTAGCATTAGAGACTGTTTCTAGCTCTTCGGCGTCATTAAATCCGGCTTGTTCTAAGCGAGGTAGTAATAGCTTAAACAAGGCAGGCATTGCTATAGAAAGGCGCTTAACTTAAGTAGTTAGCTCTAGCTCCGAAGCGGCAAACCCGTCGCCGAGTAGAAAGCGAACGGTTATCTCGAGGCTACTACGCTTAAGAAGATCGCGCTCGGGGTTATTATAATTAGTTAAGTAGATTTCGCGCTTAAACTCCCTATACTTATCTTCTCCTATTAGGACATGGAGGTTAGAAACAAGCCCGTACTTAGTAGCTTAAGCCTTATAGTAAAGGCTAATATAGACATTAGGACGGTTCTAGTCCTTTATATATTAGTTAGATCTAATGGTCTCGAGGAGTAGCTTAACGGGCGATAAGGGTAGAAATTGCCCCTAGCAATTTTAAGAAGACGAGGCATATATAATAGGGGATAGAGCTCGGCTAGGTCGACGGCTATAAGGATTAGCTCTTAATGCCCTAGCGGCGGCTTCGTATAGGTCCTAGAAGTATCCTCGAAGGTGTTTAAGATCCTAATTAAACGATGTAAGGTTCTTAGGGGTAGTAGAGGGAGCTATAAGCTATATGTTGTTTCGCGTAAGAGAAGCAAACGAGATAGTAATTGAATCGGCCGCCGTAACTAAGCTAATTCTAGATTCGATAGTCTAGATAACGTTATAAAGAACCTCCTTAAGAGCCGTCGTAAAGAGAGGCCGGATATAGATGTCTTTAAGCTATACGCGGAACAAGATAGGCGTAACAATTAACTAACGGCTATGCTTAGAGAGGGTATAGCTCTTTAAGTGTCGAAGTAGCGTCTAAAGACGATGCTAGCCTAGTAGGAAGGGCATAGACTTAAGCTACGCAAGGTATTCTAGCTTTACGGGTTCTATTAAAACAGCGTTAAGGAATAGACGATGCATAAGCTAAGTTAAGCCTATCGTAGTTAGTAAGAGCCGGCATTACATGTTTAGTTAAGTTACCTTAGAACTCCGAATGAGCAGGGTTAGTAGGACGCGTAAGAATAATGTCTAGAGATAGGCACATCTTTTGCAATAGCGGCTCGTCTTACTAGTTGAAACTAGTCTACGTACTATAGATCTCCTTTCTAGCTTTAGTAAGTGTTAACAGGTGTTAACGCATCTATAAGGTTTCATAATAGTACTTGCCGTTAGCAATTACATTATACTTAAGATTACCTCTATCGTTCTTAGAAGCAAAGTAAGAGCGATAGCTTAAGTTAGCTAAAGGACTAAGCATGCCGGAATTCTTCTGCTATTAAGGCATATTACTAGTAAAAGCTATAGTAAATGCGTAGACTAGAGTCGTCTCGCCATTAATTTCAAGCTTAACACCTTGCTCTAGAGCGTACATTATAGGTCTAATTACTTCTATAACATTATTTATGTTGCTACCGTACGGACTAAGCGTAAGGGGAAGAACATTAGTACGTCTATCGTGCTCTTTACGAGGTAGGGCTACGTTAATAAGATATACACCTATAAGCGAACGTTACATGTTACGGTATAGGCTAAATCCGTCGATAAATGTAAGCTAAGGTACTAAGACCACTTTACGGCTAGGCTCTATAAGTTTGTCGATTAATGCTCGTCGACCGAAGTGTTTAATCTTAAGAAGTCCTCGTATTAGAGAAGACTAAGTAAGAGGTCTAATCTTGCTATCCTAAGTACTTAAAATGCGCCGTATAAACTGCTTACCTATACTAAAGTTCTAGGGTAGAGGTAACGGCTAGAGTTCGGCGCGAGTTCTAAAGTGCTAGTGCTATAAGACTTCTTATAGGTAAGGTATAACATTAGCTTCTAGAACGATGTAGATAACATCCTCGTTTAAGAACAATTCGCTTAGGTGCACTCGTAGAAATATAGTGTTTGCGGTAGCTAGAGGCACATATTATGCTATAGTTAAGCGTTAGACTTAAACATAGACAGATCCATCGCCGCTAGTAGTTCGCTTATTAAGCCCTATTACGATTATAACGCCGACGTAGCGGTAGTCTTAATAGGGAAGAATAGTGAAACGGCACTAATAGTGCTAATCTATATAGCTATAGAGAACGAAGTTAGACGGTAGCACTAGATCTCCTAATAAATAGTAGGCGAATTGTCCTAAGCTAGCACGGATAGACGATAGCTAAGCTCGTAAATGCTAGAACTCTAACGGTAGATTAATAAAGTGACTAAGTCTAGTGTACATCTTTATAGTGCTTTACGAGGACAGTATAACTTAAATAAGCTATTTAAGATTAAAGAAGTAGAGGTTCTCGGTGTTGTTTATACTTCTATCTTTTTAGCCTAGTACTTAGGTTAGTTAGTTCGTAGGATCGAGAGATACTAGTTTAATACGTAGTTTAAGTAATGGCAGGGCGGCCTTAAGATGTTCCTTAAGCGTATTAAGTCGTTCTAGTAGAAGGTCGAGCTTAACATTATGTAGTTAGCACTAGATCTCGCGTAGGCTAGTATACTACGCTCTTAAAATGCTATTAACTTCGTACTATAACCTAAAGGTAAGCTCGATGTCGGGAAGAAGAGCCTTACTACGCTTATAAGGAAGGGTAGTCGAAATGTTAGGTTCGAAAGGACTTACTATAGAAGATCGAGGCGTAGGAACGGGGGGCGGTAACATCTAAGTAGGCGCTACGTCGTTATCGTCTTCTATATCGTCCTTAGCGGTTATTAAATTCATCTTAGGCTCGCTATCGTTAGGCTCTAGGATAGGCTCTTAATAGTCGCTAAGTCTTTAGAGTTCGATAAGCTAGATAAGGGACAGTTCGTTAATAGTTGCATCCTCGTTCTCGGCTAAGTCTTCGCCTTACTTAATTACTACTAGACGAGCAGCTAGGTTATCGGGAGTAAAGTCCTATTATAGTTAGTTAAGTCTAGACATAGAAGGACATTAAACATATAACTACACTCGTTTCATTACCGTCGTCCTAGGTTCTAGTGTCGCTAAAGACGTTCTTACCGCTAACATCTTTAGGACCCTAGTTATTATTATCTAGTCGAGCGCGCTTAGTACTAGATCTACGGACTCTAGGAGTAGTAGCTACTATAGTAGTCCTATTACGAAGTAGGGAGATGTTACGATTAAGGACTATTATGCTACTAGCACTAAGGTTAGAACTAAGGAAGAGAAGTTAGAAATTGAGCGACGGTTAAAAGCAGAAATTTTAGCGTACTACGAGATAGCCAAATTCTCCTTTATTATTACTATAACATCGATAACAAAGCTTTAGCCTCTTTTGTCTATCTTTAATGCGCACTGTCGTTAATGCGCATGTTTAATATTAGCTTCTAGAAACATCTGCGCGCGCATAGAACTAACTTACTATCTTAACTCTTATTAATAGGTTCCTTCTTTAGTAGTGTTCCGTCTAGCTCTTCTTTTTCCTCGTAAGGATTACCTCGTAAGGCGGCAGTTAACCTAAGCTACTAATAGTTTAAGACTCGTAAGTCTAACTATTATAGAGAAGTGTAAGCGTAAGACTAATAGTAAGCAGATTAGATGTAGTATTATAAGGTAAAAAATAGCAAAGTAATAGATAGATAGGGTATTAAAGAGCAACAAACAAACTACCTAACAATAACACTAGATATAGCATACTAACCTCTACGCTTAGGAGGAGGTGTAGCGACTACTATTCTCTCTACTACGCTTACATTAGGTAGAGCCTAAGGAGCGTACTAACCCTTAATACGCTCCTTCTTCTCTATAAAATCGGCGCGCTCGACCTCGTTAAACACCGGATTAGTATATATAGCCTTATAGGCCTCGCTTATAATCTTACGAGCATTAAGGTCCTTACTAGAGGTGCTACCCTTACACGCCTTAACATATATAACTATCTTAGCGTAGATAGTTAAAAAAATAGCTATATAAATAATTAGCACCTATCGTTTACACATTTCTATTCTATCTAACCTAAATCTGCCTAGTTTCTTATTACTCCGTCCTAAAATCTAAGCTCTTTTTAGGTAGATTAAAATAATTACTAATTAAACAAACTTACCTTCTAGGAACTAAGTTGTAAATGCCTCGTAGGCAGTAACGTCTAGATATTCGGCTATATAGGCCTAGTACGCGAAGAAGTTATCTAGTAATAGTAACTTCTTAAAGTGCTTAATAACATCGCCGTACTTAAGACGACGGAGTAGAGGTATTAAGACTAATTAGCCTCGTACGAATTTCTATACATGTCACGCGTAAGTCTATATCTATATAACTAATCTTAAATAAGTAGTACCTCTATATCCTCGAGGATAATGAACTTCTTACTCTTAACGCCGCTTATATAGTCGCTACGGAGTGCCTAGTAGAGCGCGTCGTCTACCCCTAGCTCTCTAAAAATCTTACGGATTACCTATTATGTTAGTACTACATTTATACATTATTTATATAACTGATTTACTCTTAGATAGTTAATGTAAGAGGCGTAAAGAAACGTCTCCTAGCGTATCGAGCGATTAAGCTCGCGAGCGAGCGCCTTATTTACCTAGACCTCGGTAATAGGCTCGTTAGCCTTACGCTTACGCTTACGAGAGCGCTTCTAGGGACCCTAAAGGGTAGTAGCTAGAGCGGCTCGTTTATTAACTTTAATCTATAGGTACACGTATTAGTATTACAGCATTTCGGGATAGCATCTAGGATTAACGGTGCAATTATAGGTAGGACTAGTCTTAAAGACTCTTTCATTCTTTCTAATAGATAGTAATAAGTCTTAAGGACTCTTTCTTTCTTTCTTTCTTTCTATACGACATATATATACCCCTATTAGAGGTAGGAAATACATAAAGAACAATATACTAAACTAAGAGAACAATGTGTAATCTAGAAAAGAGTAGGGAGATAATAGACATATAAAGTAAGAGAGAACACGATCGATTAATAGATAGATAAATATATAGAGCAAGTAGTCTTGTTAAAAGATACGTACTACACTTACATCTATTTAACCGTTTCCGGCTAAGGTAGCGTCCTTAGAAGTAGTAGTAGTAGTAGTAGAGGAGGGGAGGGAGGGATTAATAGCCTCGTTAGCCTCGTTAGTCTCGTTAGAAGATATAGCGGCGGCGAGGAGCTAAAAAATTGACTTACTTGCTAGCTAATAGGATTAAGAGGTTTAAAGGTGCGCACTTCTAATGCCTGCAGGTGCTAATTACTAAGCAGATCCGGCCTGTGCGCCTGTCGCTAACTCCGTTAACCCCTAAATATGCTAACCGTTGCCCTCCTTAGACCGTCTCGAATTGCAGAACCATCTATTAACTGCTATACAGCTACGACCGTCGCAGAAACCGAAACCATTGGCATTTCGGACCGTGCATTAACAGCCGCGAATTCTAACCGGAAAACGACTGTAACTTGCGAAGACCCTTGCTGTAAGTAACCGCAAAGATTTCAGACCGTGTAATAACGCTAATAACTAAGGAACCGACTTAGATCAGTCAGAAAAACCCTGGGTGCCGCGCTAAGGTACACAATGGCATCTCTTTGTTCGTTGCCATCTTCGCTGATCTCTACAAGCGGCCAGAGTGACGCTACGAACAGTGGTTATCATAGACGCGATAAGAAAGCTTGGCGCATGAGTCAAGCACGCGGCGGGGTTGAGCTTCTGCGAGTGAAATTCACAATTGACCTTGTTTCGTCACACAACATCAATCATGGCAGCAGCACAAATCGCCGAATGGCAGAAGCGCGCAGAGGCCTTCAAGCCTCTTAACCTCAAGCAGATCGAGGGACCTATCGCCGAACTCGACGCACACCTCACCCTCCGCTCATACATTGTTGGCTACTCGGTCACCGACGCCGACCTCGATGTGTGGAAGGCCATTCGCGGCAACCGCATCGCCCACTCGTCCGTCATCAAGCAGGGTCTCTACATCAATGTCAGCCGCTGGTTCAACTTCATCGAGGAGAGCGAGCGTCCCGTCGTCGAGCTCGCCAGCCGTGGCAAGGAGATGGCTAAGAAGGCCGAGGGCAAGTCGGACCAGGGCAACTACGACATTGGTCTGCAGGGCACCGAGAAGGGCGTCGTCACTCGTTTCCCTCCGGAGCCTTCAGGCTACCTCCACATTGGCCACGCAAAGGCCGCTCTTCTCAACGACTACTTTGCCCACAAGAAGTACCAGGGCAAGATGATCCTCCGATTCGACGACACCAACCCCACCAACGAGAAGCAGGAGTTCGAAGACTCGATCGTTAAGGACCTCGAGCTCATGGGTATCAAGCCTGACCAGGTCACTCACACTTCCGACTACTTCCAGGAGCTCTACGAAGCCGCTGTCAAGATGATCAAGAACGGCAAAGCCTACGCCGACAACACTCCCCAGGAAATCCTCCGTGATGAGCGCATGAACAACGTCGACTCCAAGCACCGCAACGACTCGATCGAGGACAACCTTGCCCATTTCGAGGAGATGAAGAAGGGCACCCCCGAGGGTACCACCTGGTTCATCCGCGCAAAGATCAACATGCAGGACCCCAACGGTGCCATGCGTGATCCCGTCATCTACCGCTGCAGCCCTCAGGTTCACCACCGCACCGGTGACGCCTGGAAGATCTACCCCACCTACGACTTTGCCTGCCCTGTTGTCGACGCTGTTGAGGGCGTCACCCACGCCCTTCGTACCACTGAGTACAACGACCGCGATGCTCAGTTCCAGTGGATGCTCAAGGCCATGGACTTGCGCCATGTCTACAACTGGAACTTCGCCCGCATGGCCTTCGTTCGCACTTTCTTGTCCAAGCGCAAGCTGACCAAGATCGTCGACAAGGGTGATGTCTGGGGCTGGGACGACCCTCGTATGCCTACCGTCAGAGGTATCCGTCGTCGCGGCATGACTGTCCCTGCCCTACAGGAGTTCATTCTGTCTCAAGGTCCTTCAAAGTCCATCACTTTGATGGACTGGACCAAGATTTGGGCAACCAACAAGAAGCACATCGACCCCATCGCTGGTCGTTACACTGCCATCGACACCAAGGACAAGGTCACTGTCACCGTGACCGGCGCCCCTGCTACTCACACTGACATGAAGGACTTGCACGCCAAGAACCCCACTGTCGGCCAAAAGAAGGTCGTCTTCAGCAAGAACATCATCCTCGACCAGACCGATGTCGCCTCGTTCGCCGAGGGCGAGGAGATCACCCTCATGAACTGGGGTAACGCCATTGTCAAGTCCAAGTCCACCACTGTCGTCGACGCACTCAAGTCTCCCCTCGCAACCCTCAGCGGCAACGCTCCCATCTCCAGCCTTGAGCTCGAGCTCCACCTCCAGGGTGATGTCAAGAAGACCTCCAAGAAGGTTACATGGCTCTCCACTGACCAGGAGCTCATCCCCGTCAAGCTCTACGAGTTCGACTACCTGCTCACCAAGGACAAGCTCGAGGAGGAGGACGATTTCGAGAAGTTCCTCAACCCTACCACTTCTGTCCTCACCGAGTGCTTGGCCGACTGCAACGTCGCCGACTTGAAGGAGGACGACATTATGCAGTTCGACCGCAAGGGCTTCTTCAGAGTGGACAAGGCTTTCAAGAATGGCGAGCCTGCCGTCTTGTTCCAGATCCCTACCGGAAAGGGCGGTAAATAGATGATTTCTCTTATGACGATGGAACGAAAAAGGAGCGCGATGTGGAAAGATATGTAGGTGTAGATGAAAACAAACCAAAAACCTGCCATGGACGATTGCTCCTTCCGATGTTATTGATGATGCTAAATTTGTTCGTCGAATGGCAGGCAGTGTGTTGGCCCAGTAGGCTGTGACTCTCCTGCAGGCGCTTAGACCTTCTCAAATCCTTCGCCAGCGTGGATGTGATCGCTCTTGCATCTTCTCACGAGTCACCAAAACATCCTCCACTCGAACCGATGCCAGCGAATTCCGATATGCGATCGAACCTGTTCGTTTCCAAGTGGCGTTGTCGGCCTTATCTTCTACTGACTGATATTCTACAGTGGTTTCTAAGCGACCGTCGAGATGACGCTCGAGCCTCCTGTCGCTCGAATCCTACTAATCTATACTGCATGCATCGTATATTATGTGGCTGAATTGTTCCGCATGGCAAGGCCGCCAGCTCACTGACGGTCCTTGTTGTACACAAAACCCGTCTTTCCCAACCGTTGTTAAGGTGAACCGTAACACCTCTTGAACCTTCAGCACGCTGTCATCGATACACGCCAATTGACTGCCTGTAGCGAATATAGGCCACTGCTACTACCTTGATTTGCTGGAACATTTGAACGACTCGGGATTCAGACTACTTGTTTTAACCAATTCCCGTCTCACAGTAGACGATTGACCCGAGTCTGCCAACAAAGACAACAAATGCACGATGTCCTTTGTGACTCGCCATTGGAAGCAATCTTCCGACAAATCTGAGCCGGAGCCTCTCGTCCAGGAGGATACTGATGACAAAACAGACGACGACTCGTTTCTTCAACCTCAGGAGTTCGACGCACCGAGTCGAGGATACAATCTCTGGTTCGGAACTGGACAGTTCAAAGCACCCAAGGCCGGCAGGAGAGCGGGCTCTTATCTCGATCTGAGGTACTTCATTCCGGTATTGGCGATAGTGTGTGCTATCGCAGCCATACCATTGACCATACCACATGCCACAAGAAAAGCTCCTGCGTGGAACCACCAGGATGGGATAGAAGTGTATGATTGTGGGTTAGTATCATCTAAGCTACGATGACGGCTAAGCTTTACTAATTTTTGTCAGGTCAGCAAGTGTAACTGCGCGTGGAACCATGATTGGCGATTTAGGTATGCTTATACTGACTTCTGATGTCGGATCGCCGAGCTTATTCTCGTGACCCCTCATAGCAATCAATATTGTCGTTTTTGACAAGCTATCATTCACAGCAGCCAAAGTCATCGATCTCGCCTGGAACGTGCTTGCGGGTCGCCTCTCTCAATTTCTTGCGGCGTACCTCTGCTACCGCGTGTCGACTGGAATGCTGTATCTTACTGCCGAGCAGCAGAGGGTACCCGCAGAAGCATTTGCAGCACTATCGTTAAATCCGACCAGCATATGGAGCTGTTTACCGGTCTTCAAGTCGTTGTCCCTCGCTAAGATGAGACTGTTCAATAGGCTGGCTCTTGTTTGGGTCATCATCTCCATGATATATCTACTCTGTATTGTGACGATGGTTGATTTGATGACTGGTTACCAGACAGGACAGGCTACATGGGTAAGCACTGCAAGGCGATCTTCATGAGAACTCAGAAACTAGTCGACTAATCAATTCTCACAGTTCAAGCAACCGGATGGAAAGATGGTCAACGCAGACGTAGGGCCTGAAGCCATAGTGAAAGACCTCTCCATTACGATTACAGCCCCGCCTCAGAATATCACCATGCCTGGTGGCAAAGTAGTCACACTGCACTGGACCGGAGACACCGGAGACATCCAGGTTCCACAAGCGCAAATGCCGATCGACCCGAATACTAATGAGAGCACGATCTTTTACCAAACATGTGTTGATCACGAGAAGATGGGCATATACTACCTCAACGTCACATACACCACCCCAGATCACTGGTCCCCATTCACAGCATTCGACAACGGCACTCGCCATAGTACTATGCCCGATCTAAGCACCAGCTATGAAGACGAGTCCTGCAAAAACCTATTCCCGCTTCTTAATGTGGACTATTATGGCCTCTATTACCTGATAAATTTCGGATGGTGGGAAACCCCGATGAACTTCCTCTGCGTACCGGCTGACTATTATCGCTGGGTAATTTTCCACTGTACAACGCACACGGAATGTTCATATACTGACACACGATGCAGGGCTTCTCGCAGCGCTACACTATTCTCCTCACCTCCATCAACAGCGTCTGGCTCCTCATCACTGCAGCACTATGGCTATACGTCGAACTCTACAGTCAATTACTCCAAAAGCGCGGTCGTCTGGACAAGTGGCGTGCAGTTTCGGACATGGCATCCGCTCTACAACAGAGATTTGGTCACGATACTGGAGCGTATACGGAAGAAGAATTGGAAAGGAGGTGGAGAAGTTGACGCCTTTGTGTTATAGTACTGTTGCGCATGAGGGGAGTAATGATGAGAGGATTGTGTTGGAGGAGTGTGAGAAGGGCGAGAACTGGAGGAAGGGGAGGTTGAGGTTGAGGTGGAAGGTTAAGTATTGGTGATTAGTATGGCGCCGGTCATACGGTTCGCATATCGTCTACGTGTTTAGTCGAGGTTACGATAATTTTACTCCAGGCATCACTTCGTTCGAATCAAGAGAGAGAAACAATCTCGAGCTCTTATCTATCATATGTAGTGTAGACGCAGAATGTACTCGGAGTCAGCGAACACATGTGTGGATGGAAGATCAATTAGAAGCAGAGCTTCTTGGTATTAGTCTTCGCATTGGCCTAACAACCTGTTCGATGGTCTCAAGACAGTCGCTGTGGTTATCATGTTTGCAGTCGAACTCGCCGATAAGTTGATTGAAGCCGCTGGAACGGAGCAGTGCTGACGCTGTGTTTTCGTTGTGACTTGAGAGAAACTGGTCAAGTGCCCAGGCCTCCTTAAATTGGCCTATATTGCCGCGATGTTAGATGTGGTCTTGCTTTTGTTGGGACTCGAGTGAGTCTAATCTCTTTCTCTTTTCTCTTGTGGCTTCAACCTCTTCTCCACACAATGGCTCGTTGGATACCCATACACGAACAGAAAAGGCCTTCAAGATATCCTCTGTCATGATTGTGTCTTTGTCACCTCGTGATCCGACGACGCTGCTTTTTTCTTTTCCTTTCTCAATATGATCACTGCCACCGAGTGGATAGTAGACTATTCTCGATTGTGTCCACAGGGGATCATACGAGTCGCTGGGGACGTTGGTAATTGGTACAGTCGAGACTGGTCGAAGACTTGACTGCTTGCGGCCCGGAGCTCGACGGTGGCTCGGGCAAAAAGAACGATCCTGAAGTGGTTGTAAGAGGTGACGATGTAATTGTCAGGAGAAGAGATGAACCAGTATGCTATCGGAAGGCTTTGCTAATAGCGATGGGTCGATGTCAGCTCTTCATCAACAGGAAAGCCACATCATCTGCCAGAAACACCCTCAGTCAGCATATCAACTCAATGACTCAATACCCATCAGCGCTACCATCAACATCACCTCAAGATCACCTCGCATCTCCACCCATCTACCCACATCCATCAAAACCACTCGATCCAGTCTTCATTACATTAACCGGTTAACCCGCTTTTACACCGCCCCAAGACAACAACACACGCAAAGGAGCAAACTTGCAAATCGGCACGAAGGCGTCAGCAGAGGGAAGCCTAGGCGGTGGTCTTGGGTCTCGCAGCCATGGGACTGGAGTAAGGGTGTCGCGTGATGGGCCGTCGCTGATAGAAGTGCTGGGGGGGTTTCGATGGAGGTGGGTGGAGGAGACGGGATGGGAAACGATGGTTAATGGTAGAAGAGTACGATGGTGGGGAAAACTTGATGGATGTATATTGAGACGAATTAGAAGATGCAGAGGATCATGACGTTGGTAAAACTTCGTGGAAGAAGGTGGGTTGATTGCGCCTTCCTGGATATGACTCCAAGCACATTTATGAGGCCGGAAACTCTAGCCTGTCAACAACTGCAATAGCTTAGCCATCGGCTGTCTCCAATATCTGCAGTCGACTGCATCTTTGGTCACCACTTCCTTGCTGTACATCTGTCTGTATCAAGTTGATTTGCTCTACGCTAGTATCCCGAGTTGGCACATTGGATGTTCATTGTTCTTGCAATTGCAAGTCGCTCCCCCCATCAAAGAACGTCAACAAAAGATATCGTCAACAAAGCGCATAAAGAGTGGAGAGCTTGCGAAGCCTCTCCATCCACGAAACAACAAGTGTAACAAAGGCTAGACAATGACAATGTCGGCATCAAATTTCCCATGTGTGCCACAAAAGAATTGTTCTTTGAAGCGTCTTCGACGATCAAGCCACCGAGAGAGGAGTATAAGTTTTCCATCTCCGCTCTTGTAAGTCCAATCATACATATTTCCGTTCGCCACTTTTTTGTTTCTGTTCTCAACACAGCTGTGCCGCTGCCCACTACTTTCATCATGTCTACAACACTTAGCCAGCTGGTTCTGGATATCATCGTTTTCAGTATTACTTATTGTATCATCCTTTCCCCACTAATGCAGCGTGCTTTAGAATACAGTTATGGACAGCCGATAACACCTTTGAGGTTCACAGCAAAGTTTGACAGTATCAAGAATTGGATCAGAAATCAACTCCGCGACGATCATGAGATCCAAGATTGGATCAAGCAACAAGTGCAGAAAAACCGGGATGCAGAGTCAAAGGCTGCCACAGCGTCGACACATTTGACTGCAACAACTGAGGTGGAACCGACTGAGTGCGACAGATGCTGTGGGTTACTCGAAGATGAATCATCTACATTGAGATGGTGCTGCGGATGCACCTGGTGTGCAGAGTGCGTGGAATCATCTTTCGAAACTGCCATTAATGAGGGAGATAAAGCTGCGGACAAACCTCTGAGGGCATTGAGTAAGAGATGCCCTTTCGCCCAGAAGCACACGATCCGTGAGATGCTTCCCAGATCTGAGGCTGTGCTGTCCGAAGGCTTCTATAGACACATTCAGAGAATGATCATGGAGCAAGACACCTTGGCTAGCATCAACATGGAGAAGAATGATTGGATGCTCGAGGCTGATGAAGATGAAGAGGTTGTGAAGAGGAGGTCGCTTCTCGACTTTTCTCCCATCAAGCGCGAATCTTGGTAATTGAATAATCGATAATAGAAATTCTCATGAACCACTAGATCCGAGATATTCAATGTGTGCAATGTACAGACTGTGATCATGTGCTAGCCAGTGAGTTGTCTTCGGAGGCAAAAACCTGCGACAAATCCAAGTCTTTACTAGGACCACGCTTTCCAGTCTTGAACTGTTGAAGCCGACCTCCGACTTCAGCGAGGAGTGGCCCTGCGAATGTTGAGTGCAGTAACGTGCCATCCAGGAGTAAATTATGAAAGGTCTGGTTTTCCAGTAGAGTCTCAATGTTCTCTAGGCATAACTCGAAAGCAGTATCTTGCAGCGATGTGTCGGCAAGGAACAGAGCAGAAGGACCAAGTAGTCGTTGAAAAGCGTAAGGAACGACTTCAAAGCACATCAGGTTGCGCACGTCCATGGAGAACCAATCTACGATGTCGGCACGCAAGGTTGACACGTCGTACTGGTCCGCCAGAGCAAACAGGCTGATACCCAAGTCTAGAGTCTGGGGCATCGACATAGAACATCGCAGGTCGGAGTAGGAGGAACCATTGAGGTATCGCAGCATCAGGAGAACCAGTTCAGGATCGTCTTCATCACCAAGATCAATAATAGGGCTCGCAGCAACCTTCGCTGTCAGCTTAATGGCCCAATAGCTGAGTCCTCGTGCCATCCTACCGGAAAATCTCCATAGAAAGCCCTTTCAAAATACTTTGATCCGGCTGCGAGGCGGCACTTGGTAGCCAGAAATCGGTTGTTTCTGAACTTCACTGTGACACTGAGCTTAGACTCCAGAAGACTGCGTGGATCCATGCTATGCTGTCGTCAGCATCATGGTGCACTGATGTGGTTGACATCACACAAACCTGCTCAAGACTGTGTGGTCTTCCATGAGATCTCTACCGAACGAACTGATCTGGAAGTGTTTTGCTAGAAGATGGAGTGAGAGATAGAGGGCATGGTTCTGAAGGCCTACTGCGTCTTGAATCATCACATGCTATCACTGAAAGCATGAAAGTCTGCGCCGAAACATCTTCCATGCAGAAGACTGCGAGCCTTGAGACAACCAAGACTATGTCAAACGATATCAGAACAGCAACAACGCTTCTATGTTGCAGATTTTTGTAAGAGTCGCCTTTCAAGATGCAAGACAATGAATTTGGTTCTTTGTCCCAAATGGTGAACCGATATCCGGATACGTGAGCTTGCGCGACATGGTTGCAGTGCCGCGGCGGATAGGACTCGTTCTTTCAGAGGTAAGATCAAGAACCCATGAAGCGCGTCTCTTATTTGCGAGATCACACGACTTTGCAAGGCAAATAGCAGGTCAAAGAAGAAGTTCAAGTCGTCGCCAACCTCAAAGCACTTCACTACGATCCTGCCGTCTGGGAGAACAACCAAGACGAGTCCGAATCGGGTATGTGTAAGAGCCCATCTGGGAGCATCGTGAAGAAGTTGCAAAGATGGTTGTTAATCGCGGTAAAATATACTTGTGCGTCTGTGCGACGTGATTGGGTAAGAGTGTCGCACAGTTTTGTAAGAAATTGTAGTGTGAGAGGAATGGCAAGTCCATGGAAGAGGCGGAAGTGTGGCTACAGAGTGTCAGAGCTGATCGGTACATCAGTTATGTGTATTGAGTCGGCTTGGGTAAGTCAGCGATGTGTTGGATGCACGTCGCAGTTGTCAATGCGAACAAGTCTCGGAAGACTGATCAGAGAAACTTGCGGCGGGGCGTCACTGGTCTCGCAAAGTCTCGTATCTCCAGAGTCCAAATCTGCTGCTTAGGCGCGACCGATGAAAAGATAATCACAGGCGCATGCTCTAACAACATGTGTCAGAAAGGGAACATGTCCGTGGAAATGCACAAAAAGTTTGGAGCATTAGTGGTTGTCCATTGGGGTCTCGAGCTCGTCACTACTTCGGATATAAACACCTTCGTGCAATCTGAAAATAACGACGGTCATTTCAAGCGTTGGGTGGCAGTCGCGTCCGAGGGGTCCATGTGGTGAGAACAATGTGGTGGAAACAACGTCAAGGCCGATCGGACCCTGAAGCGACACCTCGTGGGAAGCTTGGCACGGTGCGCGGTTAATAAACATCTTTGGCAAACACTATTCATCAACTGGTTCTGTGGTGTAGTTGGTTATCACTTCTGTCTAACACACAGGCGGTCCCCGGTTCGAACCCGGGCGGAATCATTGTTTTTGCTGATCTGTGCATCATTTTTGGTCCATCAAAGGTCATGGTATAGAGGTTTGGACAGGTGGTTGGAATTCTGGAAATTTATGGCGTGGAAGGTGCGGCAGTCGCGGCGTCACATTCTCCCGATTCCCCGACGGCGTGGTAAGCACGCGACAACACACCGAATTTGGAACAACGACCTTCCTTCCATTGTTCAATGCTGTTGGCTACCCTAGCATTCGTGACTTTGTTAAGTGCGATAGTACAGTACAACAGCGGTAGATGATACTCGAATCACCTCCGACCTCTGGAACACCTTATCATCCGTTGTCCGACTTCCACGACCCAGCTCTTGCCTCCTCACTCGTTGACACCGGACTTCAGGCCGATTCTTGATTTATATCACGATGTGCAATAGCTGAGCCACCTCGTCCTCCTGTGCATACTCCAGAAGGCGCTTCAGAGCTTGTGTCTTGGTGATGACGACAGGCACAGTCTCGACCGAGAGGATGGGACTGAACTTCAGCAGAGTCAGCTCGACAGTGGGTTCGAGCGAGGCTTCTGGGTAAGAGACATCGAACTCGAACATCTGCAGCCCTCTCTCATCTTCACTACCGGACGACACGAGCTTGATTCTCGCTCTGCGAAGAAGCTGTCTCGCTTGATCCATTGAGATCTTACTGGACGTTTCGTGGAATATGGGCTCCATCCTTGCAATTGGGGCCGGTAGTGAAGTCTCATGATGAGGCGCGATGGTCGGACGACCCTCGCAATGCTTGCTGAGACTACCAATAGCAATCTTTTCTAAAGCGCGGATAACGCGCTCGCGACTACGGCCTACCGGTGCAGTGTTGATCGATTCCATCGCAGAGAGCTTGAGAGTTGGCGCTTGGAAAAGAGCTTTGGGTAGAGTGGCAGTGATACGCACCCGGGGTGTATTATCAGTTTCGGCGACAGAACACGAGAGTTCAATGTGTTGCATCAGATGAGCCATAACGGTTATTGAGGCTTCGTGAGCCGAGGTGCTCTCCGATGAGACCTCGGGTCGCTCCTGAGTGCCATCCAGGGGATCCACGGAAGACTGTTGCGATCTAGACACAGTGTTCTGGCTAGAGATCCTGTTCTTGCGTGTCGAGCCATCGCTGTCACTCATATCACTCCGCTTCCGTTTGTGTCCTTGTTTGAGTGCGCTGTGGCGAATATCGCTTTCGAGGGCGCAGGCTGAGGGTGTCGCCTGGGGCCTCTCGTCATCGTCCATGGAGATGCGCCCATTCGTTGAGTCCTGTGACTGGGCTAGTAGCCGATCACGAAGCTCGGTCTCAGAGCGTCGCGATGGGATGCTATGCCGATGAAAAGACCGCTGCTCTCGCAACCACTTGGAACCGGGCAGGAAGGGAAGTTCTGGTGGCTCGGAGCTTGAGAGAGCGATACCGGGATTATCAGGATCAAGAGCCCGGCGCATCGACTTGAATTTGGACAGAATCTCGTACACACCGATTAGGTACGTATTTTGATCCTCTCTGATAAGATTGGCAAAGTCGAAGAGTCTGGTGAAAGGTGGACAGATTTTGTCTTCGTCCACTCTTTCAGCAGTTCCCACTGGCCTGAATGCTGTATGTTCGGGGCCGTAGCAAAACACGATCTTGCGTGCCTTTTCTTCATACAGCGGACGATATCCCACAGCGAAGACACCATCTTCAAACTTTTTGCGGCCTAGCAACACATAATCATCATCCCAAACGAAGTCAAGGTGCTGTACGAATGCGAAAAGTGCTGTTTCGCAGCGACGTTTCCTCCACTCTGCATCGACTTTGGCAAGCAGCTCGAGTTCATTCCTGATGGCGTTTGTGGGCGTCCAGCCGGCTTCTTTACAAAGGTTGTCGAACCGTGTACGAACGAGCTCTTTGACCTCTATAGAGTCTGCCTCGGAAACTCGTATAGTGTCAGGATTTATCACGTACTTGAGCGGCGACTCTCTTGTCTGGATTTTGTTGCGAGTGTCTACTTGGGCGGCACTGGAAGACTCCATGATTGTCTGGATTGATCGTCAGGGACTGCTTCTGGGCGGATCGGTATCAAGACAAACCTTGGTATCAGACGTCGCGATGAGACAATTGCGATGTTGCTCCGAAAGGAACGTTTGGCTGGTAAACAAATGTGTACACAAGCAGTCGCTAAAGAGCTAGTGATTCTTCAAGGTTATTCGACAAGTGAGATGCTGCGGCAATGAACCAAACAAAAGTATGCAGTAAACACACGTAAAACTTTGAAGGAACTTCTGCAAACAAATCGTGCTGACGATCGACGAAAACCAGTCCACGGGTTGAGCTGGATGAAACAAATTGATTATGGGGAGCTTTCAAGGACGACGTCGGAGTCGGCGACTCTGACACGCAGAACCCGAGAGATCTCTCACGTCAGGAAGGCTGAGGAAGCAAAAGAAAAGGATAAAAACGTTCCGTTTGCTGGTGGAAATCGAAGGACGATTGTATGCACGGCACGTGATGATGTCTGTGTAACGTGAAAAAGTGATAGATCACTTTCACGCATCACCAGTCTACTGTCAACCTAACAAACCAGTTCAATCTACAAGCGAGCGATTTTATCCGCAGCATCGTCTTGAATAGATTGCAGTGGAGCATGTAAAGTGCACACTTCGCGACCTCTTTCACCATCTCTCACAATCCAAAACACAACCTTCCATCGGATTCATATTTCAACAAATCCATCCCTCACCATCGAACCGGTGGTGTGGTGCAGTTGGCAGCTTGTGACTCACTGTGGACTATTGGCCACCGGTTCGATTCACACCAACGCCATTTGACTAGAGGTCCCAGTAATCCTCACCCGACAACAATTATGATGAAAATTGGTTTCTCTCCCCTCCAGAGCTAGTCTCCTGGGGGGTTTCTGTTTTGCCAAAGTTTGAGAAATCTTTGGTGATGGTTTGATTTTGCGCATTAGGGGGGATGTCGCTGGTATGTGTGAAGTTGGAAGGTGAAGTCAAACATGCGGCTGCTGTGTGTTCCAACTGCGCAGAGCCTGTCAGTTGTCAACAAAGATCTTCCCAGGACGTCTATCAGCATTCACGAGGAGACACTCTCCCAACAGATGTTCTCTAGTTCTGAGCACTGTGGTCCCTCTTCTGTCCATTCAGGAGCGCTGAGCGCGGTCTGAGGCACCCAATCATCTCAGAGGCGCTATTGCGATCATACAATGAGTAGCTGCATGACATTCGATAGTTGCGCTGCATTGACATCTGAGTACTGACAGATAATCACCCTATGGGCCATGGCACATCTCGAACCCAGTCAGACATCTCCATCTTGCACATTCGGGTCAATGATATAGGCTTTCTCACTACAGATTGTTCTCGTCTTCAGATACAATCTCGTAATTTTGATGGCTACATAAGAAAGCTGAACGTGTAGTGGGAACTACTACCTCTCACCGACATCGCACTAGCCTTGTTGGCTCTCTTTCCAATCAGTTGGCATGTTCACCGGAACAGGTCTAGACTTGTGATCTCTTCGTGGGTGTTCCTTCGGCAGAACCACTAGCTCTACGCTTGTGCGAGGAGCGGCGGATGCTTGAAGAAGCCTGACGAGAAGCAGAGCCTTCAATCTGTTTGGATCTCTTGGGTGTAAATGGTCCAGCTCCGGCATTGTCGAGTGACTGTCCTTCCTTGTATTCTAGAGTCTCAGAGTTTTTGACATCTCCCAGTGGCGTCTTCGGCAGGTCTAATTGTTCCATCACGCATCCAGGCAGAGTTGGGCAGGAGAGGGAGCTCTGCAGGTTGAGAAGGTGGAAACATCATATTTCTGGTCAGGTCGAAAGATCGGCGCATAGAAGGAAACAGCTCCAAGATCCAGTAGATACCCATCATGAATGTATGCCGATCATTGGAGACTTGAGATTCGCAAGGAGATCGATAAAGGAAGCATTTTATCCATGATAATCGTCCCTAGAGCCAGTGAAAGGGACCTTGTCGGCATCTTGAGCGAATCTGAGTTTTGTCTGCACGGGAAGCTTGACTACTTTGCACCAAACTTGAGCGAAGCCTTCCTCGGCGTACTTTCTGCCGAGAAGGATCCATCCGTCCTCCCAGATGAAGTCGAAGTGCTGCACAAAGGCTAGAAGAGCTGGTTCAACTTCGAAGAGTCGCCGAGTCATCACGGCGACCTCTTGGATCTTGTTCCTGACGGCGGTGGTAGGTGTCCATCCGGCGTTTAGGCAGAGGTGGTCGAATTGGTCTTCCCATTGCCACTTGATCTTGATAGGTGGCATCTCCGTAGTTGAATTGCCTTCGATTTTCCATGGTCTTGTTGATTGGCGCCGACCAGAGGGGGCAATAAAGCGAGCCCAGGGATGATGAAGAACAGGATAGGCGTAGGTTGAGTCATGTTTGGAGATCCTGTTGGAGGATTGGGCTGCAGTCATGTGAAATCAGTGGGGTAGACTTACAAAATAGAGTGCGATCTATAAGTATATCCAGAATCCGACTAGAGTCAGCGAGCAGATTCTCCTGGGATCCTGTGACGTATAGATAAAGACAATGGGAAAAATATGTTGGGACCAAGAGAATCTTGAAATTTCAATTGCACTGGAACGAAAGTCTCCAGAGTTTGCTTCCCCCTCTCTGGAGGAGGGTGTGTGTTTTGCAGTCTTCTTTAGTGAGGGACGGAGGTGGTGTCTCTTTCGCAGACCGTGTGAGATAGGCTCAGCCAGGTGGAACTAATACCTTGACAGAACGCGAGACGTACCTGGGACTGGAAGCGCATAACATAACAGAGCACTGTCAAATGAAACAGAAGAAGACAAAGCGAAGAAGATTGATGACATGCGCACGTGAATATTGAAGTATCAAACTACATTGAGCATCTCAGAATGTGTGCTCTTCTACGCTGCATATCAGTCAGAGAGAGCAAATAGCGAAGAACGTATATGCTGGTCCTTACAAATGCCGAGAACTGGTATCATGTTTCGCAACTTCTCCATGATGATGCTATGTACGACTCTCCCCAAGACTGAGCTCTATTTAGTGTCCAAGAGCTGACACCCCAGACTTGTCACTGAAGCAGCAACTATCCATCACTTTGAAAGTAAGACAGTTGCCACAGCAGGCATATTATCAGAGAATGCTGTTGAATTGCAGCGAAGGCATCTTTGCAGATATATCGACAGGTTCTGCTCCACGAAGGCCTTGCAGCTTTGGCAAGCTTTCAAGGTCAGCTCAGCATCAGATTCGCCTTCTCTGTTGAAAAGTCCCGCTAGAAGGCGACCGGTGAAAGGCTCCTCCTCCTGGATCATGTTGACAAAAGCCTCTTTCTTGATGAGCTTGGTGAGATTCTTGGCGCAGAAGGCGGCAGCGGCGGCCTGGAGAGTGTTGTCGGCAAGGTGTCCAGCGGAAGGACCAGTAAGCTTCTGAATGGCGGTGGTGAACTGTTCGCCCTCCCAAGTGGTTTCCATGAGATCCTCGAATTTCTTGACAACCAAGGGACGAAGGGTTGAAACGTCGTACTTGTCGGCGGCGGTGAAGACGGCGATGTGGAAGAGAAGATCTTCATTGGTGCTGTAGGCGGCTGTGTCGTCGGAGGTGTTTGCCTCGAGCATCTGATCGTAGGGAAGATCGTAGATGTGGCGAATCATGGCGCGAACGGCTTCGGGGTCATCGTCGTCGCCGAGGTCGATCTCGTTGCTTGAGGCGACCTGTGATAATGGTTAGAGATGCCCAGATGTAGAAATCAGATGAAGATTGATGACATACTGGGAACTGGCCAGTGAAGGCTCTGTAGAAGTACTCAGACTTGCGCGCGAGAACCGTCTTGTGGCAAAAGAGCTGCTGTCCGCTGAACTTGACCTTGACATCAGAGAGTGCCTCAGTGTCGAAGAAACTATTATCACGTTAGTAGGCAGGAGGTTGTGATTGAACTGGGACGCGGACCTTCTATCACTGCGGTTGGCGGTGGTATCGGTAGCCATGTTGGATAGAGTTGGATTAACAGATCCACTTAGTAGAAGCGAAGATGAGATTGAAGGTGTAGAGTCAAGAGAAGTTGAGCTGGGGCGTGAGGTGCGTTTGCGCTGTGCAAACAGGTAAACACGGTTCAAAAACAAACAGCACACTTTTATGTTCCTCAAGAATTTTCGCGTGTTGCAGCAGTGTAAGCGAACAACGTGTTGGAAGCTACTTCACTATCAGCAAAAACCAACTCGGCGCTGGAACCAACAAAGCCAGTGGAGACCACTCAGAAGATCTGGCACAACGAAGTGCAAAAAAGAAACCACTGGTCTGGTGATTGGGAATTTTTTCACTCACCCTCTGTTTATTCCGCCCCTCTTCATGTTCAAATCCTCCCGCCTCAGATGTTTGACTTGACCTCCTTCCGAGAGGCACCTTCACCCAGAGACCCTGAACCGAGATTCAGTTGTAGAGGAATTTCACCTCCAACGACCGAAGTCATTGATAAGAAAGAACAGTGTGTGCGAAATGATTAGCTGATGCTTGGATTCGAACTCGAGTGAGGGGCTTGTTGTCGAGGGTTGTGACTGGAGGATGAGGTTAGCTTGGCGTGAGTTTGATGATGCTAACCACCAGACCAGATAGGATTGTTAGTGAGGGCTTGATTATGTGGGATCAATAGGCCTCGGAAGCGGTGGTCACCATAAAGTGGCGAGCGGTGAGCAGAATATTGAGACGATGAGAGGAAAGCCTGACCTACTGCAAACTATCATTGGTTGAATCATTGTCACCTTGCTCGCGCTGGTCTATACGTAGACGCTTGGAGAGAAAGCAGGACATGGACATATGGAAAGGTGGGACTCTGCTGGGGGTTGCGAGAGAACAGGTGGTATTTATGTGCTGTATCTTTGGAGCAGTCAGAGCAATCATTACGTGCACACATCGTTTGACCTTCATGATCACTATGGGAATGCTCTCAACTCGAGAGTGAAGACCAAAATGTACCTCGAGCTGCCTTTGTATCGACCTCAAAGCGGCAAAAAGTTCTTGTAGTGTTGAAGTGTGGTTGGTGATGCACTGCCAGGAGATCCGCCAAAACGACCACCAAAACCAGCTTCGTGGGGATATGCAGAACGTGAGACGCAACCTATGCATTTCTGGCTCAGATTGGCCTGGATAGTACTGTCTGGCAGCGATTCGCATTTGCTGCATTTGTTAGTTCGGATCACACTCCCAGAGTTGCCTCTCAGAACAGCGGTAAGGAGGCGGCCAGCGAAAGGTTCTCCCTCCTCTAGCATCGTGACAAAGCTGTCAATCTGAATCAAGTCCATGATGTGCGAAGAACAGAACGAAGCAGCTGATGCCTGGAGTGATTTATCCGCAAAGCTGACAGCACCGGGTGCACAGAGACGCTGTATAGCCTTGCCAACCTCTTCTCTTTTGGCAGACCAGATTTGTTCCATCAATCCAGTAAATTTGCCAACAACGAGTGCACGCAACGAAGGAACGTCGTACTTGTCGGCAGCCTCGAAAACATTGATATGGAACATCAAGTCCGCACTAGCCGAACCTGAAAAGAGCACAGAAGCCTGATCGTACGGGAGGTCGTAGAGATGGCGAATCATGGCACGGATTGCTTTCGGGTCATCGTCGTCACCAAGAGAAACAGTTCCGCTGGAAGCAACCTGTGTATTACTTAGTATACCTCACAATGATTGCCCTTTCACACATAAGACGGACTGGAAATTGACCAGTGAAGGCTCGAAAGAAGTATTCTGACTGGCGGGCTAGGATGGCCTTGTGCCCAAAGATGTGCCGATCATTGAACTCAATGCGGACATCTGAAAGAGTCTGATCGTTGAAGAAAGCGTGAGAGAGGCGGGCAGCGCTATTCACGGGTGGAGTAACGCCGGGCTTAGACATGTTTGATTTTGATGTAGGGGCAGAGGGTGAGAGAGACATGTCAAGAAGAGATAGCTGTCGAGATGTGGGAAGAGACTGCAAACGAAATAGTAGCTGATGAGCCTAATCACAAGATCAATCAAGAAGCCGATGCCCTGTGCTTTCCGCCTAGACTACACGCGCCGCAGCAGTAATTCGGTAACATACGACCATTTTGACGGTGAATGGACGGCAAGCTGCAGGAGTTGAGGTTGGAAGCCTTCACTTCACATGAGTCATGTAGAGCTTCGAGATTGCGCACGGACCGCCAGAATTTCCAGCGCGTCGCAAAAAAACCAAAAAAGGCTCAGAGCTTTCGAGCATCAGTCTTGTGTAGCTTTCGATTCCAACTTCTCCTCAATCCTATTATCAACTTTTCACCGACCGTCACTACATTGTCGCGTCGATTCCAACTTCACGAAGCTCCACCTCAACGCGCACCCAACACAACCCGTCAATCACATATCACAATGTCCGACATCAAGGTCACTCCCACCGCCGAGCCCGACCCGGCCGCCACTTCCATCCAGAACGACAAGACCGTCGAGCAAACCTCAAACCCCGATCAGACCACTGAGCTCTCTGCCGCACCCACCACTTCGGAAGATGCAGTCATGGCCGAGGCAAAGACCGAGGAGAAGAACGAGGTGAAGGAAGAGAAGCCTGAGGAGAAGGCCGAGGCCAAGACCGAGGAGGGTACGACCTTCTATCATGCGCAAAGACATTGCGCAAATGCTGACCAGAATCCAGCATCCAAGCCCGCCGAGGAGAACCAAGGCGAGAAGAGAGGCGGCCGTCCCCAGAACAACGGTCGCGGTCCCAAGCGCGTCAGACCCAACTACGAGGAGCTCCCAGAAAGCAGCGACCCCGAGGAGATTCGTCGCCAGGTCGAATTCTACTTCTCCGACTCCAACCTCCCCTGCGACAACTACCTCCTTAAGCAGACCGGTGGCCACAAGAACAACCCCGTCGACCTCAAGGTCATCCACAACTTCAAGCGTATGCGTCACTTCCAGCCTTACTCCGCCGTCCTCGAAGCCTGCAAGGCCAGCACTCTGATCAACGTTACCGATGACGGTCAAATCACCCGCAAGGAGCCCATCAGCGAGGACTTCAGCGACAACGCCGATGAGAACCGCAAGAAGCTCGAGGACCAGACCATGGCCCGCAGCATCTACGCCAAGGGATTCGGCGAGGAGAAGCCCAGCACCCAGACCGACATTGAGGAGTTCTTCACCGTCTACGGTGCCTTCAACGCCGTGCGCCTGCGCAGAAGCCAGCAAGGCGAGTTCAAGGGAAGCGTTTTCGTCGAGTTCGCAGACGAGAAGACCGCCGAGGAGTTCCTCAAGCTTGACCCCAAGCCCGCATTCCAAGGCCAGGAGCTGAGCATCAAGAGCAAGAAGGCATACGTGGATGAGAAGCTCGAGGGCATCAAGAACGGAAGCATCAAGCCCAACGACAACTGGAAAGAGCGCAGAGACAACGACCAGCGTGGTGGCCGTGGCGGCC
>JGI24891J29808_1000446_pt1 | contig 24789 bp, 24 predicted proteins | sample FreactcultuFSWF8_FD_29808 | JGI IMG/M metagenome (IMG submission 29808) | reverse complement strand
AGGGCTTTGGCGGAAGAGGACCGCTTGAGACGATGGACGGTTCCTCCGCTGGAGGTGCGGCGGGAAGCGGTTGAGAAGCGACGATGGCAGGCTCCGCCGCGCTATTGCCGGGTGACGGTGCCATCCAGGTCTTTCTTCCAGGTAGTTCCGTCGCTCAGCGTGTGGATGCCCGGCGGAGCCTTCAGGAGAGCCTTCGGCACTTGCGGCGCGCCGCCCTTCGCCAATCCGTTTTCCATTGCGGAGATGCGGTCGCGCGCTTGCTTATCCGCTCCGATAATTGTATTCCGGTCTTTCGCTCCGTTGATGGCATCGACAGCGTCACTCACGATTTGACGCTTCCGCATCAGCGTGTCGCGCGTGTCGTCTAAGATCCCCGTTAGCTGCTGCTGCTGTGTCGCCGTGAGCTTGCCGTGTCCGCTGAGGCTGTTGATAAATCCCTGAAGGTCCCCTCCGATTCCGCGCGCCTTGAGAATCGCGTTCTGTTCGGCCTGGGTAATTCTGACACCAGACCCCTGCCCCCCCACCACGTCCGTAAGCACCTTGGGGATGCCGAGCGCCTGCCCTTCCGCGGGGCCGTTTATCATCGAACGCGCTTTGGCGATCTTCTCAAGCTGTGCGTCAGCGTCGCTCATCGCCTTCTGATACGGCGCGCCGAACTGCTTCACGTCCCGATCCAGATTCGCGTCCGTCGCCGCTTGCCTGCCCACTTCGGCATCGATCTCCTGTTGAGTTTTGATCGGGGCCGTGGCCTTCTCGACCTTCACCGCCTTGTCCACTTCGCCCGGCGCGAGCAGCCCTTGCTTAATGACATCCTCCCGCGTGGCATTCTTCGCTTTCGCGAGAGCGTCGATCACGTCGTTGGCCTTCTCAAGATTGCCCTGCGCGCGGTAGAACTGCACTTGCGCCTTAGCGGTCTGTGCGGCCTCCTGGTCCCCCCCGGCGACGGCATCGACGGCATTATTCCAGGAAGCGTCGGGCAACCCGAGGAGCTTCTGTTTATTCTGAAGCTCCAGCTGTGCGGCCTGATTCTGGGTGTTCGTGAGCCCGGTGCGCGCCTGCGTCTCCGCGTTCGCTATCGGCGCGGCGGCCTGCCTCTGGAACTGCTCGGCGACGTCGGGCGATGCCTGCCCCACAAGGAACTGAAGCTGCGCGGGGATCTTCGCCGGGTCCTGCATCAGCGATTGCTTGAGTTGGTTAATCGCCTGAGCGTGCGGAGAATTTCCCGCGGCTTGATCGTCAAGCGAAGCGAAAACCGCCGCGGGCGGAGCGCTGGATTGGAGCATGCTATTCGCCCAGGTCGCCAGATTATTCTTGTAGTCCTGGATGCCTTTTTGCACGAGCCCAGCGGTCCTCTGCTCCGCCTCCAATGCGTCGGCGTGCGACTTCTGAGCCGTCGCGGCGGTGTTCTGGGTATCCGCGTCCGTCTTTCGCAACGCCAGCATCGTGCCGGGGCTCACTTGGCCTTCGAGCGGCGATCCGGGTTGCAGCGCGGCCGACAAGCCGCCGCCGTTTTGCCCGACGTAATTCTGAATCGTCTTGTACTCGTCCAACTGCTGCTGCATCTGCTGGTTCTGAAGGAAACGCTGCCGCGCCTGCTGCGCCATATCCAGGTTTTGCGCCTGCTGATTCTGTAGCGCCGCCTGCTTGAGCTGGATGTCCTGGGGATTGGCGATTGGCGCGCCTTTCCCGGCCTGCTCGAAAAGCGGAGTGAGTGCGCCCAGTCCCATGCCGTTATTCTACCTTTATTATTAAATGAAGCTGCCGCTGCCCAATGTGTAGCCATTGCCGGATGAAGTCGTACCGGAGTTTCCGACGCTTCCGCCGAGACCGAGGTAGTTGTTCAGATTCGGGATGCTCGCGATTCCGCTCGCGAGACCGCCGATCCCGCTATTGATCGCATTCGCCGATGCGAGCTGGCCGCCGGCGTAGCCCTCCGCTCCGGTGAGGTACATGTTTGAGGCCGCCGTAGTGCCGGCCAGGTTTTGATTTCCGGCGGTCTCCCCAGCCTGGAGCCCAAGGTTCGCCGCGGTGTTGCCTTCGCTGGTGTATGCGCCCAGGTTACTTGTTGCTCCGCCGAGCGCCAGATTCGCGTTTGTGGTCGCTCCAGTGAGGCCCGCGCCTAATGAAGTATTGGCCGCGTTGACCGTATTCGCCGCCTGCTGGTTGGTCGCNTTCTGAGTCGCCTGGTTGGACTGTCCAGTAGCCGTCAGTCCCGACGATACCGCGCCCTGCGCGGCGTTGAGATTAGTCGTGTAGGCCGACTGCGCGTTATTGAACGCCTGCTGGTAGTAGGTCGATGCGACATTCTGCCCNTACTGCGTCAGTGCTTCGAGTTCGCCGCCGGTGTCGACGCCTCCTTCAGCCGCGGCCTGCTGCTGAAGCAGTTGCGCGCCCTGCTGCATCTGGAATTGTTCCCCAGGAGTAGCCGCCGCCTGCGCCGCAGTGGGGGCCGTGAATCCCTGAGAGAGGAGATTTTGTTCGTTCGCATTGCCTTGCGCGCCCGTCGCAAGATACGGATTCAGGGTGTTTTGTTGCGAGGTCAGCGCGCCGCCAAGGGTGCTGTTGGCGGTTCCCGTCGCGGCGTTCACTCCAGCAACGCCAGTATTCACCGCATTGGTGACGCCGGCGGTGCCCGTNCCGACAGCGCCCGTGACGCCGCCGGTGCCCGCGGCAAGATTGTTCGCGAGCGTCGTCTGCCCCGTGGCATTCGCCGCGTTGGTGGCCGCCGCGGCCTGATTACCGGCGGTGCCTACGGCGGTCGCCCCAGCCGTCCCGGCCGAGAGAAGCGTGTTTCCGGCGCTCTTTGCGCCANCGCTTCCCACGAGTCCGCCGATCAGGCTGCCGATGCCCGTGATGATCCCGGCCATATTGAAATCAGGATATCAGGTATTGGCCAAGAGGTTGCGCCTCTTGATGTATTGCGGGAAAATGGCCGTCCCGCTGCTGGGGCTCGGGTTGTAGCCGTACATCAGCTCGACGGCCAACTGGGAGAGCCGCGCGTTGCGATCCGCACTCGGCGGCAGGCTCAGCAATTCGACCGCAAGCTGGGAAAGCCGCGCGTTCGGTGTGGGTTGTGAGAGAAGTTCCACCACAAGTTGAGAGAGTCTGGCGTTTACGAAAGCCGGCGGAAGCGTCGGCGTCGGGTAACCCAGGCCCAGGGTGGTAATCGCAAAGTTCCCGAACGCTCCCTCTCCAAAGTCCGCGGCCAAGGTGAATTCGTTCACGGCTCCTGGGTATCCCAGATATGTATCGAGAGCGCTGATCCCGGTTGTGATACCGCCATTCGTAGTGCCCGCTCCGGCGTCGATTGAGAGGGAGGCCCCCACCTCGATAATGAAATCGGGCGGAGGTCCCGTGGTGACATTCACTGTCATGTATAGGTAGTGCCATGAGAGCCCTCCTCCGTAAAGGCTCGAATCGTTGAGCTGTTGCGCGTTAATCCAAAATGGCGGCGTGCCCGGCGATGGAAGGGCCGTGTTGGCGGGCTGTACGGTTGCGGCGTTGCCGTAGTAGCCCGGCGGGTATGCCGGCCCCGCGCTGCCTGGGCCTTCGAGGGAAATCGACCAGTCGTCCTCCACTTCTACGCTCAGTAGCGTCACGCTGTCGATACTGTGACCCGGAAACGGATTCCCATTCGAGATTTTAAGAAGCGGCCCGGCGAATTTTGCGAGACCGCTCGCGCCGATAGCGAAACTCATAAAGAGACTGAAATTCGTCTGGGGACCCAGGTAGGTCGTCGCGGAAAGGNAGGCCCCAGCGCCGCCCAGGCAGGCATTGGGCTGAGGATTGACGCCAAAGTTATATATGTAGCCCGTGGACGGGGCAAGCCACGGCCCCAGGGGCATANAGGACCCTGTCGGGTACCCGCTGAAGTCGTCGAAGAAAATAATACTGCCGCCCATCAGGAAACGATCTCCACTCCAAAGGCCGTGCTGTTGACGCTGGAAACGGTCCAGGTGCCGCTTCCGCCGGGATTGGCGTCCATCGGATACGTGAAGTAGTAGTAGCTGTCGCTCAGATTCGCCGTGGGGGTTAGGGTATTTCCTCCCACCTGGGGCCCGACGCCGCGCGAGCCTTCGTTGTCCTTGCGCATAAACAGGCACAGATGGACCGCNTGGATTTCGCCGACAAGGCTTAGAACGGTGGTCAGGATGAAATCGTCCACATCGCCGAGGTTGTAATCGTAAACGTACGTCGTGTCGCCATCGGGCGGCACTTCGCTCACCAGCGGATAGCTTGGCGGCCCTCCGCTAGACTCAGCCCAGGCTGTCGATAGATCGGAAACTGGATAGATCCCCGGGCCTACTTGGATATCCCCACGGAAGCCGGAGGCGGTTCCAGTGCCCGTCGAGTCGTTGATGTAGAAGTCGGCAAAGTAGGTGACGCTCCCGGAACCGCCGCCAGCTCCGCTCAGGAGGTGCATGTCCGCGCCCGCGCCCTGAGAAACCCAGCTGCTCGGGTTCGATGAGCCGGTTGCCTCCACCATATTGAGATAGGTCGTGCCGTTCACGTTTAGCGTTGCCGTGATGGAAGCGCCGCCGAGGGTGAATTGGACCTCGATATAGAACCAGACGCCATTCACCAAGTAGAAGCTGCTGCCGCCGATGCCGATGCCCGTGTTGCCCGCAAGGCTTCCCGTTTGCGATCCCGCGTAAATCGAAATCGAATAATCGGCCTCGACGAAGAGGGTCATCAGTTCAACCGAGCCGCCGCCAAGCGTCGGAGTCGCGAGTTGATAAAGCGCGCCGGCTGGGCTGAATCCCTCTCCGGTGTTCAGCATCCATGCGCCCCCGACCGTCCATCCCGCCAAGTAGGGGAGCGACTTCAGCAGGTAGCCTTCCCCCGGAATGAAGGCGCACCCGGCAACGCCAGTGCCCCGCTTCGCCGCCGGAGTGATCTCCGCGGCCTGTGCGTACGTCCACTTTTGCGCCAGCACGTTGTAATGGCCGAATCCATCGGCGAACAGGAGGCTCATGTCTGCACCGTGACTACCAGGTTACTCCCGGCTGTCCCCGTTCCGACTTGCGCGACGATAAAATCGAGAGCGCCGTCAGGCTCAAATAATACCGTACTCGATGCGTCGGGCGCGATGGGAAGCTGAAGCAGTCCGGCCATCGTAAGCGCGTCNGTGCACACTGGAAGGCGATTCGGCGGCCAGTCCGTATTCGGCGCGTTGAACGGCCAGAGCGCATGGAAGGGCATCTGTCTGCCATCCGGCGGATTCGAGGACGAATAGCTGTTGAAGTTCGTGGCGTCGATCACCAGCGTATCTATCAGCCCCACGACGCCTGTGGGAGAAATATAACACACGTAGATTACGATACAGGCGTTCGCATCGCCGTTGAATGAACCCGGCCCCGTGGGCGCGACCAGCACTTTCGCATAGACGGTGCGGATGGATTCGTGAGCCTGCACGGACACTCGCGCGCTTGCCGTCAGACCGATGGAGAGCGCGCCGGTGATTCCCAGATTCGTGTATGCCGCGCCGTTCATCGTGCGCAATCCCGGTGCGGCCGGGTTGGTCAGGGGATTCAGCGTCGTTGTGCCCGGAGTGTACGGAACCGAAGCGAGGTTGATCGTATACGGCGGCGCGCCCGGAAGCATCGCCGTTACCGCGGCGACCGTCATATTGTCCCAGGCGAACTTCAATACCTGCGGCCCTGGAAGCGGATTCGCCGACGCCACGAAGAGTTTATTGATGAGCCGGTAAAAAGCCACATTCGCATGCGCGTCGAAGGGGCTTCCATACTGCGCTTGATCCGCGGGAGCGCCGGTTGCATTGCGCGCAATCGTGAAAGTCGCGCTCGTTTCGCCGATAGGGACAATCGCGGTGATCTGGTCGATCTCATAGCCCGCGGTGCCCGCTACAATCGTTGGATCGTTCCATAAGATGAAATCGCCCACGGCGAACTGCCGCCCAAGTTCGGCGACAAGAACCGAGCCCGATCCGCCGCCGGTGTCGGTCGCCACCAGGGACAGCGGCGCGATGTAGCCGTAGCCGCTCGTTACCGTCGTAATGCCGGCGATTGCGCCTCCTTCGACGATCGGGGTGAGTTGTGCGCCGTAGCCCGAACCGCCCGCGCCACTCACGTTCAGCACCGTCGCGCTGCTGTAGCCCGCTCCCCCTTGAATGACCGTGCCTGCCATCCCGAATCTGGACTGCCCCACGAGCGTAGCCGTGAAGGTGATGGGATCGGTGACGCCGTCGATAGTGCCGGTGGCGTACCATTCGGAATCCGTCTCATCGACGGAAGGACACAGAAACTGGCATGTGGAGAGGCTCGGTTGGAGCTGGCCGTAGACCGATAAGAACCAAGTGTTCCACGGCCGCGATGCTACGTCGGGCGTGTCTCCGGTCGCCTGCTGCGCGCCTGGAGGCACTTGCTGCGCGGAGGGCTGGCGGATCGGCGGCGGCTGAATACCCGGCGTCGACCCCTGGAGCAAGGTCAATGTCTCGATGGTGAGCAAGCCGTATCCTTCCGCACGGACCTGGAGGGGCTGCTGTTGGCCGACTTGTCCGGCGGCCGCGCTGGGAATGCTCGACGATGAGCTGCTGTTGCCCCCGAGTCCGCCGGACGTAGGATTCGAGAGCACCGCCGTAGCGGTGGCTCCAGAGCCGCCGCCGCCGGTGATGGCGACTGTGAGGGGTCCGGTCAGGTTCCCGGCGTTCGTGACGGGCGTAACGCCAGTGACCGCGCCGGAGGAATTGACTTGCACGATGGCCGCGACGGGCGTCCCGGAGCTTCCTGTGATCGTCGCCCCGAGGCCGGAACCGGGCGAATAGCCGCTGCCTGGGTCGGTAATGACAACTTGGATGACGTTGACTTGATTCGGAACGCTAGTCGAGCCGAAGGCGGCGAATCCAGCGCCCGCCGGAAACGTCAGGGACTGCGGGCCCTTCATCGTCTCCGAAGTGGCAAAGTGGGAATGCGCGCCGAAGGCGACCGTCTGAGGATAAGAGATATGCGGCGTGAATCCCGCCTGCGCGCCCCAACTCACGGAGACCGGGTAACTCAGCTTAACGGTAGGAAAGAATCCCGCCTGCTGGGAGAATGTCAAGACGGTGTTCGTCGCTGAATTGCTCACCGTGGCGGTGAATCCGGCGATGGCCGGCAGGATTAGAGTTCCGGCCGGCTGATTGGCAACGAACGTCGCCATAGTAGCCAACGCATCGCCTGCCGTGCCGCCGCTCCATGACCACGAAGGATCTTCCGGCGCAGCCGTGCTTTGCTGCAAGGTGCCGACCGCGACCGGATTGTGGTCGAGGCTATATGCGACCTGCTGGAGCATCGTGAAGCTCGATCCCACGGCGAGCGACGGAGCCGATCCAGAAGTGTGGAAGCCAGTGATTAGGATTTCGCCGTTCTGCGTCGGCGTGACGGAGCCTGGAGAAACAGGATTGTAGCTGTTGCCAATGTTGATTTGGTCCAGAATTATTTCTGGCGCTCCATAGAGCGCGACTGCGGCGATGGAAGGGCCCGATCCAGTGGTATCCACCGTGAACGTGTGACTCGCGGAAGTGGCCGGGTTGTAGCAGTACCAGATTCCACAACCTGCCGCCCCCCGTGAGAGGCCGGTGATGGCCTGCACCCACGCGTTACCCTCGGAATCGGTAAGAGATTCAGTCCAATTCGGAATACTGGTTATCACCAGGACGATGAGATTCGCGCCGGTGGTATCGATCGCCGAAGTTGTGACATCGTCGCCGAGGCTTGACCCGGCGGAAGTGCTGGCGATTACCGTGAAGGCCGGAATCGAGAAGGTGACGTGGGAATGCGCGCCGAAAGTGACGGAGCCGGAGCCGGTGACGGTGACGGCAACCGAGAAGCCAGCCTCGGTCGAAAAGGTGACAGATCCGCCNAGCGCGGATTGCGGGCGAAGCGGGCCGACTACGGCACCCGGCGATGTTTGCAGGACGCCGACATCGAGGGCGAGAGCCATTTAGATCAATGGTACTATTGACGGGCGCGGAAGCGCCGGAGATCATGGCTGTAATGACGATCGACGAAATATACGCCCTGCCCGTTGACGACGATGGCTGGAGGATTTTGCCAAACGGCTACCGGGTGAAGCTCGGCGACGGGGTGACGCTCGGCGAGGGGGTCACACTCGGCACCGAGGTGACGCTCGGCAATAATGTGATCCTCGGCGACGGGGTGGATCTCGGCGACTGGGTGACGCTCGGCGACGGGGTGGATCTCGGCGACGGGGTGACGCTCGGCGACGGGGTGAAGGTCGGCAACGAGGTGAAACTCGGCCGCGGGGTGAAGCTCGGCGATAATGTGACGCTCGGCGAGGGGGTCACACTCGGCAATAATGTGACGCTCGGCCGCGGGGCGACCCTCGGCGACCGAGTGAAACTCGGACCCGGGGTCACACTCGGCACCGAGGTGACGCTCGGCAATAATGTGATCCTCGGCGACCGAGTGAAGCTCGGCGACCGGGTGGATCTCGGCAAGGGGTGAATCTCGGCCACGGGGTGAGGCTCGGCAAGGAGGTGAATCTCGGCGATAATGTGACGCTCGGCAACGGGGTCACACTCGGCAATAATGTGACGCTCGGCCGCGGGGCGACCCTCGGCGACCGAGTGAAACTCGGACTCGGGGTGAATCTCGGCAATAATGTGACGCTCGGCGACGGGGTGAAGCTCGGCGACTGGGTGTGGCTCGGCGAAGGGGTGAAGCTCGGCGACTGGGTGAGGCTCGGCGACTGGGTGACGCTCGGCAACGACGGCTTGAGTTTTGCTTTCTCGCCGTTGCAGATTCAGGGGTCGCGCCACCTGCTCTACGTGGCGGGGCCGTCCGTGATCGGAATTGGATGCGAGAGGCATTCAGCCGAATGGTGGCTTGAAAACTACGAGTTGGAGGGGCGCGAAAACGGTTATACGGACGCGCAGATCGCGGAGTACAAGCATTGGCTGGATGCCGCCATCGAATGGCAGAAGACGCTCAAGAAAGAATAGCGCTCTGCCATCCCGCGCCCGTGCATGCCGCGCCTGCGCCCGCCGTCGTATTCAGCGTAAAGTTGCCCGAGCCGCCGGCGGTGAACGGATCGCCGGAGAGCGCGATATCGGAAGGCGACGACGGCGCGCCGCTGTTACGGTTACCGCTTCCGTTATCCCCGAACGCGTTGTTTCTCTGGATCTCCACACTGGGCGTCACGCCGCCAGCGCCAATCGACTGCGCGTTGATTCCATAGCCGGTATTCCCGTAGAAGATGCAGTTCAGATAAACCATCGCCTGAATATCGTTATTCTGGCCGATTCGCGAGCCGTCCTCCGCGTTTTTGTAGAAGGTGCACCCGTGAAAAGTAGACGTGCCGTAGGGCGTGATATCCTGCAAGTTGCACCCGCTGCCCGTGTTATTCGCGAACNCGGTACCAACGGCCGTCAACGATGGCTGCACATTATTGGTGACCNNGTTGAGATAGACGCCATCGGAGCCATTGTCGTAGATATAGCACCCCAGCAGCACCACGGCCGCAGCGCTCTTGATCCCGTAAGCGGCACAGGAGGAAACCTCGCACTCGATTAGGTAGAGCGGGCAGAAAGTGTACTCCGTCACGTACGGGAGATTGAAACCGTTCTCGCCCCCNCTCAAGTTGCAATCCTTAAAGCTGATCGCGTACGCGAGGTTGCTCGTGGCGGCGCGCACGCAATCTCCCGGCGTCCCAGCCGTGCACACGAAGTTCACCCAGGCGCACGAGAAACCATAAAGGTTCCCGATGGTCATCAGATGGACGGAGTTGGTCGAGCATGCGATCTCGGCGTGTGTGCCGTCGCCGCGATAGGTTCCATAGCCCCGAATCCCATAGCCGATTCCCGCGATCGAGGTATTGGCCACGGTCACATTAACGGTGCTCGTGATCGTNTGCGTTCCCGTCATCCATACCAGGTGGCCTCCCGCGACAAGCGAGCCGGAACTGAGAAAAAGATTCGCCGTTAAAGTCTCGAACGCGCCGCCCTGGTAGCCGTGGCCGCCGGTGCTCGACGCGGTTCCCACCGCGCGGTCCATCACCGCCGTCGTGCCCCCCGTGATCGACTGAATACAGTACCACCCTACGGTGAAGCCGCTTCCGCTGGTCGCGTACACCAGGTTGCCGACCTGCTGAATACCAAATGGATTGCCGCTGCTCTTGAGTTCGGTGTTGGTGCTCTGAATCGCCAGATCCGTGTAGCTGAATTGCGCGGCAGCCTGCTGGGAATAGTCAATGGTCCAGGTGGCGCCCGTTGGCGATGCGGTCGTAGCGCATCCGTTCACGGTACTGAGGCCGCCGCTTGCACCCGGCGCGAGCACCGCCTCTCCCGCCGTGGCGTTCAGGGTGGCTTTATTGCTCGCGACCGAAGCGATGGCGTACCACCCCGGAATCCAGTTTGACCCGGAGGCGATGAACAGCTTCGCTCCCACGTCGCCCGAGACGAAGTTGTAGCTCGCGGAGCTGAATACGGGAGCCGTTCCGGTGGCGCTGGTCGCCGCGCCGTCNGTGGCCATACCGGCGGTCTGGGAAGGATCGAAGCCGCCGGAGCANGCGGTGTCGCTGCCCGTTGAAGGACGAACCTCCCAGATGCAATAAGCCGAGAGCGCCAAGCTCTACACCGCGGCCGGAAGTGCGGGCGGCTTACCCCATTCCTGGTTTTGCAGAATCGCCCTCAGCTTGGTAGTGCAGCCGGGGCAGAGATCGTGGGAGGAAATCCCGGTGACCGTCACTCCCGTAGGGGGATCGGTCGCCTTCATCATCCCGCCGCAAGCATCGCAAAATTTGATAGTCATGAGCGCTCCTTAAGTGCTGGTCATGGTGAGCGTGCATGTCACGGTGATGACGTTGCCGCTCGAATAGGGCTGGGTCGAACCGAAGGATGCTTCGGCGTAGAGCACGCCGCTTGTGCCGCTGTTAGCCGACGCAAGAAACGCTCCGTTGAGGGTGCCCGAGGCGTTCATGGTGAAGCTGGCGGGCGAGGCGGTATTGGAGATCGAGCCGCTGGAGGCGCTTCCGAGCGTCAATGTTTGCCGCACGCCCGCGCCGTAGGCTGTGTCTTCGATCCAACCATTTGTGCCNCCGATCTGGGCGGCTGTGTCACCGGCGGCAAAGGCCGTGAAGCTGGCGTTATTCACGAGGCCCACGTACCAGGCCGCCGTATACGATGAGCCGGTAAAATACTTCGTGAGAATATCGTTGAGGCCCTGGGTGACGGTTATGTTCTTGACGCACTCTTCCCACAAGAGCCCCCCGTACCTCCACGAATAGCAGCGGATCTCCCAAAAATTCGCGATGCGCACGCCCGTCCCGAAGCTCGACGACACCTCTGCCTTTGCACCAAAACCGGCCGCGCTTTCCATTTGGCTCATGGGCGTAGTATACATGAACCGCGGGTACTATGGACTTTTCGCGGCTGCGCGGCTAGGATGGTTTCCATGTCTCAAAACTCAACCCCCCGGATCTTGCATTCCAAGGATTACGTCGAGCGATACGCGAACACTGCCAACCTCACCGCGACCACCAGCGACTTCCGCATGGACTTTGCCTTTTTGCGCGAACCGGAGAATCCCGGCGAAGCGCCGACGATTGACGTTCACACGACGATCTTCATGAGCCCACAACAGTCGAAGATGTTCATCATGCTATTCACCCAGCACCTCAGAAACTACGAGATCCAGTATGGCGAAATCAAGGTTATGCCCGGAGCCCCGCTGATTCAGCCTGCCGCCAGCCTTCCTCCGAATCCGAAGCTTTCGTGACCCCAGAAGACCGCGCTTAGAGTCCCGTCCCAGCCCGCGAGGCAAGATAAGCGTCCACCCACGCCTGCGCAACGGCGTCCGAAGTCGAGATGCGAAAGACGCGGTTGCGCGAGTGTCCCAGCCGCCGCCACTGGGCGCGCGTTGGGCTCGTTCCCCCGTCGCCCACAGTCACCGTAATCGGATCGTTGAAGGTCTGTCCGCCATCGTCGGAAATCTCCAGGTAGAAGGTGGCCGTCGTGGCCGGAGGATATGGCCCGAAGTCGAGCTGGAGCTTATCGTAAAAGGTCCAGAGTTGTTCTTGGTTGAGATGCGGAGCCGCGCGCACTCTCCAGAGGGGATTACCGGCGTCCTCGTAGGTCGCGAGCGAAGTGGCGTAGATGTGGCCGCTGTTCAAGTCTCCCGTCAGATGCATATTCCAGACTTCCGCGTGAAACTGCGCGCCAAGCGCTTGACTGACGCCAGCGCCGCCGACTGTTCCGCCGGAGCCGCGCTGATGCCAGAGGTTCTCCGTCACGTCGTAAACCAGCGTCCCCGCGCCGGGAAAGGTGAGCACGTAGAAGTTGTGCCCCTGCTCCTGGTAGCCGTACCCGGTCGCCGCGGAAGTATCGATTCCCGCCGTAGCCCAACTCTGAATCAGGTACTCAATGGCGTGGGTGGAGACGCGCTGGGGGATGTAGCCGTTCATTCTGACGACCATCCCGACGCCGCGCTCGTCGCCGGAAAGGTAGTAAATGCCGTCCGCAAGCCCGGTAATGGAGTTCGCGGCCCACAGGCCCTGGTTGATGTATGCCCCCTGGACCTGCTGGAAGGGGAAGGGGTTGCTGGCGGTTCCAGGGACGGCGTACCAAACCTCAATGGTTTTCTGGCCAAAGAGCCAAAGCTCCTCTGGACCGCCGCCTAGCGTGCCGGGGGCGAAGATCATTTGCAGCGCATCGCCCGCTCCGATCTTGATGGCATAGTATAGCGGGTTCCACGTGGAACCATCGAGAATATTCGAGACATTGAACTGGGTCTGGTCGAGAGTATTTATGGGAACGGGGTCCCCGGACCAGTCCGTGCCGCCTGGGCGGAGCGCTAAATAATAGCCGTTGCAGTAGGTTATCCCGACAGAAGAGATCACGGCGAAGGGCGGCACAACGCCGTCCGACCACCAGGTATTCGCCCCCGCGCTTCCGTCGGTGCCGTCCCACACCAGCAGCGCCGCGGAGACGCCGTAAGGACCGATGACGATCTGGCCCGGCGTGGTCGCGCTGCCAATCGTACCCACGGCGGTCGCCGTGCCGTCGTAGGCGATGCTATAGAGCACGTCGCCGCCGATGGCATAGAGAAAGCCGTTTCCGCCCCTGAGCGCGCGCACAGGCCCTCCAAGGGTGCAGAATACCGAGGTCCCCGGCGTCCCGTACAGATTGTATTTCGACCCCTTGGACGCCGAGTTCCCGGCTTCCTGGAGTTCGGGGAAAAGGTTGATGAGCTGCTCGCAGGCGACGACCGGCGAACGGCCCACGTAACTTGGTCCTACGAATCCAAAGGATGGCATCTGGGTTCCTTGAAGCTAGGGTACTATGGACGGGCGCGCACCGCCATTGTTATGATTCGCGCATGGACCTTTCGATCGCTGAGCGGATGGAAGAACTTGCGGAGGATCTCCTTGCGCGGGAAGCGGAGGTAGCTCGCGACCTCACGCCCATCGAACTGGAGTTTCTACGGCAGGCGCGTGAGGCAGTCGTTTTACTCTGCCCCCGGTGAGCCACTGGGCGACGTCGGCGGAGCCTGCACCTGCGATCCGGGAGGCAGGGACGGGGGCTCAGGGCCCATCAGCTCCGCATTGAGCTGCCGAATCGCGGCCATCGCCTCTTGATAGCTCTGCTGAATCTGCACGAGGTTCGCCTGCGGGACCGCATACTGCGGAGCCAGCTCAAGGGCCGCGGCCGCGATGAGCGCCCGCTGGTAGCCCGCAGCGAATGTTTCGGTGTCGCTCAAGCCGCTGAACGGAGTGAACGCCTCAACCGTCCAGCTCGAATAGATGACGCTTCCGCCTGGCGGGATCGGCGACAGCCAGAGTTTTGGGCTGCTCAAATCGCGGTCATAGAAGGCATACTTCACGAGATTGGCCACGACGTTACGGTCGACCAGGTTGGCCCATTCGAGCGCGGTCAGCATTTTTACCGGAACTGTCAGCGTCCCGGCGCTATAGTCGGTCGTCAAAACGAAAGTGCAACCATAGATCGCCGGAGGCCGCGGGCTCAGCACGTAAGACTGGACCCCCGAAGTGAGGGCGACCGTCACCTGGTCGATGGAGACATTTTGCAGCCGCTGAATGCTCCAGCTATCGAGGACGTTATTGATAACGATTAGCGCGTCGCCGGATTCCGAGCTGTTCGGCGTCTCTCCCGGCTGGAGGATAGCCAGCAGTGTGAGGGTTTGGTTTACCGCGTCCTGTCCGCTGAGCGAGCTCATTTAGGGCTGATCTTCTCTCCACTGAATGGTGATATTGCACGTGCCGGCAGTCTTAATGGTGAAGTTGACGCCCGTTCCCCCGTTGCCCATCGTGAACAGGCTGAGGTCGATCAGTAACGTTGCCGCGGCGGTAGCGCCGTAAACCGGCCCTACCGTGCCAGTGCCAACATTCGACGCCGACCAGGCCGTCGCCGCCGGCAGCCGCTGCGTCTGAGGGCTCTTCACGATTGCCAGCGTGGTGGAGGTTGCGGCTGCCCCGTTCCAGGAGAGCGTAACCGTCTCGGCCGCCGTGCACTCGATCACGGCCTGCTCAAAGTGCACCTGGGCGTTATTCGCCGCCGGCTGCTGCACCGTAAGCGCCGTCCCGCTGTAGGTCGCATAGTAGCGCCATGCGAGCGGATTATAGGGCGATGGAAACTGCGACGGCGACTGCCCGAAGGCGGCCGCCGCGAGAGCGAAGAGTATGGCGAGTCGGCGCATTTAGCCCTTCTTGCGGGTGTCGGCGGACAGCGCGGGATCGGCCGCCATGGCGGACTCTTCCACCGGCCGGCGGACTACCTGCCTTGCTTGCTGCGTCGCCGTTGGGACCACGGTCTCCGCGACAGCCTTTGCGTACGCGTCGCGTTCGTGGCCCATCCGGTGAACGGTTGCCACGGGCGGCTCGCCCTCCTCGGCGTGCTCCTTGAGGGCTTCGAGGATATCGGCGTGCTCTTGGAGCCTTTCGTCGACCGACCGTGGCAGGCTTTCCGGCGGCGGCGGAAAGGGCGTATCGGCCCATTCCGAACCGAGCCCGTCAAGCTCCTTTTCGCTGGCCACCAGGCGCGGCGCCTTGGTCTTATGGTACTTCCAGCAGGGCACCCGCACTTCCGGGTGGCCTTTAATCGTGGTGTTCGTAAGGCGGTGATACCCCAGCGGCGGATTCCCGCCCGGTCCCGGAGTGTTCGGCCTCCAGGAAGGAGCCATTATCAAATCTTCAGGCCCCAGCGCAAGATGATTCTCAACGCGCGCATCGTAGGTGCCGGGCTGGTGGACCTGATCGCGCAGGTTCGCCGCAGGCGTCCGCATCCCGAGCGTCGGCGCGAGCGGATTGTAGTTCATGGGCTGATCGATGTCGGCGGTCTTGCTTACCAGCGTCGAAGGCAGCGGATTGTAGGGCATATCGGACATAGTTCACCTCATTCATCCCAAGGATACCAGCCAGTTAAACTCCTGGTTGCCGCGCCCCGCAAGCGCGGGATCGATCTGCGCGGTCGATTCGGGAGCGTTTAGCATCTCCAGCGTCCGAATCGACTCATCGCAGATCCGTTCCAGGCGCGCGAAAGCCTGCTCCGTCATATCGTCGTACAGATTCCCCAGCTCGTGGGCCAGCGCGAATGTGAGAGCGCGCTGATAGCCCGGCGGGAAGTAAAGCGTGTCGGTCAAAAGCGCCGCGCCGTCGGAGAGCGGATTCGTGCTCGCGAGTTCGACTTGATACGACGCTTGCGGACCNGGCCAGAAACTCAGCAGCCCGAGGCCGAACGCGCCCCCGGTATTGTTTTGCGAGTAGTTGTAATCGTAGTAGAGCTTGAGCGGAATCGCGAAAATGTCGGGCACGCGCAGGCTCAGCCATTCGTTGTAATCGATCAGCTCGATAGGCAGGCGCGCGATTTGCGGGGAGGTTTGGTAGATGGTGTTGGCCCGCAGGAGCTGGTTTGGGCGGGGCGTGTCGATCGCGCCGTAGGGCACGCCGCCGATCTCCGTCGCCGCGGCTCCCGCGCCGATGAAATAGAACTGCGTCCCGGCGGTCAGCGTGAAAACCGTGTCGCTCACCGAGTAGATCCGCTGGCGCATCACGGAATAGGAGTCGAGCAGAGCGTTGAAGAAACGCAGCGCTTCGTTGTTTTCGTCGCTATTGAGAGCCTGCCCCGCGCCGCGCAGGGTTTGGACGATGCGCGCGGCGTCCGTGATGAATTGCTGCGCGGTCAGGCTCATGCCGCGTCCCTCTGCCCAACGCTCGGGTCGGGCGCTGGATCTCCAGCCGGAACTTCCGCGACGATCTGGTCTGGCGGCAAGGTCTGCTGGTTGATTCGCGCCACCGCTTGTTTCGCCTGTCCCGCGAGAGCGGCCACGCTAGCGTCGAGAGGCCGCCGGTAGCGCGGCGCAAGGTTCACGGCCAGCGTGTATTCGAGCAGCATCTGGTAGGCCGGCGGAAGAGTTACATCGGTGCCGACAGAGGCGAAACCCGCGAGCGGCTCCCAGGCGTACACCACGGCGTAGGAGGTGTTGAGGCTCTGGACCGGAAAGAAATTGACGATGAGCGAGGGGTAAGCGTAATCGATCCACGCGACTTTGGTGATGGANCCCTGCGCCGTCTTGAGCGGAATCTGAATCCATTCCGCGTAGGACAGGATTTTGATGGGCTCCTCCTGCGGATCGGCAGTCTGGAGCGCGAGAGCTTCGATGCGAGCCGGACGGGTAGAGGAAAACGTCCCGGCCGGCCCCATCGTGTATGCGGAAACGCTAGCGGTCATGGCGTACGCTTGCCTGGTGATTTCGTAGATCATCAGGCGCTCGGCGTTGAACTGGTCGACGATATTGTTCAGCTCAAACAGATACTCGGCCTGCTCCTCGGGGGAGGAACCGCGGCCCGGCGCGCCCATCTGCCCGATGAGCCGCAGGGCCGCGTCGCCGATGTCCTGTACGGTGATCGCCATTTAGAGCGGCGAAGGAGTGCCTATGGCGGAAATCGCGGTCCAGGCGGTTCCGTTGGACATCACCGTGCATCCACCGTATGCCAGATCGGCGCACTCGAAAGTAGCGCTGCCATCTACGGTGGCCAGTTCGATCAAGATCGAGGCGGAGGCTAGCCCGCCGGTGTCCTTTATCGTGATGACCTTTCCCGGCACCGAAGCGGCGGCGGGAAGCGTAATCACGCGGGTGGCGGTGAGCGCCGTGAAATAGATGAACCGATCCGTGACAAGCGCGGTGTAAGCCGCGTCCCCGATTCCGGTCTCGGAATACCTGCTCTGCCCGTCGGTGTCGTAGGGCCCCGCATAACCCCACAACCCCTTGGTGTCGCACGTATACCAGTTGCCATCGAGCAGGTGGATATCGGGCGACGCGTAGAGAGCCGACGCCGTGCAGGTGGAGCGCGGAGGACTCGAGGGCGGCGTGGAGTTATACCAGTCGCCGTTCCCGATCCACACCAGAACGCTCGCCGCATGCGCGGTAACCCGCGTAGACGCTGCGCCGCGCTGCACAATGACCGTGCCGCTCACCGGGATGGATAGAACCTGCATGGCTTCCCCGTCGATAAAGAGCAGGGAACCGGCGGTTCCGGCCGCCGGAGACGGCGCGACCACGTTCGTTGTCGAGGCCAGCACGACGGTTGTGGTCGAGTTGGGCGCGGCCCCGGTCGAAGTAATGGCCGTTGAAAGCGTGGTGGTGTTCAGCGTGTTTTGCTGAGCGAGCGCCGAAGCGCCCGCCAGCGTCAGAAGAGAGAGAATAGTCAGTGTTTTTTTCATGGTGGCTTAAGCTCCTGCCACTCTCACCGCGAATTCGCGGTAGAGCGGCGCGATTCCCCAGTACACGTCGAATCTGCACACCCACAAATCGTAGACCGAATTGTAGTCGCGCACGAATCGAAGCGACACGCCTGTCTCCGGGTCGGTCTCCTGGTAGGCCATGTCGGTTCCACCGGGGACATCGCCCGGAAGGGAAACAAAGGTGTAGGCGTCCTTCTGGAAGCACAGATACTGCGTTCCTTGGGTGGATACGGTCGAAACGGGAGTGATGACCGCGGAGAGCGCCGGGGCAACCGAGACGTTCTGGTATTGGCCGCTCGGGGTGATGGCCGGAGCGATCTGAAGCGTTCCGGTCGAAGTGATCGACGCGGCCTCCAGCACGACGAACTCCTGAAGCGTATTGGTCGCCTGGTAGTTGGCCGCGTTGGTCATGTAGACGCCCGCGATGGTGAACACGTCGCCCACGGCCACCGTGCCCGAGGAAAATCCGGCCACGTTCAGCGCCATGGTGGCGTTGTTTCCGCCGGCCGCGGTTTGCAGCGATCCGGTGGTCGCCACGGTGGGCGAGCCGGCCCAAGATCCGGCGGTCAGCGGCGCGAGGTTCTGGGACTGATACCAGTCCATCCCGCCGGTGTCGCGGCCCATCCGGGAAGTTTGATACTGCTTCGAAATGGGAGCCTGCGGATTGAACAGGCCCTTCAACGAGTCGACCACTTGGGTAGCGGCGTCCGCGTTGATGACCATGCAGCGATTTTCGGCGTCCGCGAGGTTTTCGTCCATTTTCTGGTTCGCCTTGAGATACGTCTGGAAGGCGGTGGTTCCGTTCGGCGTAGTGCCGTAGGTTCCCACCAGGTTCCAGGTATTCTGAGCGATGAACTGCGCGCAGGCGAAATCCAGAATGTTCGCGATACGCTTGGCGGCGGGGCGGAGATACTGGTCGGTCAGCGCTTCCATGTTCAGCATCTTTTCGAAGGTGTTGACTTGNAAATCGACGCCGGTCTGCTGGTTGATGACCACGGGGGTCGTGAGATTGTTCAGGCCTTCGGGCGTAAAGACTGCGCCTGAGCGCCCCACAAACCGCTGCGGCTTGCGGACGTACAGCGTCTGTCCAATCTTTTCGCCAGCCTGTCCGAACTCCTTGTCGTAGCCGTTGAATAGGTTCGGCAAGATTTTGAGTTCGTTTGAGAGNATGGCCAGCGTGGTCCAAGTGACCCGCTGGGTTACCGCAAAATTATTCGCCATTGAGGGCCCTCAGACAAAGGCCCGGATATCTAGGAACGGCGGACCAGCTTGCGCGCTTCCGCGAGGCTGCCGATATCGTTCAACGATTTCGGGTCGCCTCTTGGGGCCGCGCCTCTGCCTGTCAAATAAGTTCCTGGAGCCGGGGCTTGGGATTTTGGTCTTTCAGCAGCGAGCTTGGCCCCTATCGACATACTTCAGTTTGAACTTTTCCTCGAATATCGCTTCGAAGCGTTCGATGGGCGTGGGGAACGCCTCGATCCGCTTCAGCTCATCGGGATTTTTCAGGAGATGGTGAAGAAACGCAGGGCCGTCCTCGGGCATCAGCACGGCCGCTTCCAGTTCCTTGGAAACCTTCGTCTGGCGGAACTTCTCCACCAGCTCGGGATAATCCTCGTTGCCCGGTTGCGACGCGTACTCCGACCCGCGGTCCTCGAATTTCTTTTTGAGCGCGCCGTAATCCGCTTCGGCTTTGGCTTTCGACTCCGCCTCGGCGGCCTGGGCTTTCTCTTGATCGGCGGCGCGCTGTCTGGCGCGATTTTTCCACTCGACCACGTCGGCCATGTAATCCTCGAAGCCCGAAGGTCCCGAATACTTCGCATCGGACTGCGATGGTTTTGGATCGGCCGCATCGGCTCCATCCCGCTTGGCAGGCTGGGCCTGCTCGGCGGGGCGAGGCTCGCCCGCTGGGGCTTTCCTGGCCGCCAGCTCGCGCTCAATATCTCCCAGCTCCCTGCGCTTGGCGTCGATTTCGCGTTGCATCGCTGCCTTGCGCTGTTCAAACTTGCTCGACTGCTGTAGGTCCGGGTCCGAACCGGCGACGGGTTCTGAAGTCGGCTCCTCGGTTGGAGCGTCCTTCGCGGCTTCGAGGTTTTGAGTCCGCGATTTGGCTGGATCGGCGGGTGGATCTTTGCGCTCCACCGGAGCGTGCTTCAGGATATCGGGGTTGGCCCGGAAATCCGCGAACGTCGGTTCAGCTTGAACGGCGGCCTCAGGCATGGTATTTCACCAAGATGAGGGTAGGGTACTAGTACTACGGTACCGTTGTCAAGAGGGCTGCTGTTCGGGNAGTCCTTGGACCGACCCTTCGGCGATGGGATCGGGCTGCCCCGCGCTCTCCGACTCGTGCAGCATGTCCATCAATTGCGAGATGGCGTCATGGGCCGCGCTTACCCGCGTTTTGAACATATCGTGGGCGTGATCGAGCATGTCGCCGTGGATGTCGGTCTTGGCGTCGATGATCTTCCCGGCGATGTCCGTGCGCCCCTGGAGCGCGGTTTTGGCCAGGTCGGTGTGCGACTTCAGCGCGGCGATGCGCTCGTTGCTCTGGACCTGCATTTGCTTCTCCAGCCCCCGGCTCTTAACCAGCTGGGTCAACTGCTGGATCGTCTGAGCCTGCTGCTGCATCTGGGTCTGCATCGCCTGGACCTGGGCGGAGACACCCGGCGGCAGCCCGTTCTGCTGGTCCTGGAATATTCCGGGCATCTTCATCGCGACCGCGCGCTGGACCAGGTCGGCGGCGTCCTTCGCGCCGGCCGTATCGGAGTTCTTGAAGTACAGGTAGGCGTAGAGGTCCACCAGATCCGAATTGCTGGCCATGAACTGCGCGTACATGGCGTCGGCCTCCTGCCGGGCAGTCTGGGTGCTGGGAGCCATGGTGCACACGACTTCGTAGCGGCCCTTGTCGAGCCGATGCTGGTAGCTCTGCCCCGTGGCCGGATCGGTGTAGGGCCCCGGCGTGTTTACGCGCACGATTTCGGCCTGCATATCTTCGCCCAGGACACGCACCTCCCGCTCCGTGTCGTAGTAGAACGGAATCCAGAACAATAGGACCTTTCCCAGGTATTTGACGGTGCGCTTCAGGTTGTCCTGGTAGTGGTAGGTCGCCGTCGCTCCCGCGCGCTGGAGATTGTTGGTCGCAATGCCGCTCTGGCCGGCAAAGGACGGCTGGCCAAGCGAAGGATCTTGGAGGCCGATAGTATCGCGAATTTCCTGCCGCGCCTGTGTTTTCTCGGCCGACAGCGCCGCGATTGGCGGTTCCGACCAAACCCGCTGCGGGCCTCCTGGCATCTTCTCGTCGGGGTTGTAGAGCAAGTAGGTGGAGTTCGTGTTGTTGATATTTTTCCAGGCGTTCTCCTGGTTCATTACCATCCTGGGCGTGAGCAGGTACGGATTCGNCGAGGCCATGGCCAGTGTNTCGGCCATCTTCGTCGCGGCCCAGTTGTAGAGCACCTGGGCGTCCCGCGAGTTGCGAAGCAGGCTCGAAATATGGCGGACGCCCTTGATCCAGGTTTCTTCGCCGTACACGGGAAAGATCGGTATCCATTCACCGGGCAGCGGCACCGGGTCTTCCAGTTCCTCGACGCCGTTGATGAGATGCTTCACGACGATACGATCGAGGCCGCGGTCCCGATTGAACTTGGCCACGCGCGCGTAATCGGATTTGCGCCTGCGCTCGGCCTTCTCCTCCTCGGGTGCGTCGTCGTTCAGCTCGGCTCCGCAGGCGACCGCGCTCGAATCGATCTTCTCGACGCAGTAATACTCCGCCACGACGATCGAATCGGAATCCTTCGAAGGACTCATCCAATTCGCGAATTCGGCATTCTCCGGCCAGAATCCGTTCGCCTCGGCAGCCGTATCCGGCCAGCGCTCCCGGTACTCGATCTTCGACATACAGTCGAGCACGATCCACCAGCGCGCATCTTCGCGTGTGGGCTTCTTCGCCGTGGGATCGCAGTAGGCGGTGCTCGGATCGTAGACCGGAACGATCTTAATTTCCTGTTCGCCGGTCTCGGCGTCGGAAATTTCCGTCACTATGCGCAGGCAGCCAAAACCGGAATCGACGGCGTAGCGCGACGCCATGTCGTAGCCAAGCTCGGCGTCCGTCTCGTACTGGATCGCCCGCGCCATGCCTTCCAGAACCTCGGCGGTATCCGCGGTCGCGTCACGCTTGGGGCTAATGTGCAGCGCCGGCTGGCTCTGGCGGATTTCGTTGTTGACCTGGTTGCTGAAAACGTCGAGCTGGTTGATGGTCAGCGCAGGGCGGTTCTTGTCCTTGCGCTCCTGGTAGGCGTCGGCGTTCCACTGGCCTTTGCCTCCGACCTTGAACATGAGATCGGTTTCGGCTTCGACGCGATTGTCCTTTTCGGCGGTCTGGGCGGCTGCAAGACGTTCGCGCGCAGTCGACAGGAGCCGGTCAACGTCGTAGGCGGCCATTCACTTCTTGTGGCCGAAATTTTGCGCGAACGTCGTTTCCTTCATCAGCGCAGTATTGCCGGTGGCCTTGGCGCGCGCTTTGGCTTTGGCGATCTTGGCCTTGGGGATGGGCTGCCCTTGCGGCACGTTGAGCTTCTTGTGCAGGAGCCCGCGATGCGACGGCTTGATCTTGATCTTCGATTTCGGTTTGCCCGCTATGTCTCCGATGGTACTCATCCGATCACCTTCCCTCCCAGAGCGATGGTCCGGCACTTGCGGCAGCGCTTGCAGATCTGAGCCATGTCGCCGGCCTTGTTCACGGCGACCGCCTGCCAGAAGCAGCCGAGAATCTTGCAGAGGTCCGGAAGTTTCATATAACCCCTTGGCCGCGCAGCAGCGTGCGCGCCCCGCGCTTCATTTTCACGCCCGGATTCCTCGGGAGCGCCCGAAGGTTGGTGGTGTTGCCGGCGAGCGACGCCGCGCGCGGCCGCAGGATGGGCGCCGGAGACGGCGGCGCTGGCCGCGCGCTTGTGGCCTTTCCGGCATACAGGCCGCCGCTAGAGAGCCGCGGAGGACGCGGAACCGCGGCGCTCTTGATGCGCGGAGGGCGTGGAATTGGAACGCTCATCAGTCGGCTCCCTCGGAGAAGGCTCGATGGGGATACCAGCGCCGAAATTGGAGCCGGCTATTGAGGAAGAATGCGATGTCGTCCTCCACCCTCTCCCAGGTGAGAAAATGATTGCCGCGCTTGCTCCAGCGTTCTCCAATGGCGCTGCGGGTGGATGCGGTAGAGCCAGGACCGTGATACACGGCTAATCTCCGTGAGGGTCGCCGCTCTTGGACTTGCGGCCTGCCGGAGCCTTCTCCATGCGGTCGCGGCCAGGAGACGGCTCTTTCTCCATGCGGTCGCGCCCGTGATCGGCGCTGGTCTTGAGGCCGCCGAAGATCGACTTCTCGTGGCCGTCATTCTTGTGGCCTTCGCGCTGTTCGCGGCCCGCGTCATGTTCCATCGGATGCTTGCCTTCGTGAGACTTGTGGGGATGCGCCATATCGGCTCCTTTTTCGGCGTTGTGTAAAGCCGCCGCGACTGCAACGCGCTGCGGATGGCCCGCTGCCTTCATCTCGCGAATGTTCTCCGAGACGACCGCGCGCGATCTGCCGGGCTTGAGCGGCATGGGGAAAGTGTATCACGGTCCTAAGGCTACCGCATCCACCCGTACTCGGCGTTGCGCGAATCGGTCTGATACCGCTCGCGCGCGGGCTCCTCTAGCGCGGCCTGCACCGGATACGCGAACGTCAGCGCCAGCGCGTCCGCGTCGTCGGGTGACGCTTCGCCGCGCTTCTGCATCTCGGCTTTGGCCTCGATCACCAGAGCGTTGTTGCCCGCGCGGCGATGATAACCTGGCGCGCCGAGGCCGTGCTTCAGCTTCGCGTCGTCGTCGATTGCGCCGCGCAGCAGCCAGTCTTTCATCTGGTCCCACATGACCGCGCGCTGATTGGCGTAGAGCTTGTTTCCTACAGGCGCGCCGAAGTTCACCTCCATCACGCGGTGCATGAACCCGAGGGTCGCGAGCCGCTCACAGATCGCTGCGCCGAAGGCCGCATCGATGAACATCATGTCAACCTGCCTGCCCCCAAAGCGCGAGCGTAGGATTTCAGCCGAAACCCCAACCAGCACGCTGCGGTCCCGTCCTTGTTCGCCGGTCAGACGCACTGGCGGTATCGCGCGCGCGTCCAGGCCCCGGCGGAAACGCCATACGTTCCACGCGCTGCCGCCCCCGCTGACATCGAATCCGCATATCAGCGCCTCGTCTCGAAGCACTTCCACCTGCCGCCGGATGGCATCCTGAATGCGCCCCCGGTCGATAAATTGCAATTCACTCGCGCGCGGCGGCAAGCCGAAGATACGGACGCGGCATTCGTCCGAATCTTCGCCGTAATCCGAGATGGTTTGCTCCAGCCACTGCTTGTTCGTGAACCGCGATTGCCGCGAGTCCACCGTGCGCACGTTCCAGCGATGCGACTGCGCGCCAAAACAGATCTCGTAGAAGCGGCCGCTGTTGCGCTCCATTTGTCCCCAGGCGAAAAACATCGGCTCCCCGTCGGTCAGGCCGCCGCGGATCGCCACGTCCCACACCGACTCGGGAACTGCCGAGGCTTCGTCGAAGAGATACCAGCTGGTCGANTCNGCGGCGTGCTGGCCCGCAAACGATTGCGCGTTCTCNTCCGANCACGTTTGCGCCATGACCTTCCAGTTTTCCGGGTCGCTCTTTGCGTAGATNCCCATCGATTGCGCGTCGAACCAGGGCGCAGTCGCACAGAGTTTGCCCCATCGCAGGATCGCGGCCCAGGTGCGCTCGCTCANTTGCTGGAACGTTCCCGCGGTCACCGTTCCCTGCGATCCGGGGCGCGTCGAGAGAATCCACCACGCGATCCATGCGCCCATCGCGGATTTGCCGGTGCCGTGCCCGCTCGACTCGGCCATGAGTACCGGCATTACCGGAGTATGTCCGTCGAACCGGCGCTTGCGGACTTCCTGGCCCAGGGACGACAGAAATTCGCGCTGGATCGCGTCGGGGCCGTCGTGGCCCGCAAGCGCGCCATCGCCCCACGGGAAGAAAGTCAAGACGAACATCAGCGGATCGTCGTGGCATTCCGCA
>JGI24891J29808_1000442_pt1 | contig 25010 bp, 33 predicted proteins | sample FreactcultuFSWF8_FD_29808 | JGI IMG/M metagenome (IMG submission 29808) | reverse complement strand
CACTGCACGCTCTCGTACCTCAGGGGAAAACTTGCTTGATTTCTTGTTCATGGCTCTATTCTCTCAAGAGTTAGAGCCTCCTCAAAACCCGGGGCGGTTCAAAAACCTATTTCATCCGTACTTCAAATTTACAGAGCAAGACCTTGTTTATCGGTGATAGCAATATGGAGCAATACTATCCACGGATAGACAAGCTCATTTCCGAAAAACCATCCGCGTATCAAACTGCAATTTTTGCCACGGCCGGTGGTTGCCTCCCAATTCCACATGTTGTGAATGAAAATGACCACGGGATTGATCGGACCATATGCAATGGCTTTACCGAATTTGTACAGGACAAATTTTTGAATGATCCCGAGGTCAATACTGTAGTTATTTCAGGATTATGGGTGAGCTATCTTTCATCTTCCCTGCGCTGGTATGAGGACGGTAAAACAAGTGAAATTATTCAAATCCGAAACCACGCCTATTGGGCGGCGATGAAAAGTCTGAAAATTTATCTGGATTCTTTCAAGAAGCGGGGAAAGCGAGTTTATTTGGTACTCGGAATTCCAACGTCAACTCAACTTGATCCTAGAAATTTAATCAGGCGTTCACTTGCAGACTTTCCTTCAGTGTTTCGAGTGAGCAAGGGAGGTTTAAGCAAATCTGATGACTTTTTCGAATCGTATCTTCTTATCGAAGAAGACATGAGGGCGATAGCACGCGAAACTGGCGTCACAGTTTTGGCACCACTCCAATACTTATGCAGCCAGACCGAATGCCCAGCGACGGACGAAACTGGAATGCCTATCTATAAGGATCAAGGACATCTGGCTCCATATGGTGCTAGAAAATTTGCTACCTTTATCGATCAGACGTTGCAACCAGAGAGAGCTGCGCCTTAGGTACCGTAGGGGTATGCCGGACGATAAGGAAACGCCATTCCAGCATCGCCGGCCGGTGCAGAAACGATCGCCCGCAGAGCCGCGTCGTATTCCTGCCACTCGGCCGGATATTTCACACCTGCCTTTGCACAGCGGATGGCAACAAGATCGCTACTGTCAAGCGCAGTGCGGGCCTGAAGTTGTACAGCCCTCCACAGCTGCGCCGCGGACGGCTCCAGCAATTGCGCAGCCTCCGCTTCCGAAATTTTCTTGCTGCCAGGCGGAAGCAGGTAGGCGAATGCCTCGCTCTCCAGTTCATGCACTTGGCCGTTCGGGTCTTTGTATTTTTGCATTTCAATCCTCAACGAAGTTCGGCCCAGTCGGTCAGCGTTGCCGATCCGCCAAGCGAAAGGGAATAGGAGAAGCCAGGAGGCACAACGGTCCAGGTGCCAAAACCTTGACCAGTTGCCGATGCAGAACCGTTCACGCTGGCAGTTCCAACGCCGCCCACATTGAACTGCACATTGCCACCACCGCTTGAGGTGCAGGTGGCTCCAACCAGAATCGGCCGTCCGGTGGTGTTGTAGTAGGTAGTCCCGGCAGATCGGGTCGGGTGTTGCCAAGTCTGTCCATAGCCAATACCGGAAAGCGCGCTAAGTGCAAGCCCGCCCGTGCCCTGCACCAGAGATGGAGCTGAGGCCCAGGTCCCGGCGGTCACACAGGAGATATCCAAGAAACCAACGACTCGATACGGTGAGTTCGCTGAGACTGCGCTGGCTGCGTAGATCACTCCGGACGAGTTAGCACCTGCGCTTATGGTCGTTGGCGAAATAAGATTGGTTTCATCCAACTGCAGACCGCCGGCCATATTCACTACGCAGAGTACAGGGTTACCTCCGTTATATGCCACGAGAGAGACTAATCGGCTAGTCTGTCCTGATACCATCCCGAGCGTCGCACCTGATGGCACAGTGATGCTATTTCCGGGGATAGCTATCGCGGCAATAGGTGCTCCGTTGCTCAGTGACGAATTCCGAAAGTCGAGCGTCCCCCCCGCATATGAAAGCGTCAGCGCGTTCGAAGCGACACTAGCTGATATTGGTTGAATTTTGGCATTGGCAAGCTTTCGCAGCGCATTGACATAGTTCGCCTCCAAGGTGGAAATATCACCATCGTCGTTGGCATCCGATCCGCTGTAATCAGCGATCATCTGCCCAATCATGGCTGCAATGATGCTGGACTGTCGCCAGACCTTGTTCAGTTGGGCAGATTGGGCTGTCCCAGAAGAAAATCCCGATGTGCGCGCAGCCAGACCCGAATACGTCACTTGGTCGATGACGTTGGCACCGCCACCGGTACCGAACGCGAGAAATTGATTGACTCCCATATTCTTCCTTTAAAGAATTCGTGCCCACGCACCGGTATCAAAACCGGCCACGTATTGATTGTTCATATCGAAGCCGAACAACGGTGCCCCATCAACCGTTGTGACAACCGAGATGGAGACTCTGACGCCCTCTGGCTTGATGGGGATGTAGTTACCAGAGAGAAGCGCCAAGAAAACTGGAGATGGGATCTTTCCAGATACCCCGATGGTCATCGACATGTCCTGATGGTCCTCGATGAACACGTGCGTGCTTGAATCGAAGATGCTGTTCAGGATTGCGGCGGATCCCTCCAAGGTACCGTCCCAGTGGTTTGCCCCGATCTTGGCCTTGATGAGCAGGCGGTACGTGTCATCGTCCAATGTCGTGAGACCCGTATCCGGATCAAAAGGCCCCTTCCACACGCCCTGGTCAAATCCGAGACCAGCAATATCGAATGAAAAGTAGACGCCGGCCAGCGGTACGGTGATGTTCCGCGATATGCCTACCCATTCACCCACCGCATCGAGCTGGACACCAATCGCCTGATCCAGGTCAAAGTCAAATGGCAGAGTGGAAAGGAAGTTGACCCCGTCAACCATGGGCTGACAGATGGTCTCAACCACGGCCATATATTTCGGCTTCTGGTTGTGTTCCGATGTGATCAGGCCCGTGTAGTCGCTGATATCTGCCATGTCATGTCACGTTGAGGGTTATGGAGGCGAGCGTGGCGCTGGCCGCCTCATTGAACAGCAGCGAGGCATCTGGCGTACCAGCACCATGAGGACCTGTCAGGGCCAGCGAAACGATCTTGAAGGTCGACGATCCAGCCACCGACTTCGCGGCAGAAATACAACTATCCCATTCGACGCAAGCCGCCTGGCCACCACCGATTCCAGTTCCGTTGATGTAGTCCACGATGGCCTGCTGGGCAGCCTTTCCGATCAGAGATGTGTATCCGTTCAGCGCCTTGATGGTCAGGACTACAGTGATAGGAGCATTCGTCGGCCGGAAGTAATTGATGGTGATGGGACGACCATAGATGTCGGTTACGACTTGGGATGTCGTGCCATAAGTGCCGCTGCCCGGGGTCTTCTTGGCAGCGATCGCATTGGCGATGGCCACTGAATCACCGCCCTCTACTACCAGCGAAATCGAGTGAGCTGGTATGCCGTTGCTGTCGGTGCTGTTAGTGTCGTTCTCGTAGCCACGGTACCGGGTTACACCGGACACGCCGGCAACCGCGCCCACGATCCCCTCGAACACTGTCAGTGAGGGTATTGCGGTCGAGATCTTTTGCCGCGAACGGAGAGCCGCATCGCTCTCCACCTCGGCACCAGGTACCGCGTCAGCAGGATTGGTCACGCTCTGCCAGCCCCGCGTGGGCGTGTTGATGGTGGTGATGGTCCCGGCCGGAGCCGACACGGCACCGATGGCCGCGCAGGTCGCGGTGACGGTGATCAATCCGGACGGCGGAATGGTCACGCTGGCCGGCAAGTTCCAAATATTGTTGTTCTGATCCCGGACCGATCCGCCGTTGATGGTCACGGCCTGGCCGGTGATCAGCAGATCGACAGTCGAATAGCTGGCGCTGTTCTTCTTGATCCCGTTGATCTTCACGTTGCTGGCCAGCGCCTCATTTTGTGCAGTCGATGGGCTGAACGAGCGATAAATCGCGATCGACACAGAATTGGCATCGTTGATCGCCGCGGCGAAGACGCCCAGGAGCTGGCCGTCCTTGCTATCGTTCTCCAGATAGGTGTCCTCGCCGTAGATCGCACGATACTTGGTCTTGAGAAAGTCCAAGATATCCGCATAGGTCGGTGCCGTGATGCCATTGGCGTCGATGGTCGGTGCAGTCGTCGTGATCACAGTAGGCTCTGGACTTGGGTTGATCCGTAGATGGTGTCGATGGTCGCGTTGACCGAGAGATTGCGCGTATCAGCGCTGACGGAGCTGCTGTAAGCGGTCAGCCGCAATACACCAGGCGTGCGCAGGATCCGCTGCCTGATGGCGGCGTCGTAGGTGGTGGCCGTGTTCTTCCCCAGCACCTCGGTGCTCCACGGCGTTCCATCGCTGGTATCCACGAACCACTCGCCCTTGAACAGTTGCAACCGGGTGTTGACGGCCTGGGCGACGGCCTCTGGCGAGTCCGTCAGAAAGTCGAGTTCTTGCCTGCCGAAGACGTAATCGCCGTCGGCATCCTCTTTTCTGTACCGCATGGGAATCCTCAGTTGACGCTGCTGGTCGGGTTGCCGGCCGTGGTGGTGGTGTGGGTATGGGTGTCATCCACGCGCTTGCCATTGGCAGAGATCTGGCCGACCACGTTCAGGATGCCGGTGAAGATGGCGGCGGCCCCGCTCGTCGCCGAACCAACCATACCGGCGATGAAGGTAAAGACACCCTTCACCAGAACCGATCCAGAGAAGGAGCTGTGCGGTGCCACCACATCAAAGCCACCTGGCGCGACCACCTTAATCTCTCCGGTACCGGGGTTCAGGTCGATGAAGGTTGCTCCATCATCCGACCGGAGTTGCGCACTAGTGGTGCTGATGTTGGACAGCGCACGCGGCTGAGACCGGAAGCCGAGAATGGCGAAGCCATCCGACAGATCGTGCATGCGCAACTCGGCCTGCTCCTGGATCCCTCCAGACTGCCACCAACTATCTATGCAGCGGGAGGCGAACACCACCAGGCACTCATCACCCTGGGCAACGGGGAAGGTCATGCTGCAGCCGCCCGCACCAGGGAACTGCACGGGGCAGTCCAAGAGCAACGGAAGTTGAACGCTGGCGATCGTCCCGCCCAACTGGCGGACCAGCATCTTGATAGTGGGCTGTGCAGAGCAAGTTTGCGCATCCGGGTCAAATGACTCAATAATGCAAGGAAGCGCCGTCCATATCCCGCTGCGCATGCCGTCAAATGCCTCGCGCAAGGCGGTTTCTGGGTCCGCTACCCGTTCTCGTCTATCCATGGAGTCGGTAGAAAAATCGAAGATCGTTGTCACTAACCAAACTTCTTGATGATGGCCACGTCGGCGGGCGGCACCGTATGCTTGTCTTTGAAGCTGTCCGGGAGGACCGTCACATCGGCCGCCAAGCAAATTACATCGGTATAGAAGTCCTGGCCGCGCGTATCGCCATGGTGCTCGGCCGTCATGACGTAATAGAAGCCGTCATCTTGAATCTTGGCCTGCTGGCCCACCCGAAAGTTCTGCGCCTGCTGCAGAGTATTTAGGCTGTATTCGTACCGCTGGATGCTTTTGTTATCCAGTCGGATCAGCTGGCTGATTTTCACGTATGGATTGAGCAGCATCTTCACCGTGATGCCATTCTGTGTTTGCTCCGGCAGGCCGATCATGCCCGTCTCCGAGGTGATGACCGGGATCAGCCCTGGGCGATAGGACGTTTCTGGCACCAGCTGCACCTTGCCATCCTGGATACTCCAGACCGCTTGCGCAGTGCGCGCCGCGCCGCGCATGAAATCGCGCGCCATGCCGAACATCACCTTCCCGCGCGGTAGCGGATTCTTCGGCAATTCGAACATGTAATCTAGACTGACGCCAAACGGTGCCATCGCAGTGCATGCGGCCTGGACATGCTGCTCCACGGTCGACCCAGCCGCGAGCGACGTGTTGACCACGGCAAAGTTATAGGCGCTGTCGCCATCGGCCGCCGTGATGTCCAGGTAAGTATCGGTCTGATTTTCCCGACCACGCCGGACCTGCTTCACGCTCCCATCGAAAATGATGCCGTAGTTGCCGGCATAGCCCGCCTGCAGCACGATGCGCGTGAACTCCTGTTCAATGCGCTGCCGGGTCGTCTCCGAGACGTTGTAGACACGTGCACGCAGCGAATTCGGCGTCTGCAGATCGCCGCGCCTCACATCGAACACGATGCGCAACTCGGACAGGTCCAGCGCTGCACCGGCGTCCTTGCCGACGATCAGCGAGATCTTACGGCCATATTGCGCAACGCTCATCCGGATCTCCAAAAACAAAACCCCGCCGAAGCGGGGTTCCTGTGGGTTACAAATCTATTCAGTCTGGCGGGTCCATGGTCAGCAACGAAAGCTGCCTCGACTCGCCATACATAGAAGCATGGTTATCGCTTATGCACTTCTGGTCTTCAGCGGTCTCGGTGCGCGAGAGATATCTGTCGCATAGGCCAATGCCCTGCTCCAGTTGCAACATCGACGCATACCGGCTGCGGCGGACACCCATGAAGCGGTTGATATTGCCCTGCACTACCGTGGGCGACACGCGCCGGTCCACTCCGATTTCCAGAACCTTGTGTTGCATCGGAAGGCGGTCGCGGGCGGTCGTGTGCTTCACGCCTAGGCGCGCCTGCTTAAAGGCCTTCACCAGATTGACCTTCAGTTGTCGGACTTTCGCAGTGTTGCGCGAGAAAGTCAGGAGCAGGTAGCACTGGTCTTCGTTCAGGAGCGCAAATTTTTCCTTTTGGCCAGTCTTGCTACCAATCAAAGGTCCGGTTTCAAACCGGACCTTTCCCAATTGCTCAAAGTCGGCTTGGTAATCCTTTACCATCTCGTAGACGTTTTGGTGCTTCCTGCCGAGCTGATCGGCCATCGCACGGGTATCCACCCGCGCCTCACCCTGGACATTCGCCAACTGGATGGTCGTCATTGCACACCACCTTTCGCCAGCAGGGCATAGGCCCGGCCCAGCAGTTCCGCCGACTGCTTCGAGAATTTCGTCGTATCCATGAACGCCCCCTCAGCCGGCAACTGCCATGCGGTTGAAGTAGGCCAGGCGCTCTTGAGAACTCCCTTGCCACGGATATGCCTGGGCGTATGCCTGCGGAAAGGTGAATCCGACTTTACGGGCTACCTCCCACGCCGACATCGCGCCCTCGATGAAATGATCGTGGAGTGCGGCCCCCATATTCGGGTTCAGGCTGCGGATTGCGTCACCATGAGCGGACCACCAGGCCCGCAACCAGAGCATGTGGTTGCTCAAATGCATCAGCGTGTCATGGTCCAGGCTTGGCGACTCGGCACGTGGATTGGCTGCCACGCCCTCAGTCCAGTATTTCCAGAGGACGTCATCGCACTCGTTTTGGTACTCGATGACCTTGGCGCGGATGGCTACATCGATGACCTTGCGGGGCTCGATCGACATCAGCCAGCCGGGAAGCTTGCGCAGGGCCATGCACGTGACAGCCCGCCGCTGATAGTCTCCCGGAAGCTGCATGGTCAACTCGACCACGGATGAACTAAACCGGGTTTCAGTCAGCTTACGATGCTGGGATTTCCAGTCAAGGCCAATTCCCCGGACGACCGGCCGCATGGGCACATATGGCTGATCTTCGTGGCTCACCAGATACAACTCGGAGCCGTGAAATGGGACATGTATCGGCTGAATTTGACCGGCGTGCGCCGGCAGACTATGATGCCGCATAGTGGTTCCTCTCTAAGGGTTTCACTGCACTTCACGCCTCAACGGTTGCCGCCGTTGGGGCGTTTCTCTTTTGGGCGTTCATGCATTGGCGCAAAGCCGCGACCAGCATGGAGTTTTTCGAGCGGCCATCTCGTTCTGCTTCCTCTTTCAGCCACAAGTCAACATCTTGGGGAAGACGATATTGCGATCTGATCACGTCATTCATAAGACCTCCTTTGTCACTACGCAGTCACTATACGAAAGTGACACGGTAGTGTCAAACTCTTTTTATGGAAGATACCTACCGTTCTCAATTTCGCCTGCCTTACGCGCTTTACGAACTCCTGAAAGCCGCTGCAGACGCCAACAAGCGATCCGTCAACGCGGAGCTTGTTTCTCGCCTGGAACAGTCGTTCTCGCCAAGTCCAAGTTTCGACTTCGATATGGCCCAATACGCGACGCTAAAAGCCGACATCATCAAAGACCTTGTGGCCGAGTTGGAAAATCAGGGGAAGATCTCAAAACCTTGAGCGGTCGAGGTTTTTCTTAAAATTACTAAAGCGCAAGATAGGGGTAGACCTGCGTGGTCAACTTGACCACACAGGTATCACCAAGATGGTGATGCCTTGGTCTGAAAGGCAGTGAAGGCATGGTCATCTTGACCATGCCTTGGTCGAGTGGCCAGCAAAGGCGTGGTCAAGATGGTGACTCAGCCCGAGCGCCCCTTGAACCGTGATCAAGTTGATCACCGTTGAAATATCTGTTGCTAAGAAGTTACCCAATACACATGGGACCCGACTCCGAGATCCTCAAAGGTCGGCGTGTCGTCTGGGTCCACTGAGCCCTGAACCCAGAGGCGGCCAGCGAAGCCCAGATAGTCGTATTGCTCCAGCAGGTTGCAACCTGTCACAAGCGGCATCCCACTGACCAGCGAGTTGCCGTTCGCATCGGCGATATCCAGCACCCAACCAGCACCGCCAGCCGCCCGGTACTGCAGGGTCATCTGGTAGGTGACGGTGCCCAAAGTGACGGAGAACTTTTGCGGCGTAGGGTCGAGAGGAATCTCAAAAAAATTTGGCATCACATGTTCTCCGGTGCAACGGTTCCACCCGGTGCCGGAGTCGCGGGCAGCGCAGCCTTCACCCCAGTGTTCTCAGTTTCCGCAGTCTTGGCGGGCTGAGCCTGATCCGATCTAGCCGGGAGTGACGTGACCCTCGTATCGACGATACGCACTGCCTTGAAGGTGGCTTGCGCCATGAGCGCGTTGCCCGTGCGGGGGTCCCGCTTCACCACCAGCGACTTGAAAAGCATGCTGTCGTAGATCCGCATGCTGGTCATCACGCTGAACGGCCGCGCCGTCTCCTGGAGCTCCAGCAGCTGCGAATAGACCAACTGGATGTATTCGGACGATGGCAGCGCACCGCCAAAGAAAGTACCTTCGGCGGTGCTCAGGAGCGCCGCATAGTCCGAATTGCTCCATCCACACTGTATGGTGACCACTGGATTTCGCTTGAAGGCGTGATCGGCGATCTCAGCGCCCCGCTCCACAGGATGCTCCGTGACCTGCATCTCGTCCTCATGGGTCTCCTCGACGGCCACCTGAATGGCAATCGCCCCGATTTTCTTCGGAGTGATGAGAACGTTGTCCAGAATCACTGAATTGCCCCTTGCAGGTTTCTCACGATGTCAGCGTTGACGCCGCGCTGCGCGGCCGATACGGATTGCGCAGCGCTGTTGGCATCGGCCACGCCGTAGATGTTGATATTGGTCTGCTGAGCCAGCTCGACGGCGGAGGCTCCGCGACGTGCGGCCTTACCCTCCGTGTCGCGCGGCCGCTCGTAATACCGCGACACGATATCGCCAGCCTGCTGTGCGTTTTGCGCCGCCCGGAGCAACTGCCCCGCGCGCTGCTCCGCCCCCTGTGTCAGCTCGTAGTTCACGAACTGCAGCTGTTCCATCAGGTTGGATTCACGGATGTCCTTACCGGACCAGGCGCGGAAGTTGGCTTGGCGATCTGGGTGCCACTGGGCCACGCCATAGGCGCTGCCGCTGTCGCCAGTAGCAGCGGGGTTCAGGTTGCTCTCGGCGCGAAGATTCGCCACCAGGCCGACCGCTTGCGCGTGAGACCAGCCCATGCGCTGGAAGAAACCGACCGCGTCTTGTGCGTTTGCGGGAGGCTGCTGACCAGGCTGGATGCCGGCCGCTGCCCGTCGCCGGGCGAGCTCCTGCTCTTCGCCTGAGTTCAGGTCGCCGCTATGCAGCAGCAGGCCCAGTCCCACGCCGGCCCTTGCCAGCCATGGGAACATCCTGGCCAGCAGGCCGCCACCAGCTGCGGCACCTGCTGCAGCGCCACCACCGCCAGCTGCCGCCCCGGCCACCGCCGAGGCCGCGCCCATCGCCCGCAGTGCCGTCACCATCTTCCAGATGCCCGCGACCAGCTGGAAGCCGCCGAGTACCTTGAACGCAGCAATCGCCACCAGGATCTTCGTGCTCCAGCCATCAGTCGCCTTGTCCAGGCTGACAAAGATGTCGGCGATGGCGGCCAGCGGCGGCCCCATGGCGGCAGCCGCATCGATGATCGCAAGAGCGATCGAGGCGACCCGGTCAGCGATGAGCGGTGAGTTCTTCTCGAACCATTCGCGGAAGGCCTGCAGCTTCGGCCCGATCTTCTGGACCAGCGCGCCTTCCAACCGGATGGCAAAGTTTTCAAAGGTCGTTCCCAGATCCCGAAGCTGGATCATGAACAGGTGAGCATCCTCAGCGGCCTTGTCCAGGCCGTTGTTCTTGGACATCTCGCGGTACTGCTGCATGAAGCGGGCGAAATCGCCATTGCGCATGGCCAGCAGCAGGTTCTGGTCAATGCCAAGCACGTTTCCATACTGCGCTGCCAGCCAGGTAGGACGCTTCCCAAGCTCCTGGCCGAGGTCCGACAGAATGTCCACCGTATCGCGCAACTGGCCGTTGGCGTCTCGCGTCTGCACGCCGATGGACTGCAGATAGCCCTCGCCGGCTGGGTTCTCACGGAGAAACTTGGCCAGATTCTCGACGGTACCGAGCGCAGCTTGGCTGCTGATGCCCAGGTTCTTGGCCGCGTACTCGAAGGCCTTCAGGCTGGTGGCTGCGGCACCGGTGCGCTGGCTGACGAAATACAGGCCTTCCAGCTTGGAGGCCAGGGCCGATACTCCAGCCCCAATGGTCAGCGCCGCGCCCTGGATGGTGGAGACCAGGCGCACTACTCCCTTGGTCGCTCCATCCACCCCATCCTTGAAGTTCTTCAGGCCTTTTTCATCGACCTTGAAACCCAAGGCGACCAGGAATTCCTTGATGATAGCGGTATCAGCCATTGTCTTCATTTCGCGCCCGGCGGCGCGCCTCAGCTTCGTTATCGGCCTTCACGGCCATGGCGTCGTTCATCAGTGCAATGTCGTGGAGACCGAGCGTGCCATCGATGATGGATTCATACCGGCAGACCCCGGCCAGCGCCGGCGCCAGCAGCCAGTCCTCACCATCCGGCAAGGACATTAGCCAGCTGGTGTCTCCGGGCTGCCCCCTGGGCTTGTAAGCAGCCCTTGAATAAAAGGGCCCAGGTTCACCACGATGCAACGCACGGTGAGCGGGAGCATGACGCCCAGATCAATGTCATCGAACATCGGGCCCTTGGCCTGCTCGTTCCAGGCAGCGGTCCAGCCATACTCGTTCTTCCGCTGGACAGCTGCCATGCAGGCGTCCATCACGTATTCCGCGTCCTCGTCGTTCATCTTGGCCAGGGCATCGGCAAACGGCTGAAGCACTTCAGCCAAGCCATCCAGATCGGCAGAGATTCCGCCGCCAGATTTCACGCGGGTGAACACGGGAATCAATTTGGGGATCAGGGGCGCGATGCGGCGGGAAACGTGGAACTGTTTCTTCGCCGACATCTTGCCAATGGAATAGGCCTTCCCGGCCACTTCAAGTTCTACGCCCATGATCAGTAGATACCCAGAATAGAGTCGAGCTTAATTACGTCGAAGACCCAGGCCACTATGTCGCCATCCTTGGCGTATTTCATGTCTGGAGCCTTCTTGAACGCGCACTGGCGGCCGGCATGCACGTCGCCGCTGGCTGAGTTGGTCACAGTGATGATGTTCTTCCCGTGGAGGCGGCTATCCAGAGTCTGGGCATTGTATGCAGCCATCAACTTTGCATTCACCGGCGCGGTCTTCAGGTAGCGCAAAGTGATCTGACCGGATTTGTCCCCATGCAGGCTGTGCATACCTTCACCATCCCCGGCCACGGTCATGGTGTTCTTGTCGCCGTTACGCACGATATCGATGCCCTCTTCGGCAACCGCCTCGCCATAGCCAAGCGAAAATTTGCCAGACGGACCATTGAACGATGCCTGGACATCCAATAAGGAATAAGTTGCCATGTTTCAGCCTTTACTTAGCGGTTGACGTTGATCAGGATGTCGGCGGTGTGGATGGCACCTGCTTCCTTGGCCGCAATCTGGAACGGCACCGACTTGCGTGCCTCGCGGTTCGATTGCGACTGCGATGCAATCGGCGGGGTGTAGACGTAGTAGCCCTTGCTCAGGGTGTCGCCCTGTTTCAGCACACCGAAGCCGCCAGCGTTCCACACCCCAGGTGCCAGATAACCGTTGTTCACAGCCGCTTCGCACGCACCCTCGATAACCGAAGCGATCAGGGCGTTACCTGCATCGGTCTGCGGGATCTTGGTCGTGCTCTGGTACAGCAGGTTGTAGACGTCGGTCTGCACGCGGTTCTGGAACCAGATCGAGTTGTAGATCGAGTCGATGTAGATGCCACTGGGTGTGATGCCGTACTGCACCACCGCCGTGTCGTTGTTGTATTCGACAAACACGTTGATACGCTTGGCCTGCAGCGTGTTGGCCTGCGTCGTGGTCAGGGTCTCGGCAACGATGCCGGGCTCCTGCTTGTACATCAGGGTGATCGTCGTGTTGTTCGCGTCGAAGTCCGTGGTCAACAGGCGCCCCAGCAGCGATGCACCAGCGAACGGCATGCTGGAGAACTGCCCGAACGAATACTTGTAGGACTTGGCCAGCATGCGGCTGGCAATGTCGGTGGTGCTGGTGGGATCCAGGACCGCGGCCGTGGAGGTCGAGACTGCATGGAGGTGCTTCTGATCGGCCTCGATCAGGTCACACACTGCGATCAACTGGTCATCGGTCAGCGAGGTATCGGCAAACGCCAGGCCAAGGAACTGATTCGAGAAGCGATCCAGGAACAGCGACACGCAGGCATCCGGAGCCTCGGCGACGATCCCGTCTACCGGTGCCGGCGCCACACCGCTGGTCATGCCCAGCATGGCGGAGATGTCGGTACCGGATCCGGTCGCGCTGGCATAGCTGACCTTCGAATTGGCACCGGTGGTGGGCGAGGTGATCACAAACTGAGTGCCGTTCCACACGCAGACCGCGCCGGCCAGCGCCGTAGTGATAATCGTGGCCACGCCGTTCAGGTTGGTCACTCCGGAGAAGTCGAGCGCAGAGAGCGTCTTCACCGTCCCGTCGATCGTGACGCGGAAAGACCCGGCCGTCACGGCCTTCCACAGGGTCAGCTCCTGCTGTGCGGTGGACAGCGCGGCCCCACGCAAAAGGCCAGCGGTCGCAGTCTTGGCCCAACGGCCAATGCGCAGTTCGGACGGCTGAGGCGTTTGCTGGAAATACAGAAGCGCAGCCTTGTATTCCGGGTCAGTCGTACTGAAGTCGCCCCCCCACCTCGGTGATCGATCCGTAGGAGCGCATGCGCTCAGCGGTATCGATAACGGCCGTTGCGCCCAGGAACAGCGCCGTGTTCAGGTTCGCGCCTTGGGCCGCCGCTGGCGACATGTTGATGGTGACGTTGATCAGACGCGACACGGGCAATCCATTGCTCATGGTGGCCTTCCTTTACTCGGTGATGGTTTGATTCGAGGTGATCGGCACACTGCCGTCGGTTTGTGTCTGCACTTGGGCAGAAAGAAGATTCAAAACTGGGTAGCTGCGCTGGATCTTGCGGCGCAGCCTGATGCTCAAGTCATACCGGCGAATCCACTGCTGGTTCACCAGATCTGGCACGGCGCGGATGACTTCGGCATCGATGAAGCGCATACCCTGCAGCCCGATAGCCTCATTGTTCTGCGGGATGGTCAGCCCATCGGCCAGGGCCTGCGCGAGGCCCTTGGCGCCAGGGCCATAGAAGCTGCAGAGCACGGTCAGGTCCTGGTGACGGATATAGACGTCGTTGCCCTGGCCAGCGGGGTCATGCTGGAGGGCTGGCCCGGCATCGTTCTGCTGGCTCATCACGCCGAAGGCGCACCAGTTCACGCCAGGTTCAGGCTGTTTCGGTACCGTGGGTTGCCATCGTGGGCGCACCATGGCGCGGGGGAGACCTGAGATGCCGGCGATCATGTCGTGCAGCAGGTTGTCGAGGTCGTCGTCGTCCAGCGGCGGCGAGGCAACAGCCGGCACCAGGTAGCCGCCTGTTGCGCTCGTGTTCATGGTTTATCCGGAGAGTGGTTTCAGGTCACAGGTCGCAGCGACGAAGCCGCGACCGAAGTGGGAATAGTTGTTCACGTTCGAGACCGTGTAGCGGGTACCGCTCCAGATCACCTCATCGGCATCACGGCCGGCACCACCATCCTGCAGGCGGAAGATCGTGTGGATCGTGATGGACCCGACGATCCGGCTGCCTTCGGCGATCCGCTGCAGCACATCACCACTGTCGCTGGTCACCACGCCGGCAAATCGCGTCTGCGTCTCGGTGTTCGTGGCCCGGCCATCGTCGCCGACCACCTGGTCCTGGCGACAGCACATGATCCCCGTGTCCATGAAGTCAGGATCGAGCAACACATCGGTGACATCGAGCAGCGCCATGTCATTTTTTCTTTCGTATCACGTAGGTAATTGAGTTGCGCAGCTGGCCAGTGTCGATCAGCGGCTTCGCATATTCGGTGCTGGGCTCCATGCCGCCGGCGCGCCGTTCCAGTTCCAGAATCGCGCCCTTTCTGCCGCGCCGCGCGCGCTGGCGCAGGGTGGCTTCGGAAAGGGCTGGTCCGATACCGCTGTTAATCCGCGCACGCACCGCGTTCTGCGCTTCCAGGCCAGCACGCCCCATATGGGTCTCGGCACCGCTCTTGTCGCCGTCCAGGGCCGCTGATGCGGCCTTGCCCAGGCGCACGGCCACCTTGCCCTGCACGCTGGCCACACCAGGGACCAAAAACGGCCGAGCTGGAAGATTGTGCTCGGGCATGCCTGTCTCTTGCATGTAGCCGATGACAGCATTGCTCGGGGGCGGCATACCGCCGTCATCGTCCGGCTCACGCTCCGGCGCACTGTCAGGGATGCCGACGAGCACGTCCTTGCCCGCCAGATCATTGATCGCCTGGAGGACCTTTGCGAGGTTGTCTATCTTGATGAAATCGGGCATGGCCGCCTTCCTGGCGGCCGGGCGCTATACCTGCAGGCCGCCAGCGCCGAAGAGTTTTGCGAGGGAGGCGTATCGAACGCCGTACGTCGTGAGGTTCCAGAAGCCGGCACCGTCGACCGTGGCGGCGTTGGTGTCGTAGCTGGCGCTGACCTTGTCGACGGACTTGCTCGACTGTGGCCCGGTCATCAGGCCTGGCACGCCACCGACCGAGGTGGCCAGTTCGTCACGCCTTGCCAGCACCAGGTGGTGGGCGGTGACCAGTTCGACGCCCTGGTCGGCCAGCCCACCCCAGCGCACACGGTTGACCAGGTTCTCAGCGACCGTCAGCCAGAACGTGACCTGAGCATCAGGATAGATGCCTGCATCTTCAAACTCTGGAAAGTGCTGCCTGAAAGTCGCTGAGTCCATGGTTTTCCGTCACTTCTTGCTGTTTTTGGTGCCGTCGGCCTTCGGCTCGGTCGCCTTCTCGCGCTCGGCCACCGCGACCTCACGCGCATCCACCGCGCTGGCCTTGGCCTGGACAGCGGCTTCCGCGTCTGCCAGGGCCAGGTCGCGCTTCTCCAGCGCTGCGGCCTTGGTCTTGGCGGCTTCCTCCGCCTCGGCCAGCGCCTTCTCGCGCTCGACCAGAGCGGCCTTCTCGGCCTCCAGCAGCTCCAGCTGCTTGCGCAGGTCCTGCTCGCGGCCATCGAGCTCCACCAGCAGGGCGTCGGCGGCCTGGCTGTCCTCGGACTTGCTCTCGCCCGGATCCTCGCCGGTATGCAGTTTCACATACCAGTGATTGACGAGCGCAGAGTCAACCTCATGCGAGCCGACCCCGAAAGCCTTCTTCTCCTGACCTTCCAGGAGTTCGAAGGGCGTATGGACGTAGATTTTAGCCATGTGCCCTCTCCTTAGATACCGTCGCGGTAGGCTGCGGTGACGCCGTAGCGCCATTCGATCTGGCCGATACGCTCCCAGTATGTGGTGATCTGGAACAGCGAACGGTATTCCAGCGGAGTGCGCTGCAGATCGGTCATGGGGAACTGGACGTACTTTTTGTCGTCGTTGTACGCCACCATGCGGTCGACCGTGCCCAGCTGGCCCAGGGTACCGCCAGCGCCAGCGCCGATCAGCCACTTCAGCTCCAGGATCTGCAACTTGACGCCCTGCTGCGTGCAGATGTTGTTTTCCAGGATGTAGGTCAGGATGGACTTGTTGCCGGCCGAACTGATGATGCGCGATGCGATATAGCCCAGCTTCGCAGGTGGCAGCATCAGCTTGTTCGGCTTCACCTTCCAGCCAGACGCCTGCCAGGCGGAGGTCAGAATTTCATTGACGTCGGCCAGGATCTCGTCCGGGGTCTTGGTGTTCCACTGCGGGGTGCCGTTGGCACCGTTGGCGACGTTGGTCACGCTACCCACCGCGGAGGTCGAGTTGACCAGCCCAGTGAAGCCGAGCTGCGAGTCGCCGTAGTAGACGATCTGGTCGATGTCCATGTTGCGCTTCAGGTTCATGGCTTCGACCTTCTGCACATCAATGGGCAGGCCCAGCTTCTGCGACTTCACCAGCTCGGGGACGGTGTACTTGACCTCGGCACCCCACAGGCGCATGGGCTGCGGAGTCTTGCCGATGTCCACCGACGGACCTGCCAGGGCATTGCCCTCGTTCGAGATCCAGTTCAGGCCGTTCGGGTTGATGCCGCCGCTCATGCCGAACGCAGAGTTGGTGAACGACGCGATCTCATCGGCAGCCGAGACGTCGGTGCGGATGAAGACGTCACGGGTCCAGGTGTATTCGACCAGCGGCTCGTTCAGGGTCTGGTCCAGGCGTTCCAGCTGGCCGACCAGGAAGGCACCGGTCGAGTCCAGAGTGGAACGATCATAGGTATATTGCTCGTCCCGGGTATAGGCGCGAGCGATGCGGCTCGACGCGACGGCGATCTCCCGGGCCTTGAGATGATTCTGCACGGACATATCCATTTAAATGGCTCCTAAGATGAAAAAACCCCGCCAGAGCGGGGTTCTATGAGGTTGATGCGCTGTAGGCGCCGGGGGATCAGGGGTTGATGGCCAGCTCGGTGATGCCGTAGGCATCGGCCGGGCCGGTGAAGTACCAGCGAGCCGGCATCACGATCAGGTTTTGCCCGATGGTGAACGAGTCGTTGGCGGAGAAGGCCGTGCCACCCGCCGTGATCGTGAAGTTGATCTGCGAGTTGGCATACGGTGTGCCCACAACGCCAGGCGGCAGGCTGGCACCGTCCGGAGCGGTCACGGTGAACGCGGTGGCGCTGGTGAACTTGATCGCGTAGCTACCGCTCACCGGAGAGGCACCGCCCGAGATGGAGCCGACGGTACCGTTGCCGGTATTGGTTCCAGCGGTGACCGCATATTCGGGAGCGGCTTCGAAGCCACCCAGCGGCTTACCAGAGCTGGGGTTCGCAGTGCGAACGTACACGCGGCCGCCCTTGGCCGCAGCGGCAATGCCGCCCAGAGCCACATTGACGTAACCTTGCTTCAGGATGTCGGTCACGCCGGAGGTCGGCGGAGTGGAGGTACCCAGCGGGTCAGTGCCGTTACCCTGGATCGGATACGGACGCAGATTCACGCCGTAGACCGAGAGAACACCGTCGGACGCGTTGTTGATGGGCTGGATCTTTCCCGACACCAGCTTGACCGGCAGGCCGAAGGCCAGCGGGGGAGCCGCAGCATCGATCTGCTGCGGCTCGATGATGGCAGCCTCGACGCGCTGCAGGTCGCCGGCGAAACCGGCCGGCATGCGGTATTGGTATGCTTGGTACGAAGGCATGGCAACTCCTAAATTAGTGGTTGTTCCAGAAATCCTTGTTCCGCTTGTTGATATCCAGGAACGAGGAGTTGGTTTTGTCGTTGGTGGTGGTGTGCTGCACGTGCACGGCTGCGTTCTTGCGCTTGACCAGCTCCGACGCCGCGTTGAAGAAGGCGCGGGCTGAGTCGCAGGTCAACTTGCTGACGTCGGCATCGCCGGTCACCACCTTGACCAGATCCTCGTGCTCGCCGGCCAGGGCCACGGTCAGCGCGCGGCGGCGGAAGCTGCACAGAGCGTCGACGGAGACCTTCTTGTTGGCCTTGGCATCGAAGGTCGGGAACTTGATGCCGGGCGCGAGGATCTCGGCGCGGGACTTGGCATCCTGGAACTCGGCCACCAGGGATGCGGAGTCGCCGGTCATGGTCGGCGCATTTGGATCGGCGGCATCGGGATCAGCATCGGTGGTCTTTTTCTCTTCCGGATCCTTTTCTCCGGAGTCGGCGGTCTTCCCGGATTCCAGCGCCGACACGCGCTGGCCGAGAACTTCGACAGAGGATGCCACCTTGGCGATGGCGGCCAGCACCGGGTTGTCCGGATTGTTCGGATCATCCTCGTCCGTGGTACCGGCCTGCTTCGTGGCCTCGGCGGTGCCCGGCATATGGATGTGGACGTGGGTGTCCTTTTCATCGTCACCGCCCGCACCATCGGGCAGCTCGTCCAGGACCTTCTCCAGGCCCTCGGAATCGCGGGTGTTGAACAACTTGCGCAGTTTGTCGGCAATGACCGACTTGGTCAGCTTTGCAGCCATGGGGGTTTCTCCAATCAATTTTCCAGAATCCTGCACAGAACACACAGGTCCACAGCGGGCGCTTTCTACAAACGCCACGTGGTTGCCCACGATGGTCGATTGCCGCGCCCGCCCAGGCGCGATTTGCTCGTATTCGGCGTCGTAGCCGCAGCTGATCTCCTTCAGCTTCTTCTTGACGATGAGATCAATCAGTTCTTGGTCGGTGATGAGGAGGTCGGCCAGCAGCAAGTTCGCCTTGTCGCCCTCGCCGCGCCGCACGTTGTGCGTGGTGCCCTTGGCGACGTCCTTCCAGGTCAGCGGCGTGACCAGTTCCGGGGGATGCTCAATGGTCACGGGCTTGCCGGTGAAGCTGGCGATGGTTTCTGCACTGAAAACGACATCCGCGTCGCGCTCAACCTCGATCACGCCGTCTTTGTCCTCCAGTTCCGGCAGCTCGATCGCCGCGTACATCTGCGGGCCGATGCGCGCGATAGGCACCTCTTCGCAAAGCAGGAAACCCTCGGCGGTGATCGACTGCTTCGGCCCCAATTGCTCATTGGTCAGGAACCCGCTGGCGGTGATGGAATCGGTTGTCTTCGTAGCACTGGCGCTACACTTTTTGCAGCTGCATGGCTTGCTCATGGCATGGGGACGTAAAAAAGCCCGCGCAAGGCGGGCAAAATCGATGAAATCAAGCGAACGGGAGGGCTGCGGCGTATAATTTCAGACAGGCCGCCGGAGGTTTAAACCACCACGCCGTGCAGCGTGCGAGGAACCTTACTCAAACGACGGCCCCCTTCTTCCTTACTCCACCAGGCCATGGTCGTAATACCGTCGACCATCCTGGTAGCTCTTCACAGTCAGGATCGCCCTCCTGCTCTTTCCCTCAAGCATCAAGGGGGCCTCATAGGTCTCCACCGCCAAGATGTTCGGATCGCCGCGCTTATCAGGCGCAGTGGCTACCAGTTTGGAACGCTGCAGCAGATCTGGAATGGCCGGAACGGTCTTGGCCAGGCCCTCCCCGCTGCCGGACAGCGTGTGCTTCACGCCGGTCTTGGTGACCTGAATCTCGTGTCCTGTCGCCGCGTTCTTGAAGCGCTTCCCGATGAACCGCTCGGCATAGGCCAGGGCCTTCTGGCGCAGATCCTTCATATCTGCATAGGGACCAAGCTCATTGCCGCGCAGGGTCACGCTGCCCTGCGAGCTGGACGCTGCACCAGCACCACCGCTACCAAACTGGCCGTTCTCTGCCCGCGGGTGATCGCCCTCCTTCCACTCGCCGGCATCGCCGGTGTAGAAATGAACGTGAATGTGTCGTGCCATGGTCAATCAGGAATAATCGGTTCCGCATAACAGCGGCAATTCGGCGAGCAACCGGGGTGCGCGCGCATACCGGATCGATCATCGACAATGGGAGGATCGTCCCACCGGAAGACCTTGCCATTGAGCTTCCGGTGGTCAGCGCGCACGTCGCTGTCACCGCTGGTGCGCCAGATATACGAATCGCTGCCGACGAACTGCGCGCGCGCCTGAGTCAGCGATGTGGCCGTCCGGCTCACCTCGGTGCGGGCGATCAGCATCGCCCTGCTCTTGGCCACCTCGCCCGAGCGCATGATTTCCTTGGCAATCTCGCTGGCACGGGTGGAGTCCTCAAGGCCTTTCAGCGTCAGCTCGTGCACGCGCTGGCCAGCCTCGCGCGGAATGCTAGTGATCAGATCCACCTGCTCAGCCAGCAGCTCCTGCAGTACTCTGCCCGTCGGTGCCTCGGTAATTTCCTCGCGCAGCGAGCGGGACATTTCCTTGGCCATCGTCTTCCAAGCGCTCTCGTCGCGCAGCGCCACGTCCATCAGCATGTTGCTGGCGGTCATGGTCGCCCACGGCTTGAGCATCTCGGCATACGCATCCAGGAGCTGCTGGATGGTGGGCACGGACCTGATATCACCGGGCTCGAATGGACTGATGATGGCCTGGACCTGGGCGGCCACCTTCTTCAGCTGCATCCCATATCGCTGTTCTGCAGCGGCCGTGCGCACCGGATTCCGGTTCTTCTTCCGCCGGTCGAGGGTGATTATCATCGCCGTCTCCACAGCCTCTTGAAGATGGAATCCTTGGTGGTGAGCGCGCTCAGGTCCGGAAGATCAAGCTCACCGCCCGGGGGCGGCGCATCCTTTTCTTGCTCTTCCGCCTCCTTAATCTCCTCGTCGGTGATGTTTCCGAACATCCCGGTGCTGGAGGCCATGCCCTTGAGCTCCTTCATGGCAGTGGAACGCTTGATCAAGTTGGCATCGAGGGCGCTTACCACCGTGGTGGTCTTCTTGTCGGCGACATCAGCCTTCTCGACCTCGGTAGGCTCGTCGAGGCTCTTGAATGCGAACTGGAAACCGGCATTGAGGGCCGTGCCCAGCACCGACATCGACATAACCTGAAACAGGCGCTGGAGGGGGGTGCGCAGGTCCTTCTCTTGCTTCTGGTGCACCTTCTCGTGGTACTGGCGGCGTGGGCCTTCGCCCGTGTCACTCAGACCGGCCGGCGACTGGCCGAACATACGGGACAGCGGGATGCCCAATGCTCCGGACAGCTGCTGCGCAAACTGGATCAGCATGTCGGCCAGGCCGGCGAAGGTATAGGTATCGGCCTGCAGCTTGTCAGCCGCATCGATAACCGTCATGCCCTCATTACTCTGAGAGAGACGGGTAAATTCGATCTGCGACATCAGGCCCTTCAGGGCATCACCTCCGGCGGCGATGATATTCCGTAGACCATCAACGGAATACGTGCGCAGGTGCGCCTTGTACACCAGCTGGCCAGCGCCGACCGAGGCGCTGTCGAACGCGATCAGGCGGTCCCAGAGCGGCTCCAGGACCGACAGGCCCCAGCCGTTCTCCGCGATGCGCTGGTAATACGGAAGGTCATCGCCCTCCAGACGAATGACCCGGCTATAGTGAATACGCCCCCGCGGCAGGCCCATGAACTCGGCCAGGATGTCGTAATAAACCGGCTTGCCCATGTCCGGGCCGTACTCGGTCACCACGTTGCCCACGGGCGGCGCGACCATCCAGCGATCCATTACCACCAGGCCTTTGAACTGGTCTTTGCCGATTGCCTCGATGCGCAACGGAGTGCTGAGATCCTGGCCATCGATCAGCATGACCGCGATGGCCCCGCCGTAAAGGCGCGCCCACTTGCCGGTCTCGCAGAGCTTGTCCCAGATCCCCAGGGAGACCATAGCGGTCTCCATTTCGGTGATCGAGGCCGGGTCGATGCCCGAGATCTCCACGCCACAGCGGGTCATGTCCTCGGGGATGGCGTCCACTGCGGCACGAACAATCCAGGATCCGCGATATGCCGCTTCCAGCTGCACGCGGTTGCGGCTTTGGTATGACAGCGAGTACGTGGCGCCCGAGGACTGGTTGTTCGTGCCCCAGCCCAGGCGTGCCTGCGCGTTCTGGAATGAGTCATTGGTCCGCTGGCGCGGGCCAGGCGCGCCTCCGGCTGCGCCCGCTGCTCGTTTCGGTTTGCGGGACATTGTGTCAATTCCTTGTTTTTACTGAGCCAGGCGAGACCAGACGCCCAGGCCGCCACGCTGCTGGATGTATCCATCCAGGCCATAGCGCACGCCGTCCCAGCAGTGATTGTGCTTGTCGACAATGACCGGAAGGATCTCCTTCGTCGTCTTGTCGACCTTGTATGAATAGAGGCGCGCCTCAGCTGCCATGTGCTTGCAGCGCTCGTGAATCACGATCTCTTCGAAGCCGCGGAGGTGGCTGATGCCGTCCTCGACGCTACCCTGCCACTTGGCTGCCGCTTGGATGTTGAACCCCTGACGCTTGAGGAAACTGATGGTCTCCGGCCGAGAGTTATCGGCCTTGATCGGCCAGTCGCGCGCCCCAGGGATCCCTGGAAACTTGGCATCGTCGCCCGGCTTCCAGGTGGACAGCTGCTCAGCAGTTGCACCATCCTTGCCCGAATACAGCTTCCACATCTCGTCCAGCTCCACGCCGATGCCATAGGCCTCGTACTCGATGTAGAGCTTATTGCCCAGGACAAAGGATCGGATCAGCGTGGATGGATCCTGTGCGAAACCGAAGTCGGCACCGAAGAACAGGCGATCTGCCTGGCGCCAGAGGTCATCGCTGAACGTGTCCACACGGTACTTCCCGGCGAAGATGACGGCGGCGCTGATCTTCTTCGGCCTGCCCAGCCAAATGTGCTCGTAGGCGTCGTAATCGACGCGCCTGCAGTACTCCATCTCCTGGCGGAGCACATCGGGGAACCACGGGTTGTCGTAATAATTCACCTCGACCACCACCGAATTGTCCGGCGGATTGGCCACGAAGCGCTGGTAGGTTGGATCGTCCTCCTCACCTGGATTCAGGCTGATCCAGATTTCGGATCCCTCCTGGCGAATGGTCGGCGTCAGCACATCCCAAGAATCGGCCGAGACCGTCTGCGCCTCTTCCACCCAGCAGATATCAATGCCTTCGGTGGATTTCACTCCGTTGGGATCAGTGCGCAGCCCCTTGAAGATGAATTCAGAGCCGACCGAACTGCGGATGCTGGTATCGGTGATGTGGAACCACGGTGCCAAGCCCAGCTTGTCGATCTGGTCCCGCAGCAACTTCAGCACCGAATCCTTGATCGTGTTTTGCACCTCACGCGCGCACAGTACGCGCACCTTCCGGCTGCTGGCGATCAGGATCAGTGCCCGAGCGATTTCCCAGGATTTGGCACCACCACGGCCGCCGTGAAAAACCTTGTAGCGCTTCGGCTTAAACAGGGGGCGGAACTTGGGCGCGAACGTCAGATTGACCGCCGCCATCGCCTTCCTCTCCCGCAAATGTGACGTGGAACACCGGGGGCGCGAGCGGTTGCCCATTGGCACCGCTGTGTTCCACCTTCGTCTTGAACATGCCCAGGTGCTGGCCAACCAGCTTCAGGGCCTCGATGGGATCCAGGGTCTTCACCTCCAGCCCCTCTTTACCCTGCTTCACCCCGGCATATAGGAGCTTGGCGCTTCCTTGCAACTTCCGGGTGTCCTCGAAGAAGGCATTGCCATGGCCCTGGCCGAAGCACTCAGGACACTTCGGATTCGGATCCTTGCGCGCGTCGTATCCGGTGCCGCCGGCCGTATCGAATGGCGCTTCCGTGAACAGCTGGCCAGACCGGTTGGCTTCTGCCTTCTTCTCAGCCATCGACTTCCCGTGGCTGATCCGGTCGGCTTTCATCTCCTGCGCGGTGCGCTGGTAGCCGAACTTCTTGCCCCAGCAGTACCGGCAACAGGTGCGGCGGAACTGCATCAGCTGCGATGGGTCGGCCGTGGCAATTGCCCACAGGCGCTGCAGCACAGCATCCTGGGTGATCTCGGTGCGCTCGGCCAGCGCGGCCTGGCGCTCGCGCACCAGCTCCTGAACCTCCGGCTTGTTGAGCGTCTCGTATGCGATCTGCTTGGCCGTCCGGGGGCTGTACCCTGCGCGGATAGCGGCCTGCGCCGCATTGAGGTCGAGGAGATACTCATCGACCAGGCGGCGAATCTTGTCTGTGATCCTCATGTGAAAAACCTCGAAAACTGCTGCTCGCCCCGCGCCGAAAAAAACGGGCGTTGCACCCGGAAAGGAACGGCTTCCCAATCGTGCGAGCTATGCCGGCCATTTACCCGTGTCGCCGGCGAGCGGAAACTACTTGATAGCCTTACGTCAGATTTGTGAACACCGGATTCGAAATATCGATCGTCGCTGTCGCGCCGACTACCGCATCCAAGCCGATAGCAATGATGAATTCTGCAGCCGATGCGTTCGCCCCGAAGGTGAACGGGTTGGTAAAGCGCTTGCCAGTAAGTGGGGTCGACGGGAACACAAAGTTCGATGCGTCCTCATTGGCGGTATCGCGACCCATCACGCTCCACAGTGTGCCAGTCGATCCATTGAAGCGAAGCGTTCCAGCCAGTCGAGTCATGCTTGAGGCAGAAACAATGCTGAAGTCGAACCCACCTTGAACACTACTTCCGTTAGTGCAAGCAGCGACAAGCGCTGCATTGTTGGTGGCTTGCAGATAGATGACTGCTGCAGATGCCGACGGATTGGTAGCGACGATGCGTGTTTTACCATTGACGACAGATACAGTGACGTTCGCACTACCCGCGACGTTCTGAACATTCCAGTCGGTAGGAATGCTCCCGCTGACGGTGCCGCTGCCCGGCGTGTTAGTCCCACCCGTAGTCCCCATGGGGGACAGCAGATTGCTGCCAGGCGTTTTATAGCGTGTCAGATTCAGCCGAGAAACCAGGGTATTGACCACCGAATAGCCGCTGACCTTTGCGCCGTTCGACGTGCGGTGAATACCGTCATAGTTTTGAATCAGGCCAGGCAGGGGGTTAAGCTGCGCTGACGCTGGATCAATCATTACGGA
>JGI24891J29808_1000440_pt1 | contig 25139 bp, 26 predicted proteins | sample FreactcultuFSWF8_FD_29808 | JGI IMG/M metagenome (IMG submission 29808) | reverse complement strand
GCAGAAGCCTCACCAGCACCGGCACCGGGCATGCCGGCAAAGCCGGTGGAAACAGACTTCTTAGTGCTGCTGCTGCTGCTCTTCTTTGTGCTCGAGCTGGCCTTCTTGGTGGAAGAAGAAGCAGCAGGACTACGATGGAGTCAGAAGTCTGGGTAGAGTCACGAAGTTTTGATCAACTTACATTGTGGCCGCAACGGGGTGACCGGCGGAATGAGCAGAGGCAATGGCAGAAGCTTCACCAGCGCCAGCACCGGGCATACCAGCAAAGCCAGTTGAGGCGGCGTTGGCTGAGCTAGAGCTGGAGCTCTTCTTGGTTGAAGATGCCTTGATTGTTGTAGACTTTGCGGAAGAGCTGATGGTAGAGGAAGGAGAGGGGCTTGAGGAATGTTAACATGACTCAAAAAATTCGGATAGACACCAACTTACAAAGCAGCAGTACCGGTAGAACCAGCAGAAGATTTAGCTGCAGACTGCCCAGCACCAACACCAGGCATGTTAGAGTAGTCTGTGGCGGGACCAGAAGAAGTGGCCGAAGAGCTAATCATCGAGCTGATCATGGAGCTGGTCAAAGAAGCAGCCATGGAGGAGCTGAATGTGGATGATGCAGTCATGGTTGCATTTTGCATTGAGGTAGGGTAGATAGCAGAGCTTGAGGCGCTCATGGTGCTGTTGGAGCCAGCCCTAGGATTTACTTAGCACAAAGTCTCAATCTGGAATACTAAAAAACATACATTCCGGCATCAACAGGTTGACCGGCAGCCTTCATCTGAGCTCTGGCTTGAGCCTGGCCCTCACCAGCACCAGGCATAGAAGCATAGTCGTTGGTCTTGGGAGCAGACTGAGGAGATGCCTGTGCCAGAGCGGCAAGGATGGGGATAAGGAGAGTAGCAGTGTGCATGGTGATTAGTTATTAATGAGTGGATAATAGATGGATGAAGGAATGGAAATGGTCAGTGGAATAGTAGCACACAACGAGAGAATGACTTGCGGAGAATATGGCGTAGATGTGAGAGGAGAGGATGGAGTCTTATATCAGAAGTGCATACAGGAGTCAAGCAGACCAGAAGTGTTTCACCTGGGGACTAACATCTATCGAAAGTTGAACGGTCAAAACAGGAGAGCATCTCGAAAACGGATGGCAAAAGAGCAGATTGGGGACGAGGCGCATTGCAGTTGCGGGCCGTGACGAGCTAGATGTGGTGCAGACTTGGTGCTTGACTCGACACATGGTGCAATTGCAGATCAGGACGAGGCTATCGAGGATAAGCACTGAGAAAAGTGAGCCTTGGGTAGGTCGACGGTAGGCAATAGCTAAACGGGCTGAAGGTTAGTACAGAGAGACCAACGGTCAGACTGATTCCCAGGACGGTTGTGGGGAGAGATTCCGCGGTGAAATACCGACGAAGAATTCCAGAATGTTGAGGAGCACATTTTCTGTCACTTCATGCCATTCTAGACATTTGACATGCAAGAGAAACACATGAACTGGAAGCCTTCGAATGGACATGATGATAAGTCAGAGTGGAGACCAGTCACAGCCTCTATGAGCAGCAGGCAGAAGAGGGTGAAAGACGTATTCGAGTTGAAAGCCACATGGCAATATTGAGTTAGGTAAATGTTGTGGTGAAGTCCCGAAACAGAGGCCGTTGGAATTCGGGAAAGCAGAACGGGTTGGCCAGACTCAGACGAGGCTGTCGAAGGGCCAACGTAGTTATGCGGGTTTTCAGCATTGAGAAGTTGTGTATATGTGGATGATCGAGCATGAGCTTGTGTAGTGAAAGAGTGGTAGACGATATGTGAAGCTGGTGATGAGCCATCAATGATATCAGAGAGGATGTGTAAGTGAGCGGAGATGGCAGGGCTGATGGAGGCAGCGGAGCGGAAAGCGTGGGTGCCGATGATGCTGCCAAGACAAATTCACAAGCGCAAGCACAAGCACAAGTTTGGAGGGTGCAGCAGTTGAACAGAAGAGCTACCTACTCGAGTAAACATCTTCGCAACACGAATCATCATTTCGCAATGGCGCTTCAACCTACCCCAGATCAGAAGATCGATCGTCAGACGACTACCCCATTCCTCCTGCGACTGTACTACCGATCCAATGGCTTCCACTCACCGAACGAGTTCTCGACAGTGCCGCCGCCATCGTGGTTACAACAATCGAGCCTTCAAATCTACACCTGGCCTTCTTGCACTCTCGCCGAATTGACCACACTCCTCACCACCGCCCTGCCCAGCTTACTCCCATCACCTTCGGTCGGCACGCGCATTGGCTACCGTCTGGTCTTTCCGGATACACGTAGTGTCCCTGCATCAGGCGGATCAGATGCTCCAGGACGATGGTTATCAAAAGAGCTGGGTAGTGTGATTCTGGGTCACGGCGACGACTACGATCAAGAGAACGATCCTGCCGCTCTCGGACGTATGGATGGTGATGCGCAAAAGACGCTCGCAGATGCGCGCTTCGTCATTGGCGACTACATTTCGTGCGCCGTCTTCCCACCCTTGGCCGATGGTTCCGTCGCTCCTCTGCCACCTGCCACCCCTGCCATCAGAGGCACATCTGGTCGAGGAGGTCCACCACGCGGCGAAAACGGCCGCCCACCTAGATCAGGAAGAGGCGGAGATAGAGCTTTTGGCCCTATGGGCGTCCCTCATGGAGAATGGAGACGAGGCGAAAGAGTCCCGGAATACGCTCGCTCGGGTAGAGGCGGTGGCGGTGGTGAACGTGAGCGTGGAGGAGGAAGAAACAGACCCTATTGAAGGATGCGACAAGACAGCACTTGCTTCTACACAACCCTCTCCGCGACACACCTGACGCCTTGAGCAGACACAACCCCACTCTGCATGTCAACTGAGTATTAGGGATAACATCTGCCGGCGTGTAGCGCACATCGCGTCCAATAGGCCAGCAGTTGAGTCGTTCCCAGGGTCGTTGTGCGCTTCGCCATGGAGCGCATCTCTGTCTTACCGAGTCCTGCTGGCGAGATGCGCCAATGCTACATATGAGACACAGTGTAGACAGCCATAGAGCCCCTCGTCTCTGCTGGTGAGTTTGCCGAAATCTCTCGTCCGAAAAAATCTTATCGAAAGGCCATATGAATTGGCCGTCGATAACATGGTACTGCAGCGTACTTTAATAACGCGGTAAAGACTGTTCGATAGAAACAATCAAGATTTGCTCACCTTCAATTCCAACCATGACCACCTCGATCATTCGCAGCCTTAGAGCTTCGAAAAATCGTAGCCGAAGTGCATGCTTGAGGCACTGGTGTTCTCTTCCGTATCTGAAATACATTCAATAGCATTACCGCAAAGATTTTGGATGTCATCTGTGATCATCATCAATGTTTCTGGTGACGCCCACACTTTTTACCACAGGTATTCTCAGAGAAGTCTTTGACATCACGAGATGGTCGCATACACACCTAGACACATATACCTATTACAAGATAACATAATGAGCCTAGTAAGCACTTCCTATGCAGCCAGATCACGAAAATTGCCAGATGCTACGCAACAAAAGACGTGCAATTCCTCCACCAGGGTAACCCGCACAGCGAGCAAGATCTAAACTCCGGGACGCTATCGCCGAACCGCGGCTCATCTGTTCCAGCCACTTCGTCCTCGTCATCTCTTTTGCTTTTAGCTTCTAGGGCGTCATCCAGGGTTTCGACTGCATGCTCGTTACATATCGACAGGGATGAAGATATCCGGAATGAGCAACTGCAACCCATCTGCCGGACGTGACTGCCTGCATACCAAGGACGGATATTGTTTCTTCCTCGAATGTGGTTCGGTTATGGTCAGCCATGCCGTGAGCCGAGTGATAACAAGGCTGTAGAATGGTCACTTAACGAATATGCAGGACGCCTCGTGGTGATACAACAGGCTGATATCGATACTCCGAGGATGTGAGAAGGTTTGGAAGTCATATGGAACAAGACGGCGTGGATGATCATCCAGATCTAGATTTATAACATCCAATAACCTCTCCACGAACACCCGCAAGGAAGGGATCGTCCCCGAGACTATATAACCATCAGATATCCCCAACTCTACCCCGTTCCTTCCCTCCCATATACCGTAAACATAAATCATACACAATGAAGACCTCTCAATATCTCCTCGGTGTCGCTGCTGCCGCTGGCGTGCAGTTGACCTCTGCAGCCACTCCAGCAGGCTCCTCTCCTCAGGTCCCCAACACCCTTGGCCTCGTCTTCGCCAACAACGTCGTCCAACCCGGCGAACTGATCGCTCAATCAGGTAAACATCACTCTTCCCCTCCGACCCTTCACAAAACATCATCCAACTAACACAACCCCCAAAAAGTCGTCGATGCAGCCCAACCTTCCGTCTACGCCCCCAACCCACGTAACCGCAACCGCGGTCTCAAAAAGCACAAGCCCAAGAAGGACCAAACCTACCTCTTCACCCTCGTCGACCTAAACCTCCCCTACTTCGCCCTCCCAAACACCACCGATTTCGCCTCTCTGGTCCCAGGTATCGGGCCCAACCGCACCACACGCCTCCATTGGTTCGAATACAACGTGCACGCCATCCCTCCCCACCAACAACTTCAAAACTTCTCTGCCCCATTGGCAGACTACCAAGGACCTATGCCGCCACAGGGTGACGAGGCGCATAATTACGTCTTGTATTTGTTTGAGCAGCCCGAGGGGTGGAAGCCTGAAGTGGGGGCTATGCAGAGGTATAACAACGCCAGTGATTCGTTTGCGAGGATGAATTTCAGTGTGGAGGCGTTGAGTGCGCAGGTTGGAAGGCCGATTGCTGCTAATTACTTTTTGACCGAGAATGAGAATAATACAAAGACTGCTTAGAGATTGAGGGAGGGATGTAAGGGGTGCGGTTTGGAAAGAGATGTTAGGGTGGTGGAATACAAAAGCAGTGTTTGAAGAATAGCACGATGAAACTAGAGTTGGCTTAATTGCTGGCCGATGTATGTATGTATGAACATTTGCGTGCTATGCTAGTGGTCTCGTGTATTGCCGTGATTGTTGATTGAGCATCGTGTGCCCCCTCAGCAGATGGACGCACCTTTTGAACGCCCGTATCAATGCACAATGTCCTGCTGATGAATGAGAATGTTCGCCAAGAGCAAAATGCCACAGACTCGCACTGAAAAAACAAGTGGATGTCTGTACATTCTGCGACCCTATGGCCTCAACAATCATCCCTGTCTGATGCAGAGATGGCTCTATCCATCAGCCGAGGGATTGTAGTCAAGAACTGATCATGTCCATGAGGAGGTTCGATGCTCTCGAGAAAGCTGCAATAAGCTGTAACATGATTGCCGTTGGAACACACCCAACAACGCTGAAAGTCATCGGAGGAAGATAAACCGAAGAACTCCAATGTGTCTCTAAATCCAGCTGTCGTCACGTCCAAGTTGAAATTTTCTCGATCAAGGGGCTCTTCGAAGATTACTAGCCATTTGAGAAACTTGTACTTTCTCGAGCCATTCCATATCATTTGCCTGCGCATGGTGAATTTTCTAGGACGGAAGGTGCGAGCAAGTGTGTTGATGATGTCGATGTCGAAGCTTGACGTTATCATACCGGGCTTCGTGAACATGGCGAACATTTGAAATGACTGGCCGGGTGCGTACGTAAGCACAGGTATGCTGATATCGCGTAGAATGATCAATCTGCCGAGTGAAGTCCGCAGGTCTCTTATGTCTTTGAAGTGCAGCACCCACGAACCATCCTTTGAGGGACAAGGCGTTGTCTCCTGAGCAGGCACAGCCTTGTAATCGCAAGCTTTCATGATTTCCAACTTTTGCTGCGCCTGACTATGCAGGGGCTCTTTAGGCATGATCCTAGCCTGGAACAGGGGCAGACTACGCGGGCGTGTCGGAGGCTGGAGATTGTGAGCAGAGGATCTGCGACTTTCTGACGAAGCAGAAGACGGTGTAGCGAACACCTGGATGAACATTGTCAATATGAGTTTTCTGGGCGAAATGCACTACTGGTTCAGAGTATATGAGCCTATGGTTCCCGATCAAGACGGGACTACACAGACACTGTACACTTAAAGACTTACATTTTTGTCGATAGTTTTGCGCGCAACTTCGACATCTAGTCCAAGATGGGGTCGTGGGCGTAACGGCGCAGAATTGGAGCCAGTAGCGAGTCTGAACTGGATAGGAAGTGCTGCGGTGGTTGCTGATTTTGGCGATGCCGAAGGGCTTGGTGGTCTTTGGTCGCGTAGAGGTTCAATGCCCACGGGTTTCACAGCTTCAGTGGCCCAGCTAGTAGGACGTTTCGGCTTTATGACCTGAGACGGCTGAGGACTTGGAGATCGCAAGTGCTGAGAGGGCTCCTTGTGTAGAGATGGTCGCTTATGTGGTGGATGTTGCACCGTTTGAGATGGCTCGGCGGGACTTGCCAAAACGAGGGTTGCGGCCGAAGACTTTCTTGACGATGATTCGGTAAGGCTATCAGTTCGTGGCTTGCTGAGACTTGCAGCTCGAGGCTTTGAGTCGGAGTCTGAGGACGGTGCCCAGCCTGGTCGTCTTGACATGAGGCGCGGATCTGTCGGCGGAGCTAAGTGAGCTTCTTGATGGCCGATTGAACTAGCCGGTGGAAGTGAGGTAGGAGCGAGTTCGTTATTTCTGGCCATCTGTGCGACTGGCGCTTGGTATTGCCCGGATGCGGGATCTTTTTCAGGAACAACGCCATGTCCACTGAGAGAAGGCGCAGGTGCAGGTGCAGAGGGACCTGCAGGAGGAAAGGATGGAGATTGAGCATTGAGAAGCACAGGTGGCGCGCGAGGAAAGACGCGATCAACGGCCTTCATCAATTGATCCTTGAGCTCCCTGTCGAGATACCGGCCGTTGTTCCTCTCACTCTCTTCGACCATGGAGCGTATCGAGTCTGCTAGAGCTCTAGGTGTCGCTATGGTAGTCGATACATGGCGCACCCGTGTTTGTGTCCAGAAAGGCTCACGCGCCTCGATAAGGTCGTTGACATCTTCTGACGTGGCTCCGAGAGACTGGTATGTTGCGATGACCGTCTTCCACTTCTTCACGCCAGATGCTTCATCTTGACAGAGGTTGACGATGCGCTTCATATGAAGAATCGACTCTTCGACTGGTTCGTCGGATCGAGTCCAGTCGAACATGGTCTTCACAGCCTTTGTGAGGTCGTCATTCTTAGAGCTTCTCCATGCTGCCGAGGAAGAGAGTGAACTCGGACTAAGAGGATCACTGTGCCTTGACCAGGGTGGAAGAGCCTCATCTTCTGTCTTGAGTCGTTTGATCTCCTCGTAGTCTCGTGGTACGAAGTCGTCGGGTGGTGGTGAAGGAGAGGAAGAGAGCTCGCGCTTGCGCTTCTTGCCCCATGGAGGCGTCGTCTCGTGCCTTTGCGGCATGGATAAAGCGTGTGGTATGACTATTAAAGCTCGTGGTGAGCAAAGAACAAAGATGTGGATAGTTTGTTTTCCTGTTGTCAGTCTTCATTGAAGTGTGTTTGTTGATCGAGTGGAAGCCAAACATGTGACGGTCGACTTGTTTACGACGCGAAATTTCAGTTTCGTCGCCGAGTGTTGGGATTTTGCTCGTTTGGTCTTAATCAATGTCGACTGCACTTTGCGGCAACGCGCAGTCTTGCTCGTTCGCGTTGCAGTGTTAGCTGCATACCGACACATCCTACCTGTCATTTTCTTCCTCTCATCACATCCAAGAATATCTCGCATGGTGCATCTATTGAGTGATCGGAACATGGATGTGCTGCGACGGTCGAGGGTGCCTTCATTCGATCTCATTGTATCTGAATCAGTTGCTCACCGCTCTGAACGACACATCGTCGACCTTGACAAAGTATCCACGACCAGGACGGGACTCGACCAGAGGATTGTCCTTTTCGAAGACTCCTCACTCTGGAGTCGGGACATTGTAACGCGTTTATTCGTGTTCAGACACGTCTCTTCTCGCTTTCGCATTCGAGCGAGAGATGAGTGTGAGAGACGCATGAAGGTCGCGTGCGGACCATGCGGGAGTGACGGCAAAACCTCGATCTGAAACGCCGGAACGCCAAGCCATGGGAGCGTCCTTCGTCCACAATCCCGCGCCAGAGTCTTGTCGACCCACGCGACCAGTCGAGGTCCAAATGTCGGCGCTTGATCTTTTCTGGTCAATGGACCCTTCTCGGAGATATCCATCTTCAAGGGGAAGTGTCTTCCGAGTATTGCAGAGGACTCTCGACCTATTGGGAGCGATAGGAGACTACCAAACAGGAGTCTCGCTCTGATACTGCCCAAATGACCTCGTCCTCGAAACAACAGAGGACTGACCACTTTATGCCCTGTCGTCTTACATGAGTAAGTTTCACCTGGTTATCCCCACACGTTCATATGTGCCGGCATCTCGCTCTACCACAAATCATCCTCTAAAGGATGAACTTCATCATCGGGGTCCATTGACCCGTTCTCACTGGCGCATTGTGCACACAAGCCAGTGGGGCACAGACAGAATGTGCCGTAACCTGTGATGCGGACTCTTAGATCGATAAGCCTCGCTCTCGCTTATCAACTCATCTTTCCGTCCGTTCATCTATTCTAGGGCCCTGCCGCCGACGAGCTGAAAAAGCATTTGGAATAGGCTTAATAGGCAGGTGGTTCTTCGCATACCAATCTCTCTGGAAAGCCTGCAAGTGTAGTCGTCTGCTTTACGATTCTAGCGTCGCTTCCACGACTTCTATCAAACTCTGATTTAGCGAGCCGTTGAACATGCGAACGGCTGTCAGACAACAAGACATCTCGGACCTCAGGAACTATCAAACATTAAATCATATCTGGCTGATGAGTTGTTTTACTTTCTGACCTAAATGGTTTGACCTTTCGAGGTCTTCGTTACCAATTTGAGCCGCCATCCTTGTTGATGGTTCAGATCCGCTTCGGCACACGATCGATAGATTGCATCTCGTTGCCTTACGCACTGGATACGGCTCATACTGTGACCCGAGCACCGGTGCGACTCATGCGAGTTCAGCGTTCTCCATACGAAGGAAGAGAACCCCGGCGGCTGAATAAGTCTATTGCATGGTAGCGATATTCGTGATGCCACTCTAGACGCCGCCCGATCTCCACTAAGACAAGAACCCATGGTTTTATTCGGTCATGTCCGCCATTTTCTGCTAATGGCGTTCATATAACATTGCAAGTGGCAGCGGAAAGGCGGGCCCATGGATCTGGCATCTGGTAGGTATATACTGGACCTTGCCGCTGCAGGTCTTCCCAATTCTCTCCTTTGCGTCTGTTGTTCAAAGTAGCCGGCGTCATGGCAGACTCTTTCGACATATCACTCCTTCCAAATGTGCTAGAGTTACAACCAAAGGCACACCTTATGACTGGATTTGGTGTTGCATTCCTCATACTTGTCTGGACGTCAATCAGTTTACGAGTCTATGTTCGCATGTTCATGATCCGGGCGTTTGGATGGGATGATGCTATACTTCTCATGTCGGCAGTGAGTTTAAGAGTATACTGTCTCCGTACTTGCACAATACTGACGAAGTGTAGGTCACATTCACCTCGTTCTGCGCATGTCTATTAGTGGAGGCCAAGTACTGCCGCGCTCCAGAAGTAGAATCAGCCTACATGACAGCAAATCTCGAAGCCATCTGGATCGTCTTGACGAAAGCGCTTGAGGTGTGTCTAGATCAGCCTCTGACATGTGCCATACTTACTGACCTGCCATAGTTTGTCGTCGTGTACAACGCTCTCTACATCCTTACCACAATCCTGTTCAAGATCAGCTTGGCGATATTCTTCTTGAGAATTGTCGTCGTAAAATGGCAGCGCCGCCTGATCTACACCTCGACCGGAATCTACACTCTTTACAGCGTCATCTTCATCTTCCTCGTCACCTTCCGGTGTGGAAGCCCGCCCGACTTGCTCATCAACGCCTACAAGGGAAAATGCATATCGAACGGAGCGATTATGCCTCTGGTCTACATTTCCGGCGCACTCAACGCCGCCGCCGATATTGTCTTTGCGACCCTTCCAGGCATCATTCTCTGGAACAGCCATATGCCTCGGCAAGCAAAGATCTCAGCTGGTGTGCTTTTGAGCATGGGCTGTCTCGGCAGCATCGCCTCCATCATCCGTATCGCATATCTCGGTGGACTGTCGGTTGACGCCAGATTCTTCAAGCATGCCATTGATGCTGGACTACTCTCCGTTGTGGAGCCGGGTTTGGCAATCACGGCTGCGTCCCTCTCGGCCTTACGACCACTTTTCAAGAGCATGGTAGAGAAGACGTTGCCATCTTTTTTTCACACAGGCTACGGCAGGACCAAACACAGCAATGCGAGCAATAGTAGGAGGAGGACAGGAACACACCGTGCGACCAAGTCACACGTGAGCTTTGCCGACCAAAAGGGCTTCCAAGTCTTTGACAATGCGGGCTCGCGGACGCACACGATCATTGCCACGATACCCAGAAGTGAACATCAGACAGAGATGGACGAACTCAGTGTTGAAGATCACACGTTGCAACGAGAAGGAAGCCAAGGTTCGCTGGTCGAACAGCATGCGTACGAAACTGCGAGAACCTGGGTGCCGCCTTACTCTGGCAAAGGCGTGATGATGACTCGAGCGATCAACGTGTCTGGTAGCTAGGAATAGCCAACATCTATAATGCCCAATGAATGTCCTCTTTCGTCAGCCAGACTGTCAGCATCGGCGCCCGCGGTTACCGCCACGGTTTCGTTTATGAAGTGCATGAATGTCGTGATCGGCCAAAGAGGGACTTTTTGCGAATATACATGCCAGCGAAAGCCTACAAGATTAGCAAAAGCCCCTCACTCACTACTGACTGTGTTCTAGAATTCGTACAGCAGTGCATTGCAACCCGGCGTACGGGTTTTTGGGAGTCAAACAATCAAAAGTGGCTGAAGAATGCGCAAGGCGTCGTCAGTCAATACGAGCAGGATTCAACCCCCGAGGCAGCACTTTAACGACCCCTCTCGTACATATATCCAGACCTGCCTTTGATATCGAAATCGATCTCGTGGTCTTGCTCCACGCCCAGGAATCAAAATGAGGACTTCTCCAGGATGTTCTGAACCTGGCATTCTTGGCTGCTTCTGGAATCGATCCGCCTGTTTAGAAGGACCGCACCCCTAACGCACTGGCTTCTGGACCGACCACAACAAATGCACAATTCCCCCGGACATTTCCCAGGCCGATGCAGACTGTTGCGAGTACGCTCTGCACGAACGATGGAAAATATTGCAACAATTTCAGCAAGAACGGAAACTCCCTCCTGATCTCTCCTGTCGCACTTGGCGAAAAATCCGGTGAAAACGGACATCGGCGTGAGGGGTGACCGCTGACGGAGGTGGGACTTTGGAGGTGCCTCCACGATCAACACAAACGGGTCGGTTTCAACTTTCAACCAACCTTCACCTGCTTGAGATTTTTACACAGCCTCAATCTGCCAGCCCGCGCGCGTCATAGCGGACTTGCCCGAAGCGAGAAGTTTGCGAGTGACTGAGAAATGTTCCTCCCAATCGCAAGTGCTATGGCAGCCACAATGTACCAATAGCAATCCTTCGATGGTGCAATCGCATGAGGAAACATGTTCGATTGGTCGCATGTCACGTCGATTGAACCCTGGTGTGTGACTATCACTCTTGACTGGAAAGCCAAGTCGTCAAACTCCAGCTCCCCAGTGAGCTCAACGCGTGGAGATGGCCTTGGCAGAGGCGTGGCTTGGGGTAGCTTTTGCCGAGATTTCGATATCCACCCTTTTCGAGGAGCAAATGGGGCTGGTGGACCGTGGACCTGAGACAAGCTGCAGAGTCCCATGAGTGTCGCAGAAAGATGCTTGAAGAGATGAAGCATGGAAACAGGTGTCAGCGACGTCTCGGACAGCATTGCGAGAGTCGTGGTTGTCAAAGTCAAGGTTGCCGGCTAAAAACAAGCAGAGTCATGAACGAGGAAGCCACATGCGGACCACGAGTTTTGAGGCGATGGATGCCAAAGTCAAAAGTAACTGCCGCCAGCCAGGGAAATCCACAATTTCTGTGTAAGATCAACCGCTGGTAAACAGCCAGCCATGTCATCCGCAAGACATGCAATTGGACAAGTCGCAGCTTATCTCGGAATACGCTTCTGTACGCGGACTCTCATACGGTGACACGGCGCTCTATGGCCCTTTCTCCGCCCAGCCCTGAAGGGCGCCGCAAACTTGGCAGTCGCTACGTTACGAATCTATAAGATCTACTTTCCCCAATGTATCAGGGCTGTGCACGGGGTTGTTTGTTCGGGACATTGAGAGAAGCAAATAGCCTCCTCCTTTCCCACGCCCTTTCTTTCAAAACTCCTTCAGCGGAGTCTTGTGGACTCCAGCAACGTCGCTCTCTTGGAAACATGTTACAACAACTCTGCAAGCACCTGCGTTTGGCCGGTCTGCTGATTGCCGCTGTGGCTGGTTTCCTCGCGGCATTACTCGCGGTCCACCAGCTCGTGCTTCCTGTCGTCGGCTGGATCTTTCCTTCCTTGGAATCCACATTCTTTGACCTTGCCGTCTACGGCGGTTACCCACAGCGGAATTATGTCTCCCACAACTTGACATCTCCAGACCTTCAACAAGTACGATGGGACGACAAATGCGACAATGGCTTCATCTTTATTTCCCCACAGGGCAAATCGGTCGAACACCCTGGCCCAATGATCCTGGATGCTAGGGGAAACCTGGTATGGCAGACAGATCAGTATGGCCAGGCCATGAACTTGAAGGTCCAGGAATACAAAGGTGAAAAATACCTTACCTTCTGGGCCGGTCACCGAGGATCCAGCTTTGGCTATGGAAACTACTATATGGTGAGCATCATCAACAATACACCACCATCGCGCTAGACTAACCCACCTCCAGCTCGACTCTTCCTACCAAGAGAGATACCAAGTATCAGCCGTCGGCGAAGGCCTCCAGGGCGATCTCCACGAGTTCACCATTACAAAAGATGGCTCGGCGCTTATCACGATCTATAATGTAACACAAACCGACATGACGGCCATGAGAAGGCCAGCGGATGGCTGGGTCAACAACAATCTGTTCCAGGAGGTTGACATCGAGACGGGCAAGCTGCTGTTCCAATGGAATGCCCTCGATCACTTCTCCATCATGGACTCATTCTACACACATCCGCTGGCCGGATACTGGGAGTCAATCCCCTTCGACTGGTTCCACATCAACAGCGTCGAAAAAGACGACCATGGCGATTACCTTATTTCATCTCGTCACCTAAACTCCCTAATCAAAGTCAACGGCACCACTGGCGACGTCGTGTGGACTCTTGGAGGTACAAGAAACAACTTCACAGACATCTCATCCGGCGAAGCAACAAGCTTCAGCTGGCAGCACGACGGTCGCTGGCTGGATCAGGACCAAGGCACCCTCACCGTCTTCGATAACAGCGACGCCGGTCCTCTCCACCTCGACGCATCCTACTCTACCGCCCGCATGATCCAGATCAACACGACCGACTACACAGCACAACTCCTGCATAAATACATCTCGGACCGACACACTCGCGCTGCCTCTCAGGGCTCCGTTCAGGTCCTTCCCTCAACAAACACCGTCTTTGTCGGCTGGGGCCATTCGCCCGTCTTTTCGGAATTCGACATTGACGGCACATTGATCTGCGAAGCTCATTACGGCGCCCAGTACATCTCGCACTACGGTCGTGTAACTTCCTACCGCTCTCTCAAGGCCGATTGGGTCGGCGCGCCCGTTGAGGCCCCGAGAGCCAAAATCCAGGCTGGACGGCTTTACGCATCATGGAGCGGCGCCACCGAAGTCGCAACCTGGACACTGCAATCTGCCGACTCCTATACCAATGCACCCTTTGCGGATGTCGATGTAGTCGACAAGATTGCTTTCGAGACGTCATTCGTCCTCCCCGATACAAATTCGAGAACGCAATATCGCGTTGCTGCTTCCGACGACGAAGGGAACATCCTTGCATACTCCGAAGTCGCATCCGAAGACCCAACAACAGCGAAGAGCGTCTGGAGCGTATTACTCCCACTCGGCGGCGTCTTTGGCGTCATCGCCGGTTTCTGGGCCGTACGGCGCTTTAGAAAGGGCGAGCGCGTGCTCCCCAAATGGAGAAAAAGATCGAACAGCTATTCGCACAAGTACAGCCGCTTGTAGATCCGAATTTCCTGGGATCGCCATCATTGTTTATAACCTACTTACCATTCTTGTACATACCCCCCTTTTTTATTGGTCGTCATATCCTTTGGTTTTTGGATACGGGGCTTTATGATTGTAAATACAGTTGCCCCGGTTTACATACAACTTCTTCTCCATCATCTGAATTCTCGTATTTGGTTTTGACGTGTTGAAATGCGATAATACTTCATAAATCTTCTGTCAGGGAGTGCACAAAGGGAAGAAAGACGGGTTAGTAGTGGAAAAAGTGGTGTCAAATTCGACAAGACGTCGAGCACTGTAAATGTCCATAGAAAACCTCACTTCCTAGGCTTAAAAGACTACCGCGACTCTAATATACCTATTACAAACCTTATATAGTTTCTAGAGAATCTTCTTAGTTATAGGCTAGTAAGAGACCCTTAGAGAGCACTAAGTCTAGAGTTAAGAGGCATGTCTATGAATTTCATGAGCATAGACATCCAAAAGTCTTCCAGAGCGACAGTTGTTTCGTCGTCCATGACTCATTGCAACATCTGACTCGAATTTCGCTCTCAAGCCACGTTTCGGCGTGTCTTGTGTCCGCCTTTTTTCCTCAAAGTCGAGGGGGTCCTCCAAGTACCCACTACCACGAAAGGTCTTCTTCATCTGGCCACTTCTGATCTCTCTCCCTATCTCTCTCTCGTTATGCAACCCTGGACGAACTTTCTCATCGTCGTTGTCACCATTTTCGCAGCCTTTGCGTCCGCATCATCGGCAACAGCCATCTCAAGCGACAATGCCACTTACGTCGCCCCATTGATCGAGAATTGCCCAGTCGGGAGCTCAGCCTGCGGCAAGATCAAAGACAAATATCTGGTCATGCTACGTGAAGGATACGAACCCTCCTCCCACCTTTCCTACATTTCGAGAACCCTCCACGTTGACGATCCAGTCAAGGAATGGCGGATGATGTGGCATGGCGATGGCGCCTATTCCGTCCATGAAGTCTCAGCAGATTCAATCGACATCCTTCGTCGAGATCCGGGAGTCGAGGAGATCGAAGAGGGGTACTGGTTTCAAATGGATGTAGTTGATCGATGCCGAGACCCAGCGTATTCGGAAGAGGAAAGAAGGCAGTGTTACGATGCGAGCCCGGTTGATTCACGCGGAACTGTTATGCACTTAGAGGACGAGAGGCGAGCTTCTGCTGGGACATCAGAAGACGACAAGTCTGAAACCTCGACTTTTAGAGGAGAGAAGAAGGAGCTCTGAATTATCCAAGATAGCTTCAGGATCACTGCGAGGACCGACATCTCTGAGTCTCACAATCTCATTCAAGTCACTCGAGACACAACTGGACGATCCGAGACGACGCTTGATTGGATCAAGTGGTACTTGGTGATACCCATCAACCAAAGAAGCAAGGGTAGCCTAGCGCCTCTGTTCAGAGCAACATCCAGCGACTGCAGACCGGACACATACATCGTCACTCTTTGCAAAGACATTGGCTACCGCGACCATTTCAAGACCATTGGGAGAAATCTGGAAGCCGATAAGTCGACTTCGTTTAAGTGGTTCGAATATGCCGATTCATACTATGCTAGCAACACCACAAGCGAATGAATACGTGTATCTTCGATCCTTTCCAGAGTCTGTTGCTGACCTGTGTTGGTGCCACTAGCTATACAAGATCCGCAGCGATCCCAAGGTCGAAGCCATCGACGAACACGAGCCATGGGAAATGATCAAGCAGCTCGTCCCTTCTGAACGTCAGAACTCGACGATACAACACCGAGACTCGCAACCCTGGTCCCCGGCAGAATGGCCAAAGGCACCATGGCACTTACAAGCCTTGTCCGCGGGCCAAAAACTGGATAACATCCGGGACTCGGGACCCGCAACTCAGATCAAGTACAACAATACCGTTGGAGGTGGGCAGGGCGTCAACATCTACATCATCGACAGCGGTGTAGATGTCGAACATCGTCTCTTCCAAGGACGAGCCAGAAATTTCCACAAGTGCTATGTCGATACAGATGGTGAGTGCTTCAAAGACAAGGTCGGCCACGGGACCGCCGTCGCAGGATGTGCCGGTGCAAGGTTTTACGGTACCGCCCAGGGCGCAAACATCATCAATGTCAAGACCTTCTTCAGCTTCAACAAATATATGTTCTTGATGTGATGCAATGCGATAGTACTTCATAGATCTTCTGTTAGGGAATACACAAAGGGAAGAAAGACGGGTTAGTAGTGGAAAAATGGTCTCTAATCCGTTAAGACGTCGAGTACTGTCATATCGATAGAAAACCTTACTTCCTAGGCTTACACGACTCTAATCTACCCATTGCAAACTCCTGACTTATCCTGCCACCACTAAGACTGATACTTATATATTCTTTCCACACGCCTTATCGCCTAAAATCATGACTACGACAATGCTTATCATTCAACTCGCCCTGCTTCACCATCATCACTCATGGATGTCATCACTGTGAAGGTTAGCCCAGTCGTATCTACTCTATCCGACGACGTTGTATGATCACAAACCTGATCGTCAACCCCCAAAAGCCGTGTCTAGGTGGACCATCTTGAGCGCATGACTACACGGACTAACCCATTTGAGTTCTTGCGTCTTGTCCTTTAGCTGTGATTGAGGTAGCTGTTGCTCAAGCCGATTCAACGTCGTGTTTTCGAGGTCGTAATCGACTTTCAGAGAACTAAGTCTATATGGATGTGGCTACAATTTGCCTGAGCGAGCAACTACATCTCATCGAGTCCGAAACAACGACCAACCGTGTGTGTTCGGACAATCTCATGCTCAGGGTCGCTACTATGAAGAACCTGACGTCTTGAAAAAGCAAACCCGTCATATTTTCGACATGAGGGATTTCTGCGTGGTGGCTTTGGGGTCTTCACGTAAATGCTATGGTTTTGGTGATTGTTATCCGGAGCTTCGCTCGGCTAGTTGGATATACATGGTCGGATGTGTTTTCGGTAAGGATAGATATGACTGCGAAATATAGCGACGAGGCGGGTCTGAGGGCTTGGGAATGACTGTGTCTGTTCTGAAGGAAAGCATATGATAGACCAGAAAATTGAAATGTGTTATTAAGTATCTTGGGCTACCAGAGTATATTCCTTCCCATGAAGTTGGGTCCCCGTTGTCGTTTCCTCTTCTCGTCGAGCAACATTTGTTTGAGCACAATACGCTCCTGTTCGTCAATACAAGCTTCCGCTGCTGCCAGAGCATTCGGGTATCCATCTGATGATGTATCCATGTCTGCACCAGATTCGAGGAGAAGGCTTACGATCTCTGGATAGCCCATACGCAAAGCAGCATGTAAAGGCTTATGTCGAGAACGGTCAACGTCTGCGCCATGATCTAGCAACAAACGGACGATAGTCTCATGGGCATGTTGAGAAGCAGCATAAAGCGCTGTGCACATGAAAAATCCGCTTGATGCGTTGATATCCGCGCCGGCATCGAGTAACATACGGACGACGGCCTCGTGACCATTACTTGAAGCAGCATAAAGCGCTGTGTCGTTGTCATATCCGCCCAGTGCGTTAATATCCGCGCCACGATCGAGTAACATACGGACGATAGTCTTGTGACCACCGCAAGCAGCAGACAGAAGTGCATGGCTACATGCATCGGCATTTACACTAAAGTCGAGCAGCGCAAGCACAATGGAGTGTTTGCCAACCCCTGAGGCTATACGTAATGCATCTCTATGATAACGTACATCGAGAAAAAGGCCAAGAAACGTTTCGACCATTTCCGCATCGTCACTGCTGAAGGCTTCTCGAACTGGATTATGTGTAGACCGATTCCGGAGTAGGGGGCCGAGCCGATAGAGGTGACTGTTCAAAAGCAATTTAACTATTTGGATCTTAGACTTTCGTACGGCTTGCGCAAGCAGATCCGTCCAGCGCAATTCCGATCGAAATTGAGCGGTGAGTCCGAGTTCTACTAGAGTATTGACGACGGGAGTATTGCCCTTTTCTATAGCCACATGGAGAGCATTGCCATACTCCTTGCATTTCGAATTAATATCGGCGCCATTCTGAAGCAGAAGCTCCAAAATTTGCTGATTGCCAACAGCTGCAGCTGCTATGACAGGAAAAGCGTATCGTACGACGCTTTCGGTGTTGATTGATTTTTGGTTTATACAGATCTCCGTTCGACAGAGATGTAGTGTACTTTGCTCTACCAGGACGTAGAGCAAGCTCGTCTGAGGACCGTAGCGACGTATCTTATGTTTCTCGACAATGTCATGAAGGATAACCCACGCACCGAGAGCGAAGTCTGCCAGGAACACTTCTTGCGATATCATATGGCTGGCTGCAAGCTCAGCATGTTTGAAAATATGCCGAATGGAATACTCGAGGAACGGGAACCTTGTTGTAGCCTCACTGGAAGAGTCTTTACTCTGGCCATTGACGACACTGTCAATGTAGTTTTGACAGCAATGCTTGAGTTCATCATGAGCAGATCCAGCCGAAGTACAGTCGATGGTGTCCTGGATCAGCGCAAGTCCATTCTCCTTGAGAAGGAAGTCTCGAACAGATTCATGGATGAATTGAATTGTTGGGGCTTTGTTTCTCGTAGGTTCCGCAAGGCCTTTGGACGAGCTTAAGATGAACCTATTGATGAGCTCCGGCGGGTCGTCTCCAGGTTCCCACGGGGTCAGCGACTCCGGGTTCGTCCCAGACAGAATGCCAAAGTAGAGTTCTTCAGGTCTCAGTGGCCGACCTGCGTATAGAACCCACTTCAAGCAGAGCACTAATTCTTGCATGTCTTCTGTATCCCTGCACAGAATGTCCTTGAACAATTTGTTGAGATCGTCCGGGATGCTTTGCAGACACTCTCTGAGAGATTTTACCTTCCCCCGGTCCCATGCCTTCTGAAGCATGGGCACGACTAGTACAACCCAGAGGAAAACACCCTGTGATTTCTCTTGGACTTCGGTCTTGAGTTTATCTACGCGTTCGCTCTTCCCGGCTTTGAGATTTGACTGGATGTATTTTGTGATATCTTCTGTATGGCCCTGTTGGACCTCCAGTATCAACTCAACACTTTTGTTGATTGTGATATGGGGGTAATGCCGACCGGAGAAGCACACCAGGAACCGGATCCTGTTCTCGACAGTATGCTCTCCTAGTTCCTCGAAGAAGTTGACCATCTCTCGCACTTGGTCCTCGCTGTTCTCACACTCATCGAGCGCATCGACAAAGCAAGTCAAGTGCGTGTCGCCGAGCCTTTCGACAGCTTGGCGAAATAGCGATTGTAGGCTTTCGACATTCAAAATTATATCATTCAGGTTTGACTTGTTCGCGTCAAGTACCACTTGAAGTCGTGGCACATCGTTGAGCAGCTGGAACAACAAAGATCGGTACATTCCACGCGTGGACTTTTCCAGATGTTCACCTCTGGCGTTGAAGAAGTATGAAATGACCGCCGAGTCTCTTGCTTTCGCTTTCGCTTTCGCCTTCGCGTCAGCATACGCAAACTTCATCATTGCCGATTTACCGGCACCGGGTTTCCCTTTGATCCATAGGAAGCCATTGTGCTCGCAAAGCTTTTGTTCGTCTTGCCAATCCAAATATTCAGATTTGCTGAACAGCCACTTGCATGTTCCAGTATGTGTCTTCTTGATAGTCGCATGACGCGCTTCAAGCTGCTCAAACTTAAGGGCATCCAACCTGGTCTGTCGCATCCCAAGGTCGCTCGACCCAGGAACAGGTTGCAAGCCGGTGCTTGCTTGATCTACTCTGATGGAAACTGGCACGTGATCCTGTCTCCGAGTGGGCGAACCATGACGGACCTGTTTCGAAACATTCGCGGCGTCTGCACCACTTGGTGAATGTGATCGCTTCCTAGAAGGAGTCAGCACCAGATTGCTCGGGCCCTGCATTGAAGTCCAATAATCGAGGAATGCTTTTGCTGCAGAGGCTGCTGTAGCAGCGGCATAATCTTGCCAGTGTTTGTTCTTGTGGCTATCTGCATAGTCGCAAACGCCTTTGATGATGATACAGGGCAAATTGTCCCACACACCAGCACCCTCCATCTCGAAAGCGATGATTTCGCAGTCTCGAAGAAAGCGATCACGGTCTTCGCCGGACTTCATAACGGTGCTTGCCGAGCCGACAGTGCCAATGTGTACCAGGGGTGTAGGAGTTTCTGCGTCAAGTCGCTTGCTCCGAGTGGGGTTCTCTACCATGGCAAGAACATCGCATTTGAGCTTGTCGCAACTGGTTTCCGATGCCTTTTTACAGACTGAGTCATTGAGGGAGTGAGCCATAGGACAGGAGCAACCTCGTGGGGGAGTTCCTTCACGATGCACATGAAGATGTGTAGGCGCAAATAACCTGTCTTGATTCACGCCTGGGTAGCGCGCTTTGTCGTTCTTCTCACGTAGTTTTGCCAAGTTCTGCAATATCTTATCTCCCAGCCTCTCACGGACACGGCGGGCTTCGAGTTTGCGGAGGACTGATTGGATGTCTTGATTTGGCCTGCCAAGTGTGTCTCTGATACCATCCTTTATCTGGAAGTGGTCTGCATATTGCCTACCAAAGTCAAACTCGACAACCGAGTGGCTGATGACGATATCTCCGAGAATGATGGGCTCATCTGGCGACGGAAAAGGGACACCACCACAAACGCCGACGACGAGTGCAAGTTTGACTCCAGTGAAGCTCGATCGTAAACCAGAGGCCACGCTAGCAGCGCTGGACTTGCCCATGCGTGACATGTGCGCTAGGACGATGTCGTGCTTTCCAATGCGTCCAGTCGAGTATGCGTTGGAGTCCCCCTCTTGTCTGCCATAGATGTCGCCATCGCCATCGTAATGGTCGTCAAAGAGGTCTAGGACAGCGCTGGCTTCTGAGGGCAGAGCGCAGATGATGGCGACTTTGAACTCGGCTCGGATCGTAGGGGGCATCGTCAATTAATGCATCGAGCTTGAGAAGGATACGATCCAATCTGTCGCTCGGGTGTGTCGCTGGGGAGGGCGATATTGATGGAGAAGATGAGTCCCACGAGCATCTGCATCGCCATCATTGTCAGCCTCGGGGGGAAGTCACGCGTCGACCGGCCTAGCATTGGAGGCTTGCAGGTTGCATGATAGCCGACGAATCATGATTTACGCCATTTATACGGCCATTTCGCATACATGTTGAGATGACAGCGATGTGATCGACGCGACTGTAGCTGATGTCTTGTGGACTGCCTGTAGAGTTGCATAACATTTGTCGAAGCACCCAGCAGCACGCAGGACGCAGAACGCAGGTCCTAGGACGCCCTTTGACATGATGACCATTGCAATCCAAGTATCTGGATTGTGTCATTCCCTCCGTGGGATTGCAACAGATCAATTTCGCCGAAGTTTTACCATTCATGAGATCTCCCATCGCTCCTGCCTCACTCAGACGCTGCACTCGTCCACTGCACTCATCCGGTCGGTGCAACTATCAGTACGATATGTTTATTGTGAGAGTCTTGGTCAAAGACCGAGAACGTCACTGGTCGTAGCACCAAGTGGAGTCCTAATGTTGTTAGATAAAGGTTGAACAATTCCCATCCTTGTTCTTGTCCAAGACCGCGCGTTCCTGCTCTCAGCCTTGTTCGTATTCTTACCTCAGGTGTCGCATCTCGAGAAACAACTCGCAGGAAACGGGTCAACGGCACTTCTGCGTAACAGGAATAATCTATTAACAGGTAGCCATCACATACAATCATTAGCCTGCGGACTCCGCGGCATCCTCACTATCGTAATTTGACTTTCCACATTTCAGGCGCAAACTTCCGACATTGAGTTATAACAATCTCAACCCAACACACTCTTGGAAAGAAATAACATCAAAAGTCATGAAAACTGCTTTCTTTCTCGGTGGGGCACTCGCCATCGGAGCTCATTCTGCTGCCACTTCAGGGTGCGGGAAATCCTTGCCTGCACGGATAGACCGCGGAGGTGCCAACCAGACCAATTCTCTGAAATTCACAACCTCCGGTGGAACAGTCCGTGAATATGGCCTACACATCCCGACATCCTACGACAGTGATGAATCAACACCTCTGGCCTTCTCATTCCATGGCCGAACACGGATCTGGCAGGAGGAAGAGGAGATTTCTGGAATGTCCAATGAAACACTGAACCCAAATTTCATCGTGGTATATCCACAGGGAATAGACATGCAATGGCAAGGCGACCCGGAGGCTGTGGGATACGACGATGTCAGCTTCACCTTGGAACTCTTGGCCGATCTCTCCAGTACCTATTGCCTGGACACGAACAAGATCTATGCTGCAGGAAAGTCAAACGGCGGTTCATTCTCTGCGAATATCCTGGCTTGCCATCCTGAGGCTTCGCGCACCTTTGCAGCGTTCGGAGGCATATCGGGCGCCTACTATCAGGGAAACAGCGATGCCGACTGCAATGCTGCGACTGTACCCATTCCTTGCAATGCCAGTCGACCGATCCCTATCTTCACGACACACGGCGATGCTGACGAGACGATCCCTTACGACGGCGGACCTCGTCGCGATCGCTGTCTACCCAACCTTCCGCACTTCATGACTCAATGGTCAGAACGCAACGGCTTTGGCACTTCCAACACGTCGACTTCACTCTATCACAAGAACGTGGTACAGTACGAGTACGGCAACGAAACATACCCAGGCTTCAACACTCATCTACGCGTGCACGGCCTCGGTCACTACTGGCCTTCTCTAGCTAATGGAAGCTCATTCGACGCGACACCGCTCCTCCTTGACTTCTTCAACAAATGGACGTTGGATGCCGTCAACACCACATCGTCTGCCACAAGTTCATCGTCAGGAACGCCACCAGCATCTAGTACATCGTCGACCAGCTCTGCTGCTGCCTCAACATCCAGTGCTGGAGAGATCAATGCTGTCGGTCAACAACAATGGTTCCTTGGTGGCCTTCTTGGTGTTGTCGGTTGGTTGTTCATCTAGTCTAGACCCAGCATTTAATAATCATCCGGCTTCAACACGTTCGTGTCAGAGATCTTGTCCGAAGAAAAGGGTATAGTTTGCTTCTTCTTACCTTAGCGCTATAGATTGAACCCAGAAAAATTTCTCCAAGCTCTGAGAACGCGTGATTCCGGACTTCCACAATGCCACTGATTGATTATCACTCCCTGCTCGCGTGCTAAAGTACTCTTGGAAGCAAAAAGAGTATAGGTGCAAAACACGAAGACATGTGCGTTCTCCTCGACCAATCATCCCACGATAAAAGCTCCTCGACGAATATTTTCGAGCGCATTGACAGAGCACGAACTTGAGGCAGCTCTGCGACTGTTGGGTTTAATAGCTGTCTTCGCACATCGCTCCGACTAGATTACATTCTACGTCGCTCCACCAGGCAGTAGCAGTAGATTCACGAATACTCTACGAGATGCGGAATCAATCAAAGCGACAGGTAAACATGGAGGTCGGGAGTTCGACGAGTGGTCAACCTAATCTTTGTCATCCTTCACTCATCCCGTCTTTTTCGAGAAAGACCACCAAGCGATTGAGTCTTGCTTGCCCTCATCATAGTCGGCTTTTACTCCGAGGCTGCATCTCAAGTCACCCATCGGTAATAATCACGCCACTGGCTTTTCTATCTCCTTGCCCCATAGAGTAGAGTGAGAGCATAGCACAATGCCAGACTTCTAGCCGTCCGCATCTCCGCGCATGGAGATAAGCTACATGATGATAAACAACGTCGCTCTGCAAATCTGGAAAACCCCTCGAAAATGACTATCATCGCCTCTGAGGCTTCGTTATCTATCGCTACCCGTAGTTTGTATAAAAAACGTCACTCGTTCCTTGCTGGCGGTACAAACTGATGGAATGAAGGCAAATGTCTACGGTGTTGCCTCCGACACCCGAGATGGTCTAGACCGATCGAATTTACCAACTCCCGTAAATACAAACTTTAAAATGTGAATCGAACATGGATAACCAAACAGCTCGCAGTCCGCTCACACTTCACTAGTTTCTTTGTGATCGGCCATCAGCGTTACCAAGAGTCGTCTGCCATAAAGAACATCCGGTTTCCTGATTCATGCAGACTTCACCTCGACACATACAAAAAATCAATCTCCTCCAAATATCGAACAACAACCGATTTCCGGCGAAAACTCTCTCGATCAAACTTGCATCCATAATACAACAACGAAACTACGCAAGCATGAACTCCACAGGCAGCGGCATGAACAACGCAGGCATGCAAGGTCAAAGAACCGGCGGCGCAGGCAAAGGTCCCGACATGATTTGCAAGAGTGCGTAAAAACACCTATAACCCAATCTCCAAAAGAAAATCACTAGCAGCCAAACAACAAAGACTGACAAAATATTTCTTTTGACCTTACAGTTCTTGACAAACTCGAGCACAAATTTGGCGGGCAGAGATTCAACGATCCTAACAATGATGCCAAAAACCGAGCCATGAATCAGAAACTCGCAAAGCGTATCATGACTATTGCGCCCAAGGTGCTGTAAGTGCTTCTTTTGGTCTGGAGTGCTTTTGTCAGAGAGAAATGCTGATATCGTTTTTAGCAAGAAGTTGCCCATGCTGTTGACGAAGATGTAGATGGATTGTTGTCAGTATTACCGGTGGGCTACTCTTATGGCTTTTCAATCCACCCTCTCACTCTTTTTAGAGTCGGTGAAAGGTTGGAAAAGATGATTTTCGGTTTCTTCTATGCGATGCATGTTTTTACCTTTCTTTCTCTAGATACCCTCTTTAGCATTCAAATCACTGTTGCTTTTCTACGATTGGCTCAATTCAAATGTGAATAAAAAACAGCTTCGATGTCCTCACGTCCGAGGCGCTATACAACTGATGTGACAGAGGAGCAAAAAGAGCAAAACGTACAGCAGCAGGGATTCCCACGTGGTCACCCACCGTAGTACTAATCTGCCGTTCAACTGCTTATGTATGGCAGAGCGGACGGGATGCCC
>JGI24891J29808_1000437_pt1 | contig 25343 bp, 21 predicted proteins | sample FreactcultuFSWF8_FD_29808 | JGI IMG/M metagenome (IMG submission 29808) | reverse complement strand
AGTGGCTATTTCTTATATTGGCTGTAAGTGGTGCAGGGTTGATATGGTGTCTGCCGTTTGTAATGTGGTTTATTTATTACTACGACACAAAAACAAACAAACTTAAGGATAAGAACATGAAATCAGAGCAAATAAAACATTCGTTGTCCGTTGGTACAAAAAGCATACAGTCTAGGGTATATGATAGGGAAACGGATGAAGTTATATCTTTTGTAAAAATACCTATTGAAGATAGTGGGCTTGTTCGTTGTGAGAAAGGCACAAAAGAAATGAACAATGAACCAGTAGCGTATGTAGATAATGTTTGGATTAACAGACTTGATTTAGCTATGGACTTAGGGATTGGTCAAATGTTTTCAAGATGCCAACTATCAGACCATCAAATTCCACTCTATACCCATCCAGTAAAAGACCTTGAAGATATTGACATAAATATCACTTGGAATGAAAACTCTATGCGTGATTTTGGAAAAGATGAGTTGGCATTTGCTAGAGCAATACTAAGAAAGGCGCAAGAGAAATGAATGCACAACAACTTAAAACTTGGGAAGCAGAAGTTGAGTATTTACAAGAAAAAATACAACAGCAACAAGCTGAAATAGAAGCGTTGAAAAACGGTATTGAAAAATTAAAAGATGCTTATTGCCAAAAAGACCATGAAGTAAAAAAAGCAGAACAGTATTGTTTAGATGCTTTTGACCGTGGCAGACAAATTGGGTATGCTGATGGAATGATAAGTAGAAAGGCACAAAACAAATGAATGATGTATTAGATATCTTAATACTTATATCCGTACTTGGACTTGCATCAGTATGGATAACTGCGGTGTTCTGTTATGTATTATTTATTTTAGGAGTGTATGATGAATGACGGTGGTAAGGGGTCAGCACAACGACCAACGAACATGGATGCGTTCGCATCAAATTTTGACAAAATTTTTAGGAGCAATAAAATGGATGAGCAAACAAGAGAATTAGATTTACAACTGGGCGATGCACTAGCAGAGCTTACCTTATATAAGAACGCAGTAGACGAGGCGAATGTGGTATGCGAGGATGTGGATAGCGGACGTTATGGGGACGCGCTTGTCCATGTTCAAAAGTTCTACGCCAAACTTGAAGCAATACGTCAATACAAAGCTAAGTACGTTGACATGGACGGCAGGTGCTGATGACAGCATGGAGGAAAAGACAAGTGTTTAAAAAGATCAATACCTATGAGGGCAGACCTCTTGGTGTACATACAGGAGAGGTCAATCAAATCTTTCGACCGGCATGGATGTGCACCGTTTGTAAGAAAGTATTTTTTACTAAAGAAGAAACAGAAACACACGATCATAAGGATAAAGACGATGCCAAGACCCAAAAGTGAAATCACAGGATCAAAAGTAAACATTGGACTACGCATGACAGAAAATCAAAGAGATATGTTCAAGGCTTTAGGAGGCATAGACTGGCTAAGAAAGTATCTTGACAGACAGATCAGGTCAGAACTAATTCAACTAGGCATATCAGAAGGAATAAGAAACGATGACAAAAGCAGACGATAAACAAGTGGGCGGTAGCCACTATAAAAATATGGCGATCCAGCCGTGGACAGTCATGGAGCATGTACTGACGCCAGAGGAATTTAAAGGTTTCTTAAAAGGTAATATCATCAAATATTCTATGCGTGCCGGGCACAAGGGCGATACTAGCGAAGACACGAATAAAGCCAGGCACTATATAGAGAAGCTGAGTGAATATGATAAACAACCGTAAACAACAATCATGGCTGCAACCCCCGAATCTTTAGTTAAAAAACAAATCAAAGCAATCCTTAAAAATGCAGGAGCCTACTACGCTATGCCAATTGGTATGGGGATGGGCAACTCTGGTGTGCCAGACTTTCTTGCGTGTCATAAGGGGCGCTTCATTGCTATCGAGGCAAAAGCAAAAGCAAACAAACCCACAGCACTACAACTTAAACATATACAAGACATCAAAGATGCAGGAGGAGAAGCATATGTTATTAACGAAGACAACTTATACACTTTACAGGAGATACTAAATGGTACTAACAGAAGCTGAGAAAAAAATGGAAGCGCGTATCGCAACGCTTTCAAGCAAAGACCGCGATCATTTAAAAGAGTGCATACATAGACTGGTTATGTGTTACGGTGAAGATGCGTGCACAGGCATGCTACTTGTCAAAGGGCATTTGGTTGGTGGTGTAGGAGAAGTCATCACACTAAACTGCAACGATATGGAAGCAGCCGAAATGCTGGAAGGCATGCGCAACTACTTTGAGTACATTACCATGAAAGACGCACCACCCAAGGAGAGGTTCAATTGAACGCACCATATAAAACAATATTAACAATAGACTTTGAAACCCGGTGGAGTAGCAAAGATTACACACTATCAAAAATGACCACAGAGGAGTATATAAGAGATGCACGATTCACAGCTTTCGGAGCCTGTATCCATGAATACGGAAGTGATAGACAAACACAGTGGTACAGAGGAGATGAACTTCCACGAATACTATCTACGTACGACTGGTCAAAGACTGCCGTTCTTGCCCACAATGCCCAGTTTGACGTTTCTATCCTTGAGTGGGTCTACGACGTCCATCCCTGTTTCATCTTCGACTCATTATCAATGGGACGCGCTTTACGAGGCGTGGAAGTTGGGAACTCACTTGCAAAGCTGGCTGAAGACTTTGGCCTCCCTCCCAAGGGAAAGGCAGTACATTCAACGGATGGACTCGAACGACTTTGTGACATCAATATCGAACGAGAGTTGGCAGAATATTGCAAACACGACGTATACCTTTGTGAGCAAATTTTCGGAAGGTTGGTGCACGGCTACCCTGCTAAGGAACTCAGACTCATCGACATGACTTTAAAGATGTACACGCGCCCCCTACTTATGCTAGACCAGCCCATGCTTATCGAAGCGCTATCAGAAGAAAGGATTAAACGTGAGACGTTACTACAAGAACTCAACATCGAGGAGGCTGCGCTTGCATCGAATCCGCAGTTTGCTGCCATACTTACAACGCTTGGCGTCGTTCCGCCAACCAAAGTCAGTAAAACTACCGGGAAAGAAACACTCGCACTCGCTAAGAACGACGCACTTTTCCAAGCGCTCCTCAATGGTGAACGTGAAGATGTTACCATCCTTTGTGAAGCACGCCTTCGGGTTAAATCAACAACAGAGCGAACGCGAGCGCAACGGTTCTTGGACATCAGTCAGCGAGGTAGTCTTCCATTTCCGTTATCGTACTATGGCGCGAAGTCTGGGCGGTGGACGGCAGCCAAAGGATCAGCGATCAATATGCAAAACCTCAAACGAGGATCGTTCTTACGAAAAGCGATTATGGCTCCCGAAGGCTATCAGTTGGTCGTGGGGGATCTCTCGCAAATTGAACCACGCGTACTTGCATGGCTTTCGGATTACGACGAGATGCTTCAAATATTCAGGCGAGGGGGTGACCCTTACGCGGCGTTCGGCGCTCAGATGTTTAACATTCCAGAACTTACTCAAGAAGCACACCCGGACTTACGGCAGTCTGCGAAAAGTGCGCTCTTGGGTTGCGGATACGGTCTTGGGTGGGCATCGTTCGCAACACAGCTACTCGTGGGCTTTCTTGGTGCACCACCAGTCCGATATGAAAAGAAGTTTGCGAAGGCTCTTGGCGTTACGTCGGATGCAGTGGAGAAGTTCTTTGATTGGGACGAGAACGTCAAGAAGCTAGAGGATATACCGCACACCTGTAGCTTACAAGAGCTTGCTGTACACGCCGTGGCTGCGAAGAAGATTATTGACATATACCGTGCCACCGCGTATCAGGTTGTGTCATTTTGGGAGACTTGCGGGGGGCTGATCGAGACGTCTTTGTACGGCGGTAAAGAACACAAATACAAATGTTTGACTTTTCGCAAGGGTGAGATAGAATTACCAAACGGCATGAAATTGCTGTACCCCGATCTACGCAAAACAAAAGACGATAAAGGTAGGAGCCAGTATGTATACGGGCCAGACGCTACCAAACTTTACCCAGGTAAAGTAACCAACAATGTCACGCAAGCCCTAGCAAGGATTGTGATGACAGACGGAATGCTACGAGTTAACAAACGTTATCCCGTAGTAGGAACTGTGCACGATGAGCTAATATGTGTTGTGCCAGACGAGGAAGTCACGGATGCCAAGACATGGGTCTTGGAGCAAATGACAATGGAGCCGCGCTACATGCCGAACATACCTCTGGATGCAAAGGGTGGCTCGCATAGACGTTACGGTGAAGCTAAGAACTAAGGAGAGATATGCCATTAACAAAACTACAAATACCTAAAACAATACGAGTCGGTAACAAACGCTATTCAATTGAAGTCATTGAGACAATGCTCAGGCAACGTATCATGGGCACAATTGATTACGATAATCAGACAATCAGGCTAGGGCGTAAGAGTAACGTGACAGGACGCACTTATACCCAAGCAATGATGAGTGAAACCTTTTGGCATGAGTTAACGCATGCTATCCTCAACGACATGGGGGAAGATGCACTCAACAAAAATGAGAAGTTTGTAACAGGGTTTTCCCACCGACTCACCAAAGCAATTCGATCAGCGAGGTTTTAATGCCAAATGTTACATGGTCACACAGCTCCCTTAAAGACTATGAGGGGTGCGCGAGAAGATACCACGAGGTAAAGGTACTGAAAAACTTTCCGTTCGTAGAGAACGAAGCCACTCGGTACGGTACAGAGTTTCACAAAGCAGCCGAAGACTACATCAAGGATGGTACACCCATACCACCACAGTTCATGTTTGCCAAAGATATGCTCGATGCCCTAATCGCCAAGCCCGGACGTAAGGTATGTGAACAACAGATGGCACTAACCACTGATCTAAAACCCTGTGACTGGAAATCTAAAGATGTGTGGGTGCGTGGTATTGCTGACTTGCTTATACTCGACGATGACAACTTAACTGCTTGGGTCGTGGACTATAAGACAGGCAACAACAAGTACCCAGACAGAGAGCAACTCAAGCTCATGTCAATCATGGTGTTTGCACACCACCCACATATCCGCAAGATCAATTCAGCACTACTCTTTGTAGTAAAAGAAGACATGGTCAAGATCAGTATGACCTATGATCAAGCAGAGGGCGAGTGGTGGCAGTACCGCCAACGCGTTGCCCGTATCGAACAAGCCCACGATGCAGGAGTATGGAACCCCAAGCCATCACCGCTGTGTCCGTGGTGTCCTGTAAAAACGTGTGAACATCATCCCAAACATTAGGAGTAAATCATGGCTAAGTCAAGTGCAGAAAAGTTAGCGTACAACACCAAGTACGAATCAAGTCCGGCGCAAGTTAAGAAACGCGAAGAGCGTAACAAAGCTAGAGCGATTGAGATGCGAGCTGGTAAGGTTAAAAAAGGCGATAACAAGGAGGTCGATCATATCAAGATGCTCGATGCAGGGGGTAAGAACGTAAAGAAGAACTTGCGTGTAGTGCCTGAGAAAGTCAACAGAAGTTGGAGAGACGAGCACGGCAAACAGTACGGTAAAAATAAATAAATAAATAAAAAAGAGAGAGCAAATGCAAATAGTAGAAGACAAAGCGCTGGTCTTTCGTACGCGAAATCCAGCCAAATACAACATCATCCCTAAACATAAGATACTCAGCGAAGACAAAGGCACTTACGAGATCGCAGTTTATTGGGGACTAGACGAGGCAAGAGTCTTAAAGAACCTTGGTGTGAAGAGTGTGCCCTCCCCCATCGAACGCAAATACAACTGGCCCGGTCGTTTCAAACCAATGGCGCACCAAATCGAGACAGCGGCTTTCCTCACTTTGCACAAACGTGCGTTTGTATTCTCTGAACCCGGCACAGGCAAGACATTATCAGCGCTGTGGGCTGCTGACTATTTGATGAAGCGTGGTGAGATAAGACGTTGTTTAATTCTTTGCCCATTGTCGATCATGCAGTCTGCGTGGCTTAGTGACATGAATAACAGCATCATTCATCGCTCTGCCATTGTCGCGCACCACGCCCAGGCTACCCGCAGGATTGAGATGATTCAACAAGACTATGAGTTTGTTATCACAAACTACGAAGGTCTTAATCTTATTGCAAACGAGATCAACAGCAACGATAAGTTTGATTTAGTGATTGTGGACGAAGCCAACGCGTATAAGTCTGTGAGCACCAAGAGATGGAAGTCTTTGAAATCCATCATCAAACCCAACACACATCTTTGGATGATGACAGGCACACCTGCATCGCAGTCGCCTGTGGATGCCTACGGTCTAGCCAGGCTCGTGAACCCTACCAATGTGCCTATGTTCTTCACAGGATGGAGAGACAAGGTTATGAACAAAGTCACCATGTATAAATGGGCTCCCAAAGCAGAGGCAAAGCAGTTGGTACACGAGGCGCTACAACCGGCGATCAGGTTCACCAAAGATCAATGTCTTGATTTACCGCCCGTACTTACGATGACCCGCGAAGTGCCACTAACACCACAACAAGCAAAGTACTACAACTTGCTCAAAGAGCAAATGCTTGTGCAAGCTGCTGGAGAAACAATTAGTGCAGTCAATGCCGCCGCTAGTGTTAGCAAGCTACTACAAATCAGTTGTGGTGCGGCTTATACAGACGACAAGGAAGTGATTGAGTTTGATTCAGCGCCAAGGCTTAACGTGCTAGAAGAGATACTTGAGGAGACAGAACGCAAGGTCATTATTTTTGCCATGTTCAGGTCTACGATTGATACGATCTACAACCATTTACTCAAGCGCAACATCACGGCTGAATTTATCAATGGCACAGTTACCCCACCCAAACGCGCAGATATTATTAGGAGATTCCAAAATGAGGATAACCCTAGGGTACTGGTCATGCAACCCCAAGCAACCGCGCATGGGATAACACTAACAAGGGCGGACACGGTGGTGTTCTATGGTCCTCTAATGAGCGTAGAGCAGTACACGCAAGCTATTGCTAGGGCTGACCGCAAGGGGCAGAACTCTGACAAGGTGACCGTGATACATATCCAAGGCAGTCCAATCGAGAAGAAGATGTTCAAGGCTTTGGAATCGAAAGTGAGTGATAACTTACTTATTACGCAGATGTTTGAGAATGAAATTATTTATGCAAAAGGAGGTGAAACACCATAAAAATGTGTGTAGAATGTCTAACGCTTGACAACAAAACATAAGGAGAAAGCAATGGAAGAAAGCAACGTACCCATCGACAGATTGGTAAAAATTTATCGTAAGATAAAAGAAAAAATTGATACTCTTACCCAAGAGTATGACACGCAGGTTGAAACTCTGAAGGCACAGCAAGACGAGATTAAATTTGCGCTTAAAGACATGATGAAGTCCGATGGCACAACATCATTGAAAACGAGCTATGGTACGGTTAGTTTGATTACCAAGACCCGTTACTCAACCAACGACTGGGATTCGTTCAAGCGATTTATCGTAGAACACGATGCAGTTGATTTGTTAGAGAAGCGTGTGGCACAAACTAACATGGCTCAGTTTCTCCAAGAAAATCCTGGAGCCGTACCCCCAGGCTTGAATTCGATGACCGAGTTTGAGATTCGCGTAACTAAACCCACTAAATGAAAGTAACGAAACTATGTCTAATATAACGACCTTCAATTCCGCACAAGTACCTGCATTCGCACAAACTGGTGAACTATCCGACACCGCAAAAGCCCTCATCGGTGGAGCCCTCGGTAGCACAACCAAACGCATCTCAATCAAAGGTGGAGTATTCCGCTTGGTTTCTGGTGGTAAGGAGATGGCTTCAATCGAAGACCGTCACCTCGATGTGATCATCGTCAAAGCCGCCCCTAAAGTGAGCCGAGTGTTCTATGCTGCCAAGTATGATGCCGAGAATGTAACAGGTCCAGACTGCTGGTCTAACGATGGTGAGGTGCCTGATGCAAGCGCACAAAATAAACAGTCTGCGACATGTATGAGTTGCAAGAACAACGTTGCCGGGTCAGGGCAGGGTAATAGCCGTGCTTGCCGTTATCAACAACGTCTAGCCGTTGTACTCGAGAACAACCCATCAGGGGACATTCTTCAGTTAACACTACCTGCAACTTCGATCTTTGGTAAGGAAGACGGAGACAAGCGCCCCCTACAAGCATTCGTACGGCACCTAGCCCTTGCATCCCCACCTGTGGATGTTGAGAAGATCGTGACACGTATGAAGTTTGATATGAAGTCGGAGAGCCCAAAGCTCCTATTCGCTCCTGTTCGTTGGCTAACCGCTGAAGAATATGCAGTCACTAGAGAGCAAGGTGAGTCTAGAGAAGCATCAAGCGCAGTTAACATGACGGTTGCCCAGGTCGATGGTGTGAAAGCAAAATCGACTCCAGTCCTAGCAGGGAAACCCCCTGTACCTGAGGACGACGAAGATGAGACAATAGCTCCCCCACCCAAGGCTAGGAAAGCCAAAGCGGAACCCACAGCCGAAGCCGACGAGGAGCCAGAAATTCGCAAGGAGACAAAGGTTAGTTCCGTCCCTGCGAAGAAAAGCAAACTCGCTGACATCGTGTCCGATTGGGATGATGAGTAATTAAACAGGGGGGCTTATGCCCCCATCAAAACAATGCCATACTCAGACAAAATAGCAAACCTCGTAGCCCACGCTCCGCGTGGCCCCGGCAATACGCTTGGGCGTTGGGCTATTCATCTTGACTTCCCTGTGACCAAAATCGCTTATGTTCTTGGTGTTACTCGTCAGACCGTGTACAACTGGTTTGAAGGTAAAGACGTATTTGTGGCGTATCAAAACAGGGTAGAACTTTTAACAAAAATAATGTCAACCTCAAAGACGGCTGACGAAGCATGGAGAAGAATATGCAAGGAATACAACCTCGATCCCTCAGTAACCAAGAACTGATTAGGTACATAGCAATGTGGCTAGACAAACCAGAAGGCATGCCCATATCGTGGCAAACAGAATTGCTACGCAGATACATAGCGCTTGCTCCTACAGTAACACACGCTTACCCCCAAGACGGTCAGCTCGATCTTTTTAAATAACCCGAAGGAATTTGTATGGAACCGCTTGAATTCATGGCGGCGGTTCTACCGCCACCGGGTAATGGACGGTATTGCGTTGTAGAACTAACTAAGAAGAAAGAACATGTTTATGTTGAAACATTGGAGGAAGTGCAAACTAAGCTAGATACATGGAATAAAAACAACTACGATATTTACTTTGCGCTTGGCACATTCGGGGATAAAAATTCTAGAGTGAAAGGCAACGTGCAAAATGTAAAATGTATTGCGGTGGATGTGGACTGTAACCATCCCGAAGACATACCTGATCCAGTTACAAAGAAGATCAAGCCCAAAGCCTACGCTTCTGCTCAAGAAGCGGTAACAGCAATCATTAATTTTTCTGATGACGTTGGCTTAAGCGATCTTGGCAAGCCTTGGCTTGTTGCATCTGGGGGTGGTGTACACGCATACTGGCCTTTAAAAGAAGCAGTCCCTATCAACGAATGGGAGCCTGTTGCACAACAATTCAAACGCTTGTGTTTTTTAAAGAAACTAGACATTGACCAAACCGTGACGGCAGATGCGTCTCGTGTATTGCGGGTTCCTGCAACTGTGAACAACGGTGTCAAGGGAGACAAGCGAGTACGAGGCGTAACAAAAGTCAAGTTCAAAAACGAAGGGGATTACTTTGACATCGAAGACATTAAAGCACTTGTTACGAAGAACTTGGCGGGTACTGCGTATGAAATGGTCACGCCATCTGCGAAGCCGAGCAACGCCCTTGTAATACCCGGAAGTGCGCCCACAGGCGCAACAACCGTTAAGCTCTTTGAGAATTCTCAGACACGCTTTAGTAGCATTATGAAACGTACTGCTGCGGGTAATGGGTGTGGTCAGCTTGAGTATTACGCTGAGAACGGAAGTGAAGACGGCATGGAGCCTCTTTGGAGAGGCTTGCTTAGTATTGCGCAAAAGTGTGTGGATAATCAGAAAGCCGTTATATGGTTGTCTGACATCCATCCGTATCCTCACGAGCGCATGAATCAAAAATTGGCGGAGATCAAGGGTCCGTACCCATGTACTAAATTCGATAGTGAAAACCCCGGAGTGTGCACAACGTGCCCACACTTTGGCAAGATCACAAACCCATTAGCACTTGGACGTGAGATGGCAGTAACAACTGCTGAAAAAATAATAGAAGTAAAGGAGGTGACAAACGGACAAGCCACAACAAAAAAATATACAAGACCCGAAACACCTAGAGGCTACGCTTACGGGGAGCGTGGGGGAGTCTTCATTGAGAAAGAAGACGAAGATGCAAACGGTAACAAAATAAAGAAACAAATTATGTTGTTGCCCTATGACTTATTTCCTGTTGATATTTTGAATAACAAGGGAGAGCACACCGTACACATGATTGCGATGCGTCCAACAGGACCACAGACGGTAACCCTCCCACAAAAAGCAGTTGTCAGCAAGGATGAAACCGTCAAGACCTTAGCCTCGCAAAACATTGTGAGTGCGTTTGGCTCAGGTAATGATAAAAACCTATCCGATTATGTAAGAGCATGTGTGGAAAAAATGAGTACAGAAAAAACACCTATTAGCGTACCGTCTAGCTACGGTTGGCAGGATGACGATTCCTTCGTATTTGCGGGGAAGATTTATAAGAGCAACGCCGAGCCTATCCCCGTACCTATGGAGGGTTTGGAAAATATTGTGGCGAACTCACAGCCAACAGGAACGTTAGATAACTGGCGTAATTTTATTAACCTTTTAATACGAAAGAAAATGTATGATCACTTGGCAATTATCCTTGCGGGTGCTAGTGCTCCTTTTATGCGTTTTACTGGTATCTACGGTCTTACGTACCATTGCGGATCCACTGAGTCAGGAACCGGGAAATCGTTGGCGCTTGAAGGCGCGGCATCCATCTGGGGTCACCCTGTGCACTACAGAACCGGAAAAGGAACCTCGCCTGTCGCTATGCAACAAAGACTTGGACTACTGAATAACACACCGCTTATTACAGACGAGATCACATCTAAGAACCGCAACGACTTTGAATGGTTCCCTGCACATCTCTTAGATATGACTGAGGGGCGCGGTAAGGAGCGTATGGAGTCTGGCTCCAACAAAGAGCGTGTGAACCTATCCACTTGGATGACGGTTGCAATTATGTCTTCTAATACCCACGTGGTGGACGTTTTAACTGGAGACAGGAAGCATGCAGCCGAAGGCGAACTACGCAGACTTATTGAGTTTGTAATGGACGAGGAGCTTCAATGGGAGCATGACGAGATCGAGATAATCAAGTCTCTTGCCAATAACTACGCTGTTGCTGGAGACGGGCTTGTCCAATATCTTGTGAATAACGTGCGTGATGTAGCCAAGCTAGTCCCGGATTGCGTCAAGCAAATGTACAAAGAGTTCAGCGCTACAAACGATGAGCGTTTTTGGATGGCAGGGATTGGCGCAATGGTGGCTGCCGGAGTTGTTATGAATTCCCAACATGCAAACATTGCCGACTTCCCGATGGATATGATTATCCAAGCCATGCACAAACGTATTGACTATATGCGTACCAACATCAAAGGCGGTCGTCGTAGCGCAGAGGACGTACTAAACGCTTTTATACGCGAGTACTGGGGGCACTTTGTGGTGGTTAATTTTGGAGAGAAGGGTGGTTTATCGGCTGCAATGGGTGACGGCTCTATGATCGACAAGGCAACAACCAAGTCAAATGTTATGGGTCGTGTTGAGAATGGTTTGACCGCAGGATGCAAGGACTTCTTCATTGAGGAGCGACTGCTTAAATCATTCTGTTCTTCCATGAGTTTTGGCTACGCAGACTTCAAACGCCATATTGAGCGCCAGTATGTGGTGACGTACGTAACCAAAAAAGATATGATGGCTAAGACTACAGGCCCTCAGATGCGCGTCGCAGCTATGAAAATCAGCAGACGTGAGGACGAAACGGATGATATCATTGCGAGTGCAATATCCTTGGAAGTCAGTTGAAAAAGGGCAGGGGTTCTTTGTCCCTTGCTTAGATACGGAGACCGTCAAAGCTGACGGTCTCCAAGAAGCTTTGCGCTATAGACTATTCGATGCCAAGGCCCAGGTCGGTATTATGGATGGGAAACTCGGGGTACGCTTTTATCGGTTGCCTCCCTCACGGTTGTAGCAAACTTAATCTTCGCATCCCTAATCTGATCTAACTTCTGGCGCTTTTGTTCTGGAGACCAGTTACTTGCGCGTACTGCGTTTTCAAAAGCTGTCAGGTCTCTCATAGTTGTTGTATAGTAATCGGCAACTTCAGAAGCGGCGTAGTCATTACCAGTTCGGTTTAATAGATCAACCGCTTCGGCTTTTTTACCTTGATTAATGTAGGAATCAACTGTAGTCTTGACTTTCTTAATATCGTCCATACGGTCATAGACGTTACTAATAATACCTCCGGCATCATTAGGTTGAAACGCGCCCCCAACGACGGGCATATCAGACAAACGCGTATAGGCTTTTTCAGGGGATGTGCCCTTGGGTATACCCATACTAACCGCTTGTAAGAACGCTAGTCCCATCGTACCTGTATAGCCCTTGACGAGTTCATCAATTTTAATTGGTGACACTCCTGCAGCCTTACCAAACGCTTTAGAAATCTCGGTTGTATTCTCTCTAAATTGCGCTTCGGGTAAAAGGTTTTGCTCGCGCTTGGATAAGATGTCGTTACCTGTGTAAAAAGATTTGCCAAGCCCCGCTTCAATAGCAGGGCGAAGGGCTTGGGGTATACCGTAAGACGTACCACCTGGAATCAAGTTTTTGATAATACCGCCAAAGGCAGCAGCCGCCTCTTCAGCGCCGTGCTTGTTTACAATTGAATTGTAAAGTGCCTCGGGCAATGCCTTGAACAAATAGCCAATCTCAAACGGAATAGGTAAGCGTACAGGCTCATCAACGCCAGGCACACGAATAAACCAGTTGTTGTACTTTTGATCAGGCGTTGCGTTCTTGTAGGCTTTATCGTCTTGCATCATGGCAGCATAAGCCAAAGAAATTCCAGCAAGCATTGCACCACGTACAAGCAGTTTTTCTTGAATTTTTAGCTTCTCATTAAAAGGTAACTTACCTGTAAGCGCTTTGTAAATCACATTCAAGGACTGAATCTGCGCATTAAAGAAAGGTATGAGTTGCCCAACAATGTGAATACTGGGAGATGCACCCCGCTTGTTAAAGTTCATAGACTCAAGAGACATGAGTGTGGCTTCCATCTCGGACAAACCTTGTTGGATATAACTGTTGTACTGGGCACGTCGGGTTGTGGCATCTGATTCCATTGAGAGTGCTTCCCACTTAGCCAAGCTGTTCATCCATCCGGGTTTATCGTTCACGATGTCACGTAGAACACGACTTAAATCTTCGCTTGTACCTGTAAAGATTTGACCGCCAGTAATACCACGTTGCTCAAGTGTTGCTTTGGTTGCACTATTGATTTCTTTTAGTGAACCAAGGACCGGCGTAAAGTTAGCCCCAGCCATAATCGGGGCAGTTAAAGAATCACGGAACAACTGCTTTGCCGCGTACAAGGGCGATGCTGTGACTGTCTTACGAATCAGTTTAGCGGGCATACCAAGAACTCTAAATACAAACGGCATTTGAGTTGGGATACCTTCCATGCCTTTGACTAATATGTCCGCAGGTACGCCTACCTTGTCGGTATTGATTACAGCATAGCGATCTTCACCATCAACTTTAAATCTGACTGCTTCTGGGCTTGCAATACGCCCCTTACCGATGTGCGCTAAATCCATATCAACAAGTTCAAACACAGCATTTTTCGTAGCAAGATTACGCAAGCCCATATCAGCAAGCATATTTGTGTTTTGTACAGAGCTTGTCAGGAAGTCTAAGATGGGGGCGTCGCCACCAACAAGTTCTTGCAGGTAGGGTTGCTCGGCAATACTACCGACACGGATTGGGTTTTCATTACCAATGATCAACTCAGCAACACCGTTTCTTTGACGATACCAAGGTATGTAGTCATTTTCTTTCAAAAGCCGTGCAACTAAGTCTTTGGATAACGCGCCTGTCTGTGCCACAAACGCTAATTGGTTGCGGTTGTAGTTGTTGTATTCATCCCGTGCACGGTTGAATACATTTTTAAGTTCTTCGTTAGCGTCAATCTTATTCTTGGCTTGGGTAAGTTCGGCTTCTGTAATATTGTTGCCAAAGTGCAGGGCGGAGAAACCTTTATCTTTGGCACGAATAGCAGACATATAGAGTGTAAACAAACGGTTTACCGCTTCACCGTTTCCAACCAAGGGCATAGCTTCTTTAAGAATATCAACGGTTGACTTAAGACTTGGACCTGTCTTGCTTTGAATAAGGTATTCTTTGCGGCCATCGGCACGAGTCTTTTCTTCAATTCCAAGCGCTCCATTAGCCGCAGACTGAGATACAAAGTTCATGCGCTGATCATACATACGCAAGTAGTACATCATCTGTGAACCTTTGAGCTTGTCCATTGTCTTGGCAATACGTTCAAACCCCGCAAAACGATCAACAAGTTGTGTTTCAAAAGCTAAACCAGTAGAATTGGCTTTGACTTTATCGTAAAGTGTTTTCTCTTTGGCAATGAACTTGTCTGCAATATTGCCAATAGATGCAAACTCATTTGTGTTGTATTTGGGTTTTATAGAAAACAGTAAACCTTTGTTTACACCTACAGGTTCTAAATTTACACCAACTATTTCAGGATTTTTATCTATGTATGCGCGCTCAATGTAGCGTCTATCATTTTTTTGTTCGATGGCTTCAATACCTGCATCTTTAAGCAACTGAGTGGTTTTCTCAATACCTAAATTTTTACGCATGTCATAGAACAAACCGTTTGCTGGATATGTACCATCTTTTTCTACGTGTCTTTTTGCGTAAGCATCTCCATATTTCTGTAACAACGCATCTAAAGCAGGACGTTCACCATAAACAAAATTTGAATTAACACTATAAATATTTTCTCTTGGTATGTCGTCAAGAGTGCGATATAAATTGCCTGTAACAGGGCGTTTTTTTAAACCTTTTATTTTTGAAACATCTAGTGTGTTTGCGGCTTTTTCAAAACGTTCTGCATAACTCAAATCGTCTTGAGCATTTTTAATACTGTCTGCTTTGACTTTTCTTTTTTGTCGCGAAGTGAGCGTTTCTTCCGCTTCTTTTTTAATTTCAACAGCACGTTTTTTTAATCGCTCAATATAACTTGAAGCAGCTTTATTTTCAGTTGGGTTTAAATTCCCACCACCGGGCAAACTATTTAAATAACTGTGCAGCAAATTTGATTCAAACATGCGTTGCAATTGTGGAGCAGATTTCATTTCTGGCGGGGCACCGCCGTCCTTAGCCAACGACTCTGCATAGTCTTGGTATGTATAACGACCATACCCACTTTCATTTGCAGCTTTACCAAAAGGAACAGCTTGTTGATAATACTCAGCGTATTCTTTATCTGGGGTTACATAAGGGCCTTTGCCTAAATTGGACTCATCAAACCTGCGATCATATGTACCCTCACCAGTACCCGCTTTTGTTTTATCAAACGCAGTAAAAGTTGCGTCTGAACCATGCCATGTACCACGCAGTTCTAAATTGGCGCAGCCATACGCAAAGTTTACAAGGTCGCCAGCAGAAAGTTTTTCTGGAGCAAAGCCAAGTTTAGCCAACGCACTTCTAAAAGCTTTTAGTACGGTGTTCAACCAATTCTTTAGTTTCCCTCCGCCTTCTGGTTTTACTCCAGCTTTTACAGCTTCTTCAACGGCATAAGCAAGCAATTCATCATTTACGTGTTCAGCAGGAGTATTAGATTCTTTAACACGCTCCATTGCAGCACGCCCCACTTTGGCTTCAATAGAATCGTCGTTTAACTTTGCCCAATTTTTGACAGCGTTAACAAGCGTGTCGTATTGTTTGGTGTTGAAAAAGTTTCTAAAACCTATGTGTGTACCAACTTCATGCAACAAAACGCCAAGAGCCTGCCCTTTTTCAATGTTGTTTGCAAACAGATACGCGTTTTGATCTTCTGCAAAACCTTTAGCGTCTTGTGGTATCAGTCCTTCGTAGTCAGGATTTGTTTTTAAAAAGTCTTCAACAGATTCGTAAATGCCAAGTTTTGATGGCGTTGGATTTCCGTACTTGTCTGTAGTAGCAAAACGTTCTTGTGAAGTAAAACCTTTTTCACCCAACGCTTTGTCAAGTTCTTTTTGTAATTCAGTTTTGGTTAAACCTTGTTTTGGAGTGCCACGTGAAAACTCAATATTTTTTTTATTTTCCGCCAATATTTTGTCGGCCAAACCAGAGCTCTTACCGCCGTACTTTTTATCATACGCTTTAATAAAATGTTCTTCAAACGCATTGCGTTGATTAGCGGGTTTTTCTTTAATAGCTTTATATCTATTGTTGTTCTCAACAATTTCTTTAGCCTTAACCTCTTGTGTAATTTTTTCACGTAGCTCTTCACGAGATTTGGCTCCTGCTTTACCATAAACTGTTTTTTCTGGTTTGGAAAGCTTGGCACGTTGCATCTCCTCCATCGGTTCGACAGAAGTATTGGGTGCAGTAAGACGCTCTTCAGCCGCTTTAATCTGATTAGCCTTGGCTTCTTCTTTGGCTTTTTTTAATTCATTAGCAGCACGCAGGTTGCTTTGTGCTACTTCTATTCGGCGCTTTAGGCTTTCCCGTTGTGCATCTGTCTTTGCACTAGCGAGTTTATTTTCTAAATCCGCAATCGTATTCTTAGATGTAGCCGCGCTAACACTACTTTTTCTTATGGCGCTCTTAGGCGCACGCTCATAAGTAGTAGAGACCTCGCCCGAGGCAATGCGTTCTTCAAGACGATACTGTTGATTAAGCGCCCTGCTTAAATCTTTAAAGTCTTTAGCCATACCTATCCAAGTAATCGGTTCAGTTGCTAACTTATCAGCTTCATCATTGTATTTTTTCTCGGCGGCTTCAAGGCGTGGAAGAATACCTTCACGAGCATCGGCAGTTTTTGCACGCTTATAGGACTCAGTTAGATTTTCTAAAGCCTCTGCATACTTTTTAAGGTCGCCCATCCGAGCTTCTTTAGCGCGATCTTGAGCTAGTTTAATACGCTTTTCAATAGCCGTAACTTTGCCAACATATCCACCAAGAATTTTTTGTTCATTACCGCGAATAGCCTGTTCTTCTGCGTCTATTGTTGGAACGCGTTCAATAATATTGCCCGCAGCACGTTCTAAGCGTCTTTGCTTTTCTTTAGACACCTCAATGTTTTGACGTTCGGCTTCAGCCCGTCTAATTGCTTCTTGTCTGCGGCGCTCGGCAGCTTCGTCTGCCTTGTTCTTTTGAATTAATGCACTAACTTTCTTTTGCGCTTCAGCCAAATTGGTATTGGCGGCATCAAGTGCTTGTTTTTTAGTGGCTAGTTCACCAGTTGAAATGGGGTTTAAAGCATATTTGTCTAATGTGTTTTTAGCATTTGCTACTTTTAAATGTGCATCCAATACAGACAAAGCGCCTTGAAGTTCTGCCATTTCATTAACTGCACGTTGGTATTCTTCTTCAACTGCATTTAATTGGTTAACAAAAGTACGTCCGGTATTGATGTCTTGTCGACTTGGAAGGGTGTTAAGAACTTTTTCCCATTTACGTTGTTCTTCTTTAAGACTATCCAACTTACCTTGTAAGTGCATACGGTCAACAACACGCTTAACCGCTATTTGGCGAATCTCGTTAATATCTCTTTCAAGCTTTCCAACATCTTTCTCGTTCTTAATAACAGCGGTAGCATCTTTTGCTACTTGAACACGTTTATTAAGTTCTTCAAATTCTTTATTTGCTTGTTCAGCCCGAGTCTTTAGTTCATTAAGAGAAACCAATCCATCCAGTTCTTGCTTGTCTTTATCAAGCGCATCGCGTAACTTTCTAACCGTAGCACTTTCCATATACCGTCTAAACTGGGACGGGGTTTCTTTTGCAATACCAAGCTTCTCTTGTTCTTCGGGGAACAGCACGCCCTGCGTGTCTTTCTTTTTAAGTGGACCTTCACCCAGCGCCTCGTTAATACGAGTCATTTGTTTTTCAAGGTCTTTTTGGAGAGCCAAGTCATTTGGTTTGGCGGTAAGGACACGACGATCAGTTTCACGAGCAACACGTTTCTCAACATTAGGCTCAAAGGTTTTTAATTTTTCTGTTGGTCCACCAACACCAGGACGGGCACGTCCTTCAACAGCCCTACCCCCAGCTTGCTCAAGTTGCTTCTCAGCATTATTAAGTTGGTTATTTAAGGATTGGAACCGTTTAACTTTTGCTGTATCGGTTGGTTCAAACTGACCGAGCTTTTTAATTTGATCACGTAAGCCGTTAATACGGGCTTGAACACCAGAAACTTCTGCGCTGCGCTCAGAGACACCGCCTTGCTCAATACGTTTGAGTTGTTCATCAAGCGTTTTTAAAAACTCTGGATCGCGTGTGTCTGTTTCAATTAAACGGTCAAGGGTATTCTCGGCTTTGCGTAAGACGGTATGGGCTTCGTTAGTTAAGCCGCGCTGTGCCAAGGCACTGGCAGTACGAGTCATCAAGTCTTGCTTGAGCCAATCAAAGTAGGCTTCTCTTTCTTCGGGGTCTTGCGGAACTTCGCCTCGCTCAGATAACAGCCTAAAAGATGCACCCACAACGCGTTGGGGCGTACCCGCACGTTCTTCTGGAGCGGTGGGGAACAGTTGTCCTTGCTCACCGTAGCCTTTAAGTAGTGCTTGGTCTTGCGTAGTAGGAACTGTTTTGTTTTCGCCCTGATAGCCTTCAAGGTTTGGTTTAGGTTCTTGCCCTGTCAAAGATTGGGCAGTTCTACTCATGACGGCAGTTTGATTAGGGTTGGTTATTGCTGTACCAAACGCGTGCCAAACATTATTTTTATCATACCCACCCATACGTTTGAGGGCGGCAACTTCAGGAGCAATTAACGCTAGACGTTCGCCTTCTACACGCTCTTGCTCGGCTTTATCCAAAACTTCTTGTTCTTGCTCGTTTATTTCTTGACCTGGCAAATACTCGCGTTGTTGTCTAAGCGCTGTTTGGTTTCTTGGCTCCGAATAAGGGGCCTTGTCTCTTTCGCCAAAGTCAAAGCCCATCTGTTGTTGGACAGGAGCGGGTTCTTTTAACTGGGTCTCAAGGGCATTAATTTCTTTAAGAATCTTGTCGGCTTTGACGGGATCATAACCTTCACCACTTAGCTTTTGCAAGTCGCTAAGTTTCTTATTAAGTTTGCTTTGTAGTGCCTCGTGTGTTGGGCGTTCTTTTTCCTCGGCTTCGGGCGTGAATCCACCGAGCTGTTTAAGTTGTTCAGTAACGTGCTCATGTTCGGCATCAAGCATTCTGCCTTTTTCTCTAAGCGCTTTGAACTCGTCAAGGTTACCTGCCCCAAGAATTTCAGATTCGCGCATTTGATGCGCATCACGTTGTGCTTGTAAGTCTTGTTGCTGTTTGTAAAGTTGTTCGGCCTTAAGACCATTTAACTGTTTTTGGGCTTCCGGCATAATGCCAGGTTCAGCCATACCGGGTAATGTACCTTGGGGCGCTTGGTGGTAAGGGTATTGTTCTGCTTCTTGATCAATGCCCGCAGCTTGCGTCTCAATGTTTTGTAGCCGGCCTTCTTCTGCTTGCTTTTTCTGTGTTTGCAGTTGGTTGTAAAGCGGTCTAATGCGTAGGTATTCTTTGGACTTATCTGCCAAGTCCTTGCGCATCTCAGCAAGCTTTGCTTTATTTTCTTCGTAAGCGGCAATCTCAGCGGGTAGAGCTGTTTTTAAGTTGGGTTTCTTAACTTGCTTTTGTAAATCTTTAAATGCCTGTTCTTGTGCCTCGTAATCTTCAGCAAACTTTGCCCAATACGCAGGGTCATTTGCATTTTGGGCTTGAGATAATTCTGCGTCTTTTTGTGCTTTAAGCGCCTCTATTTGATCCTGTCTAAGTTGCGCTTGATCGGCTTGCGCGGCTTGGTTCTTAATCTGCCCACGCTCAATAAAACGTCCGGCAGGAGCCAATACACCACCAAGGGCAGCACCACCAATAAAGTTGTCAAGGTATTCTTGTCTAGCTTCGGGATCAGTAATTGATAGTCCGGCTTGTAAACGCTCAAACACTTGTTGACCCGCCTCAGTCAAACCTTCAGCACCCATCGCCTTACCAGTCTGTCCGACATAATCCCCGATTGTTTTACCAAGACCTTGTTGAGCAATTTGTTTAGCTTCTGCATCCGTGATGCTCTCCCCCATCTTACCAAAGATGCCCTTAATACCGGGGATCATGTGGAGAGAGAATACGTCAAGCGCTGCTTGAGGCACAGCCGCAGCAGCCGCAGCCCCCAGGTTAGTTTGTGCAAGTGACTTGCCTTCTTGAACTTGTCGGGATAAGTTCGACCCGATAAACTGCGTAGCCGACAAAGCGCCTGTTGCGCCAAGTGCAGCAAGACCTTCGGGAGCCAACGCCCCGGCTACAGCCGGAGCTACCATGTAGGGAAGGGAGCCTCCTGCTAATTCACCAAGCTTAGTAAGCGGTGCTTCAAGCCAACCTTTTTGGGTAGGTTGAAATAATTTTTTAGCTTCTTCTTGCCGTTCTTTTTGGTAATTAGCGGCTTTTTCGACGTCGACTAAACCTGAGCGTCCGGCAAGTCCGGCAATATCCCCTTTTAAATTTTCAAAGCTTGACTCAAGCGCTGGGAGAAAACCTTCCTTGCCCGCATTTAAACCTAGTTGATCATATACTCTATCTTTTGGTAAATCCGCATAAAATTTTTCATGCAAAGCGTCAGCAAGCTGCATGTCGCTTAGATCATCGTACTGAGGATACTGCTGACGTATTTCGCTAATTTTCATGATTAATTTTTATCTAAGACCAAGAGGGTCGGTTCCCATCTTTGGACCTATTGTACTAGAACCACCCATAACCGGGATACCCAAACGTTGATAAATTTCTTGACGTGCTCTCTTTTCTTCTGCGTCAGGTACCCCTGTTTGAACTTTATCTAAAGGATGAGCAGCAATCCATTCTTTCATGTGGGCGTCAACAAGCTTTTCCGCTTCCATTGGCAAGTTCTTTTCCTTAGAACCACGTTCAATAGCATCTGCGTACGCCCCGTAGTACTTACCTTGCTGTTGTTGTAAAGCTTCCAAACCTGCAAGCTTGCGTTCTTCGATGTTATATTTTTTGGCTTCTTGTTGTTCTTTAAGGGCACCAAGTCCTGCCTCACCAATATTAGTAAGTGCATATGGGGATTTACCCGCCATCATACCAAGACCAAGTTGCATAAGGAAATCAGGGCTAATACCACTACTTTTTGCACCTACTTCTGGGTTGCCTGTGTCTGGTGAACTTAAATCACGTACGGGTGCAGGAGTGTTTCCAGGCGCACCTTCTGTACCTAAGTCTGTACCCCATCCTGCATCGCCAGGTCCGGCTACTACTGCACCAGGGTTTATGTTAGCCCCCTCACTACCCCCGCCTAAAGTTGCCAAGCCGGATGTTGTAGCACCAAGTTGTTTAGCCGCAGTTGCGGCACGAGCTGCCGCCATAGTATTAGCGGCTTCTGAACCTTCTCGTAACAAGCTTGCGTTTTGTGCAACCTCCGCAGCGCTAGGAACAGCCCTTGTATCTGCCAAAAGTTGTTTGGCTTTTTCTGCGGCAGCTAGTTTATCTGCAGCTTCATTTGCTAAACGTGTTTGTGTAAGCGCCTCTTGTGCGTCTACGATCCCTTGTCCTGCAGGTATTACTGGGACTGTAGGAGCCCCCGCTGGAAGTGGCGCTGTAGGGGGCGTTAAACGTGGTAGTTGTGAAGTTTCCGCTAATTTAGCCGCTTGGTTATCCGCTTGTAATGCCGCAAGCCCCTCTTTTGTAAACCCTTGCGTTGGTGCAAATTTGTTGTAAATTTGTTCCCCTGCTTTGCCTAAACTTTCCACAATACCCCCTGATCTTGGTATTGTGCTAACAGGTGCTAGAGGGGTAGGCGCCATCATAGTGTTATACACACCACGTCCAACTTCCCGTCCTAAACTTTCATTACCCAATAAATTTCCAGCTGCCTCGCCTTTTTGCATAAACCAACCAGGGCTAAGGAAACGGGTATCTTCGGGTATTGCTGCAGGTGTAGGACCTGTAATACCAGTTTGCCCAGGAATTAACGCAGACAAACCCCCTTGTGCGGGTGCTTGTGCGGGTGCTTGTGCGGGTGCTTGTGCGGGTGCTTGTGCGGGTGCTTGTGGTGAAACAACTTGTTCATTAGCGCCGAGGGTTTGAGCTACGGGAACTTCTCGTGGGATATCCTCCGCATGTGCAGCCGGGAAGGGTAGCAAATCATTTAGCTTTTTAAGGTAGTTTTTTGGCTCTTCTTTTTCTAGTTTATCAGGAATAAGACGTCCTTCATTAGCCTTTAAATGGGCGTTTAAAAAAGACTCCCCTTGGTTATATGCAACCGCTATTTTTTGAGGGTCACTGTTATACTTACGTTGCAAATCTTTCATAAATGCCAAAGAAGCATCAATGTTTTTAAAACCGTCTTTTCTATCGTTTGGATCTAATCCAAAAGCTTTACCGGTTTCTGCCGCTAGTTGCCCAATACCTTCAGGCCCTGTAGGAGATTTTGCTTTGGGGTTATAGTGCGACTCCACCGTAAAAATACTATCTACAAATTTGGGGTCAAGTCCCATTTTTTGAGCTTGTGCTATAGCGTATCTACGATAGACGGAAGGGTTATACACCTCTCCACCATCACTAAACCCAACAATACCGCCTTCAGCAAACTTCTCAAACACAGGGGATTTAAGTTGGTCAAGCCCCCCACGGTTATCAGGTGCTTTAATACGACCACCTTCTTTGTTTACGCTAGGGCTTGTGGTTGTACCTGAGGAATTAAACGCTTTATTTAAACCATATCCTGCTAATCCAAGACCTGCAACTTGAGAAATCATGCTGGGTGCAGCAGTATAGTTTTGTGTCGTAACGTTTTGTGGGGCACCTGTATACAAAGATTCAAGCTGCGCCAGTTGCTGCATCGGGTACTGTTGCATGGTCGAGTAGTTCGCCATGCCTTGGTTGAGCAGATTTTGCTGTTGCTGTTGCTGTTGTGAACCGTATGCGTTTTGTAATCCGGCTATGCCTTGCTGCGCAGCCAGTTGTTGTGTGCCAATATTGGCTAGGTTATTACCGGCGTTACCCGCGGCGTTGTATCCTGCTTGTTGTGCGTTAACACCCGCCAAACCTGCTTGTGCGCCTTGTATACCAAGATTTGCAGCATTTTGCATGTTGGTATTAGCGGTGTTATACGCTTGGTTATACGCTCCACTGACCAGTTGATTCTGTGCCAACATTTGATTTTGTTGATTCAAAGAATTTTGTAGCGTGCCACGACTTCCACCAAATGCACCGGCTTGAGTTTGTGCACCTTGATTTTGCGTTTGTTGCATACCGTACTGTTGATTCAGTAGCTGCATAGAAGGCGCTAACGTATTTTGCAAATATGGATTCATGTACGCAGCAACCGCATTTGGGTTTTGTGCGTTCATGCCGTAGCTGTTTCCAGCCATAGCTCCCATCTGCCCATACATATTGGCTTGGCCTGTTGTACCTAGTGCACCGTATCCGGCTTGGTTGTTAAGCCCTGTTGCGGAGTTGTACTGCCCGGGCATCTGCATATTAGCCGCAGCATTAAATGACTGCTGTTGTAACGGATTGAATCCTGCCGTTGTGCTTTGCGCTGCCGTAAGCGCTTGTTGCGTCATTGGATCCGTTGCGTTTGCATTAAACGGCGTATATCCTGACTGGTTGCCTAAGTTCCCTGTTGTTGGGTCGTAGTTTGGATATACATCTGCAAGCCCTGATTGAATCAGACTTTGTACACCCGGTTGTGCCCAAGGCGCAATATTGGATGTAGTTACAGATGTGGAGCTTGGAGAGCCACCACTACCGCTCCCACTCCCACCACTTTTACCTAATAAATATCCGCCTAAAGCGCCGCCAGCAAGTGCCCACATACTTATTCCTTCATTATTACAAGTTGATCCACTTTTTCTGGATCTTTTTCATTTGTTGCGTGAATACAAAACCAAACACTATCTTCAAGCGCCGTAACTGAATGGTTTAATCCGGCTTTTATTTCAATGCAAGCGGGTGCTGTGTATTCTTTTTCTATATTTTCTACACCCACAATAACTTTGCCTTTAGCCAAAATACTTAAATGCGCATACTCGTGCTTATGTTGTACACCAAAATTACCTTTAGGTATAAAAGATTCTTTAGCGTATATTCCATCTGAAAAGTGATGTGTTATACCAATGAATTTTTCTATGTCTGTATTCATCCTGGCATATACCTTTCTGGGTGAATTGCTTTCGCTTGCTTTGGTTTGCCTGTTCTAGCACGTCTAACCCTATCCATCATATCGTAGAGTTTCTTAGCGCCCGCATCAGAGGAGCCATTACCGAGGTGGGACACGACATCGGCAGGTACTACAAACTCATCATTGGCTAAGCGTGCAGGTTGTTGCCCTGCTATTGTCGCAGGAATGGAGTCAGACATACCGTCTCCTGGGCCTTTAAGCATGCGCCCCCCATCAGAATAAGAACCTAGATCTGACAACCCACCACTTGATCCACGTGCTACGCCCCCACTAGCCATTTGCTGGCTACCTAAAAGGTTTTGCGTGTATTGGCTACCTAAAAGGTCTTGCATGTATTGGCTATACTGATCGTAAGGAGGTGCTCCTTGTACATTAATATCGGGTAGCTGATCGGCGCTGGTATTACCCCCCGAACTCATGTTCATAACGGGCTGAGGCATAGGTGTATTTTGTGCAGTAGCGTACTGCGGCACAACATTGTGCGACATGGGTACATTTGGATTAATTTGCATCAACCCCCCACCTGCAGCATATTGTATAGGTCTTGAAGGTATCGGAGATGTAGGATATTGTACGCCCCCAGCGCCGTGCAGAATTGACAAAGGTCCTGTTGGTGTTGGAGGACTAGGTTGGTTATTTTTGGGAGTTCCGGCTAATAGCATTCCACCCAAAGCTCCTGCACCACCTAGCAACCAAGGACTAATACCAGCAGCACCAGCAGTACCAGCAGCACCAGCAGCACCAGCAGCACCAAGAGCAGGAAGTGCCGTGCCTGAAGCAGCGCCTGCGGCTCCTCCAGTTACTGGCGCGGTAGTAGCTCCAGTAGCACCCGCCGCACCAACAGCATCTGCCCCAGCACCACCAGCACCCGCTAAACCAAAACCATCAGTAGCTATACCAACA
>JGI24891J29808_1000436_pt1 | contig 25365 bp, 25 predicted proteins | sample FreactcultuFSWF8_FD_29808 | JGI IMG/M metagenome (IMG submission 29808) | reverse complement strand
GAAATGGAGCCAACCCCACCCGATCTCATTGATGAGGAAAAAGTTCTGGTTGAGGACGAGAGTGAATTGATCGAAGAGCCTCAACCTATTGAACTCTCCGAACCTGCTGAAATTTTTGAGGAAGAGAACGCTGAGGAGGAAGTTGTATTAGTTGAAGTGCAACCAGTTGTGCCAGAAGAGTTCTGGATCAGCGAGCCAACAAGTTCAGAGATAGAGATCAGCCATCAACTCAATGAGGTTTTACTAGCTCAAAGCGATCTTGACTTGGAGCTTACTCGCCTGGAGGCGCAATTCCATGAGGAGATCTCTCCCTTTGTCGAAGTAGAAAAGGTCCAAAAGAAGAACAAGGACGATAAGAAAAAGGACGAGAAGAAAAAGAAGAATANAAAGAAGAAAGAAGCTAAGAAGAAGGAAATAAAGGAAAAGAAAAAAAGTAAGAAAAAGGAGTATGAGGAAGCAAGGAAAGGCGAATGAGACTCATCCATAGATCTCTCCCGCAGCATCCCCTAAAAGAATAAGGTCAAAAATATGAAGTCATATAAATTTCTCCACGGCGTCGCGGCGGCAATTCACACTACTACCGCTGCCGTACTAGGCGTTGGCGTAGCAGGTGTTCTAGGACTTGCCTACCTCACCTCACCAGTCAGCGCTAGCCTGAATGCTTCGGCATTTAACACATCTCCGCAATCCATCAACTCCGGAACTCTGTCGCTGACCTTGGCTACAGATGGAACGAGCAGTGGTTTCAACACAACTATTTCGAGCATGGTGCCTGGCGATACCCAGTATCGCTTTGTGAATTACACACAAGCAGCCACAAACTCAACAGCTCTAAACCCAACGCTCCAGATTACTGATGGTGCATCCACGCTGTTAACGGCTGATTCTGTTCGAGGACTTGCTGTGACGATCAACAACTGCTCCGTGAACTGGACATACACACTGGGAGTTAGTGCTGCGCCAACCTGCAGTGGAACACAAACGGCCGTGCTCGCCTCCACTCCACTCGCAACCCTTAAGACGGCCAGTGCGCTTGGGGCAGGTTTCCAACTTGCGCCATCATCTGTCAGCCATCTGGATTTTGCGATCACCTTGCCTTCAGGTATTACCGAGACAACCGCTAATGGTGGTGCAGCCACTGTTGCAGGCAGCCCGTTATCGGTTACTTCAACGAGCGGTACGGGATCAGTTGCAACATATACAGTCGCTAGCACCGCTGGACTCACCACGGGTGAACAGATTGTGATCTCAGGATCGACAGTTCCGGCTTATAACGGCACATACATCTTGACGGTTACAAGCGGAACAACCTTCACAACTACCAGCACTGGTACCGGAGCTTCGACTGGTACGACGGCCACCTTGCCGTCAGTCCAGAATCTGACTTCTACTGTCACGTGGACAGTGAATGAAGCTCAACGCGCTGCAACTTCGACTAACGGATAATCTGGGTTTGCAGATTCTCTGAAGAGTTGAACTCATGAAACGCAAGATAGCGTTAGCACTACTAGCAGCCATCGCGCCGTTAGTAGTGCTGCCTATCTCTGAAGCATTCGCATCATTAACTTCAAAAAGTTTCAATTCATCTGTACAGAGCATTGGTACTGCCAAATGGTTGATCTGCGCCGGAGCTAATTCAGGAACAGCCTGTACTGGTTCCGCCGCGGGACCATTTACGACCTCAAGCGCCTGTGCCGGAAATCAAACTAAGACAGAGTCTTCTCTAACGGGAGGCAACGTCATTACGTTGAATAACACAACAGGTCTGAAAGCGGGGATGGATGTTTCTGGAACTGGCATAGCCAGCCCCGGCATAAACTGGGTTGCATCAATTGCTGGCTCCACCGTGACGTTGGGTATCGGAGGTAGTACACAGTCAGCCGGAGCCACCATCACCTTTGCTACATGCACTGGTCAGGCGACCTATTTAAGTTTGAATAACACGGGTACTGCGGGAATTTCCCAAGTCAACCTGGTGGATACTGTTACGGTTACTGGACCGGCCACTATGAAATTGCAATCCTGTAATACGGGCGGCGCTGGAACCACAAACTTAGCGTGGGACGAGACCAACAATTTATGTGTTGGCCAGGTCAACACCATTGCCTCAATAACCCAGGCCACCTCACCACTAACGACCACCGGATATTCGATGGTGATTGCCGCAGGCGGAACTGCCCGTTTGCGAGCTCTATCGAGTCAGAACAGTAAGTCGATCACAGTCTCTGTGTCGGTTAATAATTCGAATTTAACCGTTACGAGCCGAAATGGGTAAGTCAAAGTTATAGTTGCCCAATGACCTTCGACTCCGCAGAATATTGGCGCAAGAGATATGAATCAGGTGGAAATAGCGGGGCCGGCTCATATGGAGCACTAGCGGACTTTAAAGCCCAAGCGCTAAATGGCTTTGTCGAGCGTCATGGCATTTCGAGCGCCATTGAATATGGAAGTGGCGATGGCAATCAATTGAGTCTCCTCACAATACCCAAATACATTGGCCTGGATGTATCGGCAAAGGCGATCGAGAGTATTCGGGAGCGTTATTCCGGAGATTCCACAAAAACCTTCTTTGAATATAACCCTGACAATTTCAACCCCGATGCCTCTTTACTCTCGGAGATCGCGCTTAGTATGGATGTCATCCTGCACCTCACAGAAGATTTTCGTTATGAGAGTTACATGCGAAATTTGATGGCCTCTGCCACGAAATTTGTGGGAATTTTTAATACCGCGACAGAAGAGCAGTTAGAGAAAATGGCCCAACACAACCGCTTTCGCGATCACCGAATCTGGTTGAAAAATAACGCACCACAATGGGTAGAGAGCGAAGTTCACCTAACTCCTGCAGAGCTCGGCTACCCTGAGGCGACCGGCTTCTACTTTTACACCCTTACTTAATTATTTAAATACCGCTGCTCTTAACGCATCGTACGTCGCTTCAATTTCAATCTTGGTCTCTGGACTCAAAATGGAACTGACCGGACCGCGTTGCCTGGTTGAGGTAAAGATCCCCTGCTTGACGAGCAAAAATTTCTCAACTGCCACGTATGAATCGATTGTCGATTGAAATGTGATGAGTTTTGCGATTGCCTGATGAATTTCTTCTGCTCGCTCTACGTTGCCTTGCTCTAGGGCATCCCATAGTGCGGTGATTGCCCAGACAATTTCACTGCCCGGCATGGTGCCGAATAAACCAAGTGGATGAGTATCGAGTAGATCCATGCCACTTTGACCTTCAAAGACATGGGCCGCGCCATAGGTAAATTTTTGAATGTGCGCTACCCGATCTTTGACTGGCTTTGCCTCTGGTTTGAATTGAATTCGATCGGTACCAAATTCTGTGAGGAGCTTCTCATAAAGATCGAGTGATAAAGGTTGCCCCATGTAATTACTGGCATCTTGGACGATTACTGGCAACCAGGTTGCTTCAACGATAGATCGGTAATAATTAAAGATCTCTTCCGACGTTGCGGGAAATATTGCGGGAGGGGTGGCCATGAGGGCGTTAGCCCCATCACTTGTTGCCTGACGAGCCAACTCGACTGCGATCGCCGTGCTTTCGGCTCCAACACTGAGTACTACGGGCACGCGATTTGCGGCGAGGGAGATCACTGACTTCCATTGCTCCCGGCGCTCCTGCGAACTAAATCTCATTACCTCCGAGACCATCGCGATTACGACTCCGCTTACTCCCAGTCCGATAAGCCAGTCAATCTCTTTGGCGAGCACCTCGGGATCTATGGCATCTGCTTCATCCAGAGGCATCTGCAGAACTGGGTATATACCTCTATCCATTGCGCCTCCGCTCTTGCCTTTATGCACTCTGAATTGAAGGTTATCTTAAGCCGCGAAAGTGAGCGATGATTTTTAGCGTAATCTAGTGATCGAATCCAATTCGGTAGAGCAGAACGGAAATTCAATAATGGTTCAATCGGTCAATCCCCGCACAGGCGCCGCCTTTGGTCCCACTTTCTCCGATACCACTCCTGCCGAAGTGAACTCGATCGTTTCACGTGCGGAAGATGCCTTTAAGAAATGGGGCGCAGTCTCTCCAAGTGTCCGTGCCGAAGTTTTAACTGCCGTCGCTGATGCCATTGATTCAAAAGCCGCTTCATTGATCGATATTGCCGATCAAGAGACCAGTCTTGGGGTTCCTCGCTTAACAGGTGAGGTCGGTCGAACCACTTTTCAAGTTAGAGAATTCGCAAAGGCTATTCGGGCTGGTCAATTTGTATCACCGCAGGTAGATGCTTTCGTTGATGCACCTCTGCCAGTAGGACATCCAGAACTTATTCGAAGTGTGCAACCCCTTGGAGTAGTAGTCGTATTTGGAGCAAACAACTTCCCATTTGCATTCAGTGTTCTCGGTGGAGATACCGCATCAGCACTAGCTGCGGGTTGTTCTGTTATTGCAAAAGCACATCCATCACACCCACAGACATCAACAGCGGTCTTTGAGATTGCGGCAGAAGTTTTCGCGGCGCATGGATTCCAAGACACACTCTCGCTCATTCATGGAGTCGAAGCTGGCGCTCAAGTTCTTAAATCTGAATCTATCTCTGCCGGTGCATTTACTGGTTCACTTCGTGGCGGCCGCGCCCTCTTTGATATTGCAACATCACGCAAGAATCCGATTCCTTTTTATGGCGAACTTGGAAGCGTCAATCCAGTCGTCGCACTCGAATCTGGACTGACCGATCCAAAGGCATTTGCTGCTGCTTATCTCGATTCATTGCTTCTTGGTAATGGTCAGTTCTGTACCAATCCCAGNATCCTTTTTGTACCTGCGGGATCATCAGTAGTAGGAGAGATCGAAAGTCAGATTANAGAGCGCAAACCCACTCCGTTCTTAAGTCCTGCGACGAAAAGTGGGCACGACGCCAATCGGAGTGAACTTGCTTCGTTGTTAGGAGCAACCCCTGTCGTGGGCGAAGAGAACAATGATGGCGGGCTCTACTCCGCTCCAGCCGTGATCTTTACGCAGATTGGTTCACCCACTTTCAATCTGGAAGCGCTTCGTCTTGAATGTTTTGGACCAACCGGAGTCGTCGTTACCTACTCAAGCCTGGGCGAGTTAATCGAAACCATCGACTCGCTGGAGGGTGCCCTAACCGGTTCAATCTTTGCAGGGGCTGATGATGCTGCCGCGTTAGATGTAAGCGCTGCTATCGCCAAGAAAGTGGGTCGGATTTCTTGGAATGGCTGGCCAACAGGAGTTGCGGTGTCGATTGGTCAGCAGCACGGTGGTCCTTACCCTGCCTCCACCTCATCCATCCATACCTCAGTTGGATTGCATGCAATCGAAAGATTCCTTCGCCCCGTCAGTTATCAAAACTTCCCTGCGAGTGTGATCGCCAAGCTACTTAGTTAACAGCTAAAGCGAGAAGGCTCTAGCTGGTCGGCCTTTAACTCCAGGTTTGATGGCAAAGGTCATTCCAGATTCTGGAGGTAATCCCGTTAAGCCATCTGTCGCGGAGGTAATGACCAGAGTAGCGAGATCTGCTCCAGCAAAGGCGCACGATGTTACAAAGGGGACGCTCAACTTCACGCGCTCGCTGAGTGCATATTTATTNTTGGTGTCATAACGACGTATCTCTGAACCGCCCCATAGCGCTACCCAGAGTCCGCCCTCACTATCTAGGCACATTCCATCTGGATTGCCATCTACTTCAGGAATCTCAATCACATACTCCTGGAAAGTTAGTTGATCATTGTCCACTGCGTATCTGCCAATGGCGTGAGTTCGAGAGTCAATGAAATACATGGATGTTCCATCATCGCTCCAATCCATTCCATTGCTGATGGTGAGTTCGGGAAGGGCCACTGTAAGTTGGTGATCGCTCGGCGAAAATCGAAATAGAGTTGAAGTGCCTTGAAGCATCTCATAACCCATGGTCCCTAAGAACAAATTTCCATTGGGAGATACCTTGGCATCGTTCCAGCGTATTGAATGCGTTGCGGTATTGGGATCAACTTCCTGCAAAGAAAACAGTGTTGTTGAAGTTCCATCAGGGTCTTGCAGAATTGGACCGGAGTTTGTTCCCAAGATAAACCCACCATTAGTGCGAGGGATTGCGAAACCTACATTCTCTCCAGTCGAGAATTCAGAAGTTATTCCGGTTTCCACATTGCGCGTGAGAACTCGTGACCCCANGATGTCGGCCCATGAGACTTGAGAATTGTTTGCACCATAGGCAAACGGCGACTCACCAAGCACACAGATTCTTTCATCAAAGATTTCGATTTCCATTATTTACCTATNGCCAAAGCGATCTTCCCGCGTGGGGCCGGTGCGCTTTGTAAGGCCTCAATTGCGTCAGCAAAATCCGCAAGNGCAAATCTGTGTGTAACCAGGAATGTGAGATCTAGTTCTCCCGAATTAAGAAGGTCGACAGTTGCCTTCCAGGCGGCGCGTGAATAGCCAAATGAAGCAAGAATACTTAGATCACCATTTACAACATCATCAATAGAGATCGGTGTAGTGACATCTGAACCAGTAAATCCAAGCAAAAGTAATTTTCCGCCCCTCACAAGCATGCGAATTGATTCGGAGATCCGCTCACTGGAGCCGGCGGCTTCAATGATGAGGTCATATTTCTCATCGGGTTGACTTGTTAAAAAGCGGTCGACACCCGCCTTCGTAGCCAACTCACCTTGGCCGGCTTTAAGCCCCACCATATCCACCGAGCTGGGGCTCCAATTGCGAATCAACCTGCCGGCGATAAGGGCAATCGTTCCATCGCCAATAATTAAGACTTTGGCCCCTGGTTTAGGCGCGGCTTTGAGGATTCCTTGGGTGACTACCGCAGTGGGTTCAACAAGCGCGGCAGATTCATTTGTTACTGAGTCGGCGATGGTGTGTACAAGCCGGGCCGGGACCGTGATCAATTCTGCAGCAGCACCGGGACGAGTAAAGCCGATCTCATCGTAGGTGGTGCAACGATTTGAATTGCCACTCAAACATTCAAAGCAGCTCTCACAAGGAATAATTCCTTCAACAACAACGCGATCTCCGACCTTAAGGTCACTTACATCGCTGCCAAGTTCTACGATCCGACCGCACCATTCGTGGCCAATCACAATTGGGTAGATGACATAAGCTGGATCGATCTTGCTATGAATAATTTCTAAATCTGTGCCACACACTCCAGTCAAGATTGGCGCCACCAAGACTTGATCAGATTCAATCTGTGGAGCGCTTGATTCAACTATCTCAACTCTCTCGTGACCGTATGCGGTTAATGATTTCACTATGCGTTTCTCCTTATTTTTCGGCCGTGGAGTTCTTTGGTGAGTTGATCTGCGTGCTTAACAACTAGTTTTCCTAAAGTAGCGACTTGAGTATCTGAAAGATCTGTCTTGACTCCTGTTGCGCTGATTGCACCAATACATTTTCCAAAGTGATCAAAGAAGGTTGCGCCTACACAGAAAATTCCTTGAGCATCTTCTTCATCATCCGTTGCAAATCCAACGCTGCGAATATGTTCCAACTCTCTCTTTAACTCTGAAATCTTTGTAATTGAATTTTTGGTTCGTGAGACCAATCCACACTCTTTCGCAACCGACTCAACTTCACTATCTGATAGTTCGGCCAATATTGCTTTTCCTGCAGAGCTGACGTGTGGGAGTTCACGAATTCCGAGCGGAGTATGGAATCGAACAAAGCCTGGCCCATCCACTCGGTCAATAAAGACGGGATATCCGCCGTCGTTGCGAGCAACGCGAATCGTGAGTCCAGATTTGGCGCTCAGTTGCGCCAAGATAGGACGTGCAACTGCGATGAGTGGATCATGCGCGGCGGCCAAATCGCCGAGCCTAATTAACATCATCCCTGGCAGATATTTTGGCCCCGGTTCTACGGCGCGTAAATAGCCGTAATCAACTAACGTTCGCAGAGTTGCAAGGACGGCGCTTTTAGATCCTCCGACCGCCTTTGCGATATCGGAGAGCGGCATTCCAACGTCGGGACCACCGACAATTAGTTCAACTAGGTCGAGAGCGCGCGCGACGCTACCGACGGTAGTTGACGAGCCTTCTGCCACGAGATCTCCCTAGGAATAATGGATTGCGAATCATTGACAATTAACGCTACTACGCAATACTAAAGAGCCGAACGGTGTTCGGCAATACAGAACGGACAATAAATGTTGGCTGACTCGCTTTTAGGTGGCTTTCCTTCGGAACTCATTCCCGCTTCGAGCAAAGTTAAATTCCCTGACGGCGCCGACTTTCGCATCGAAATTCCGTCAGTTGAAGGTCCCAAGGTGCTTCAAGCTGTACTCGATGAGGCCAAGCACAGAGGTGTAACGGTCAATCGCGTTTCACAAGGTAGTGGAGCGATGTTGCACTCAGAGGCTGAATTGCGTGAGTTCTCTCGTATTGCGGCCGATGCCGGTGTGGAGATTTCTTTATTTATTGGACCTCGCGAAGAGTGGGGTGTGGGAGCGATGTCCCGCAGTCCAGAAGGTCCAGCACTCGGAGGATCAGTTCGAGGAATGCGCCAATTGAGATATGCAGTCGAAGATTCACTTCGCGCCATTGAGTGTGGAATACGCGGACTCTTGATTGCAGACTTGGGATTACTGCAAGTCCTAAGCGAAGCTCGTGCTGCCGGGAAGATTCCGGCAGATGTAATTTTTAAAGTCTCTGTGATGAAAGCACCATCTAATCCCGCAACGCTCAAAGTTTTGGAGAGCTTGGGTGGAGACACAGTAAATCTGCCAACCGATCTAACTTTGAATGAACTTTACGAGATGCGCTCGGTGACAAATTTGCCAATTGATCTTTATGTTGAGGCACCAGATGGGCTTGGTGGAGTTGTGCGTGGAAACGAAATTGCTGACTTGGTAGCTGCCGCAGCACCTCTCTACGTGAAGTTTGGCCTCCGAAATTCTCGTCCACTCTACCCATCGGGGCTACATCTCGATAATGATGCAGCAATCATCGCACGTGAGAAGGTCCGTCGTGCGAGCATTGCATTGGAATGGTTGAAACGCGACTCACGCCCATTTGTTCAGTCTAAAGCTGGTGCAGAAGGGCTGGGCATTCCTCAGCTATGACAACTCTGCCCACGTTCCCTATCAACTATCGCAGTAGCGAGTGGTTTGCTGGCAATGATGAAGTTGCCTTGGCGCACCGTGTTGTTATGGCATCTGTTGGGCATCAGATTGATGCAGATAATTCCAAGCCGATCATTGGAATTGCGGATTCATCCAGCGACCTCAATCCCTGCAACCTTCCACTTCGTAAATTCGTCGAGGAAGTAAAGCGGGGCATCCTCGATGCTGGGGGAATACCTATGGTCTTCCCCGTGATGTCATTGGGCGAAGATCTCATGAAGCCAAGCGCCATGCTCTATCGCAACCTGCTGTCGATGGAGGTCGAGGAGTATCTGCGTTCGTACCCCATTGACGGGGTTGTGCTCATGGCCAACTGCGATAAGAGCGTGCCTGGAGCGCTGATGGGTGCTTTAAGTACTGATTTACCTACGCTGATGTTCACGGCAGGTGCCCGGCCACCTGCGATCTACAGAGGTAAAAAAGTTGGAACCGGCACTGAATTGTGGAGAATGTGGTCGGATTATCGCGCCGCAAAGATCACCGAATCAGAGTGGAGAGAGTTTGAAGCCTGTCTTAATTGTGGACTGGGCTCATGTAACACAATGGGTACTGCATCCTCTGTTGCAATGATGGTTGAAGCGTTGGGTCTCACGATTCCAGGTACTTCAACTCATGCGGAGAACAGCGCGGAGCGCATGACTGCCGCCTATCGCACTGGGCAACAGATCGTAGACATGACGAAGAATGGCTGGAGCCCCTCAAAGATCGTTACCGCCGGATCTTTTAGGAATGCGGTACGTGTTCTACAGGCGTGCGGGGGTTCAACGAATGCAATTATCCATCTGCTCGCACTCTCGGGTCGCGTCGATGGAAAACTAACTCTGGATCAGATCGTTCAACTCGGTGAGGGCTTATCAGTCATTGTTGATGTGGAGCCATCTGGTTCCGAGTTGATCCAAGCTTTTGATGCGGCCGGTGGATTGCCTGCATTGATCCATCAGCTTGGTCAAAACTTTGAGAGTGAAGAGTTCACAGCTCTTGGCAACACATGGGCGGAGAACATCAAGGCACCTGAACCTGACTCCGTCATTTCAAGTTTGGAAGCCCCGGTCTATCCAACCGCCGCCTTTGGCGTTGTCTCTGGAAGCCTCGCCCCTAATGGCGCACTGATTAAGGTCTCTGCCGCCTCGGAAGAATTATTAGTGCACAGCGGCAAGGCTGTTGTCTTTCATGGATATGAAGATATGCGCTCGCGCATCGATGATGAGAACTTAGATATCACCAAAGATTCAATTTTAATTCTCAATAATTGTGGTCCCGTGGGAGTACCGGGAATGCCAGAGTGGGGAATGATTCCAATTCCCAAGCGGCTGCTTGCCCAAGGCGTGACCGATATGGTCCGTATTTCAGATGCACGCATGAGTGGAACATCGTTTGGGACCTGCATTCTTCACGTATCACCTGAATCCGCCGTGGGTGGACCTCTTGGAATTGTGCGTGATGGTGATGTGATTGAGGTAGACGTTCCTTCTGGGAAATTGAATCTACTTATAGATGAGGCGGAGCGGAGCGCACGTCTTCGAGATTGGAAAGCGCCTACTTCGGCCCATCTGCGCGGTTGGCCCGCTCTCTATCAGCAACACGTTCTACAAGCAGATCAAGGCTGCGATCTAGATTTCCTACGTCCTACCTCACCGCAGGCACGTAGGTTTGTTCCGCCAGTTGTTGGAAGGTCATGATGACTTTGCCACTGTCGCCACAAAGTTCAACAACTGCTACTACAGGAGGAAAAATGCGAAACAAAAAGATCCTGGTGGGCGTCTTAGCTGCGGCTCTGTCGTTTACCGGAATTGGCTTGACCGCTCCAACCGCAAATGCTAGTGGAACTGTGATCACCATTTGGCATAATCTAGGTACGACTCAGAACGCGACCGCTGTGCAGGGTCTCACCGATGCTTATACAAAGTTGCATCCTGATGTCACCTTCAAATTAGTTAGCCAACCTGCTGACAATTACTTCGCACTGCTTCAGGCAGCTGCGATCTCGAAGAAGGGTCCAGATCTTGCCCTCATGTGGACAGGACTCTTCGCTCTTCAATACAAGAGCTATCTACAGAATCTCAAGGGAACAGTTCCAGCATCTGCTCTCGCAAATGTTGGATCACTTAACTGGTCCTCACCTAACTTTGATGCCGCAAATGGCCCATATGTAATGCCATTTGATCGTCAGTTCTACATCGGCTTCTATAACAAGGCTCTCTTCGCTAAGGCTGGCGTAACTTCAGTTCCAAAGACCTGGGATCAACTTTATGCTGCTTGCACCAAGTTGAAGAGTTCTGGTGTAACGCCGATTGTTTACGGCAACGGCGGACAGAGCCTTGGCGCCCTCTACTACCCATGGTATGACGCTAGTTATATTGCTATCGGTCAAGGTCCTACAGGCATGAAGGATCTTTACTCTGGGGCTAACCAGTGGAATTCAGCAGCAAACGTTGCTTCATACACCAAGTATGCAAAGTTGAAGAGCTCTGGTTGCACAAACTCAGATGTATTGACCAAGACAAATAACTTGGATGATTTCCTCGGCGGAAAAGCTGCGATGATCATCGATGGAACATGGGATACTCAAAAGTTCACCGACAAGCTCGGCACAAACGTTGCTGCCTTCGTTCCACCATTCTCAGATAAGCCGATCAATGGAGTAGTTGAATTTGCTGGTCAAGGCTTGAGCATGACCAACTATTCAAAGAACAAGACAGCTGCTGCTGCCTTCCTTGCCTTCATGACAACTCCTGCCGCTGCCAAGATTGTTGACGCTGCTGGACTTATCTCGGACGTCAACGGTTCAAAAACCTCTAATCCCGTAAATCAAGAGATGTTGGACTTTGCGGCAAAGGGTGGTTACACCCGATTCCCAATGCTCGACAACGTTCTCCAAGGAGATGTGGTCAATGCTGGTAACACAATTTTGCCAGCGATCCTCGGTGGAAAGACTTCTGTTACCGGAGGTCTCAAGCAGATGGAACAGGTTTGGAAGAATCTGGCCCCAGCTAAACGCGGTAATACCTACGTAGGGTAGATCGCATAACCTGTAGTAAGTCGAAATGTGAGAGCAGAGAAAAAACTTTGCTCTCACATTTATGACCAACCTATTCAATACAGTCCGTAGGCCGTGCTTAAGAATTAGTCGAAATGGTGATATGAAAGTTCGCAGAAGAGATCTAGGTAGACAGCGCAGACGCGTGGGCATTCTCTTTATGTTGCCTGCATTTGCCTTGGTAGCTGCCTTCCTCGGAATTCCCATCTTGCAAGCGGTGTATTACTCATTTACTCAGTGGGATGGACTTACAGCCACATGGGTGGGAATCAGCACGTACACACATGAGCTGCAATACCCCATTTTTTGGCGAGTTCTTGAGAACAATGGACTTCTTCTCCTTGGAATCCCAGTTGCTATGTTGATCCCACTTGGGATTGCCTTCCTTCTCAATGAGAAGGTGCCAGGTTGGAAGTTCTTCCGCTCTATTTACTTCCTACCCACTGCAATTTCGTGGGTAGTCATTGGAATGGTTTCATTGAGATTTTTTGCACAACAAGGTCTACTCAATGGAATTCTCCAAGGTTTGGGTCTGGGATTCATCCACACCGATCTGCTCTCATCCGAGCGCGGAGCCTTATTGGCGGTAGCGATCACATTTATTTGGTCGATGGTGGGTACTAATACCATCATCTTTTTAACCGGAATGGCCACCTTAGATAATTCTCTCAACGAGGCGGCACGTATGGATGGCGCAAGTAATTTCCGTATCTTCCGTAGCATTACTTTGCCTCAACTACAGCGCTTCATTCAATTCTCTTTTATTATCACCGTTATTAGCGCCTTTACGGCTCTCTTCAGCCTGATCTTTGTTATGACTGAAGGTGGACCAGGCTTTGGTACAACAACCCTCGAATTCTTTATCTATCAGAGTGCCTTCTCGCACTCTGACTACGGCACAGGCGCCATGCTCGGTGTGATTCTCTTCTTTATGATGGCGGTTTTGGGAATCGGTCAATTAGCAATTATGCGGAATAAGGACTGATCATGAAACTTAAAATGAGCCGCAAAGAGATTTTGATCTTCATCATTATGGTGCTGCTTGCTGTAGTCATGATCTATCCCTTTTACTTCATGATCAACAGTTCCTTCAAATCGAATGCCCAATTCTTAGGCGCGCCCGGTCACTCATTGCTCTCGTGGCACAAACTCTTCAAAGCGCTTCCAGTCGGACGACAACTCTTGAACTCGACGATCGTCTGTACCGCATCGATTTTAATTATCCTGGCCGTCAGCACCCTGGCCGGCTTCTCTCTCGCCAAGATGCGATCTAAGGCATCGCCGATATTTTTCTTGGGCATCGTTGGCGCCATGCTGATCCCATTGCAATCAATCATCATCAACGCCTATGTAAATGAAGCGAACCACTTCAACCTACTTTCTGGGTACTGGGGCGCGATCTTGCTTTACTCCGCTCTTGGAACTCCCTTTGCGACATTCTTGATGAGCTCATATTTCCGGGGATTACCTGATGATTTAGTCGAGGCAGCGATCTGTGATGGACTTAGTTATCAACGTGTCTTCACTCGAATCGCCCTTCCGCTAGCGGTTCCGGCGGTTGTCACAATCATCGTCCTTCAGTTTATTCAGATTTGGGATGATCTATTGGTTGGTCTCCTCTTTATTCAAGATCCAAATTACAGAACTATCACTGTGGGTCTTGGGGCCCTATCAGCCGGCCGCACCACTGATATTCCAGTCCTCATGGCGGGTTCACTAGTAAGTGCCATTCCTGCTGTGGTTGTCTACTTAATTTTCCAGCGTCAATTAGTAAATGGATTGACTGCCGGAATTGGAAAGTAACGTGCAAGAAATTTCGAATGAGGAACTCTTTGTCGCTATCGATTTAGAACATGGAGGACGCATAAGTTCCTTTCGGTGGCGCAGATTTGAATTTGCGCTCCCCAAGCGTGCAGATCCAATGACATGGGGATGGTTTGGCATGGTTCCCTGGGCGGGTCGCATCAATTTAGGGTTAATTGCCGATAGTGACGGCACCGAGTATCTACTTCCAACGCATTGGGATCCACCTCATGCAGAGCATGGATATGGATTTCATTCAAAGTGGCAGGCAACGGGTGCAAATACTTCAGAGTTAGCCTTACCTGAACCTTACGCCCCTGCTTTTGCTCGCCAGAGGATTTCGCTTGAGGGTAATTCGATGACCTGGACTCTTGAGTACGAAGCTAATGGATGCACTCTTCCTGCATGGGTGGGATTTCATCCGTGGTTCCCACGTTCGATTGATGGGGTTGATCGGCTTGAACTTCACTTTCACGCCGAGAAGATGCTTGTTCGGGGTGATGATTACATGCCCACAGGCGAGTACACCTCAATGCCTCAAGGTCCTTGGGATGATGCATTCACAGAAGTTAAAGGTGATCCAATTATAAGTTGGGGAGATCTGGCTCAGATTCGGATTAGTTCAAGCGCCCCATGGTGGGTGGTTTATAACGAAGATCCCTTGGCGATTTGTGTGGAGCCTCAAACGGCCCCACCAGATGCGGCAAATTTAGGTATATCGGGAGCGCACTCGATCAGTGCCACCTTTACCTTCTCTGAAAATTAGAGTTTATGCCAGTGATTTTTGACGTGGGCTTGGCGAAGATCTTCCAACTCCAGATTTGATACATAGGTATTCTTGATAAAGAATGAAGAGAACGCGGTGAAAGCAAATAGGGCGATTCTTAAGAACTGGTTCATCTTTGAACCTCCTTGTTGAGAACAGTAACGTCGCAGGATTGCCGTACATTTATGCCCTAGTAGACGCGCGGGAAACTTTAAAAGAACACCTTTATACATCTTTCAACGGGAAGTGATGATGAGCAGCATTGAAACACGAGTTCCTTCTGGAGAACATATTCTCGATCGAGCTGCATGGCAGGCGCTTAATGGACCACACGCGCACTTGGCAGAGGTACATGGAATGGCTCGTCGCTACCCAGTCGATATCTCGCCCTTTAATGCTGTAGAAGACGTGACCAATCCTCAAGCCTGGGCTGACCTACGAGAGCTCATTGGTGACGATGGAGTAGCGATCGTTGTCGCAGATAGCGTTGCAGTTCCTGAAGGTTGGCAGATAGTAGAAGCGTTTCCTGGAGTTCAAATGTCTGGTGAAAATGTTGTCGGAGTTCATGATCCAGAACTCGTGAAACTTGATATATCTAGCGCTCCGGAGATGCTCGATCTCATTGCGCGAACTGAACCTGGTCCATTCTTGCCACGGACAGTTGAACTGGGCGGATATCTCGGAATTCGTGTCGACGGTGAGTTGGTGGCTATGGCTGGACGCAGACTCAATCCACCCGGCTGGGTTGAAATTAGCGCAGTGTGTACCGCACCGGAACATCGTGGAAAAGGTTATGCCGCGCGGCTCGTGTTAGCTGTTGCAGCAGGAATCCAAGAGTCAGGGCAGACACCCTTTCTTCACACCGGTGCTGGCAATACAAACGCAATTCGCCTATATGAAAAACTTGGCTTCAAGATTCGAATTGCTCCCAACTTCAATATCCTGCAACCGATCAAGGGTTAGGGANAGCAACCNCTTGCGCTAGAGATCGTGGATTACCATCTTTCGTGCCTCGGCTAGCAGTTCACCATCTGACATATTTTCTGCATCGATATCGGCAATGGCGCGAATATGTTGCGCAACAAGATGATGATGTGTCTTGAGATAGGAAGCTAAGTTGTGAACGGCGCTGGCTTTACCTTTCCCACCACCTGCCAAATAGATGCGTTCAAAGCTCGCTAATTCTTTGGCAACTTCTTCAGCGAAATGAGGATCGAGCTTCGATCGATTGCGACCACTGAAGAACTGGTTCAGAACTTTTTTGTATTCGCGGCCGACAAATTCCTCTGAAATATTTTCCGGTTTGGCCCCAGGTTCAAAATCATCTTTCCAGATCTTGGTGTGGGTTCTAGATAGAACTACAAAGACTTTTCGATTAGGAACGTAACTTTCCATTTTCTGCTTCTCTCATTAACGTGCGTTAATTTGATACGTACATTCTCCTCTCTATTGTGGAAAGAAGAACCACATTTTTGGGAACCACAGAGATAGCACTCAATTAATATTTAGCTAAGCGCTCCAAGAAGAAGGAAAACTAATCCGATAAGTGGAGGCGTAGCTTGAATGATCGCGGCTCGCCTGGAAGTTTTAACGCTGAAGAAGAGAACGAGCCCAGCGCCGAGAATGCTTGCCGCTCCAGCGATGATCAGTGCGAAACCGATCTTCTCATTGAAAGCAAGAGCTACAAATCCTGCCCCAATCTCTAATGCAAGAAAGAGGTTATAGAAACCTTGATTGAGGGCCATTGGTCGGATGGTCTCTGCCGCCTCTTGGCTGGCGATCCCAAAAGCCTTCCATGTTTTCGGCTTGGTCCAGACGATGCTCTCGAGATAGAAGATATAGACGTGAAAAAGGGCTGAAAAGCCGATGAAGCAAGAACCGATCACCAACAGAAAATTCTTCACGCGAGCAGTATTCCACGCTTAAACCCGCTCACCGAGGAGAGTCAATATAGGCAATACATTTAATTTCTGACCCTTTACTCCTGAATGTATTTACTGGAGGCTTCATACGTCCAATCCCGACGCAATCTCCATTAGAGAGGCAGATTCATGCAGCGTTACATCATCGAGAGAGAGATTCCAGGTGCCGGTTCGTTGGGCGAAGATGATCTCAAGAGCATTTCCAAAGTGAGCGATGGAGTCCTAGACACCATGCATCAAGAAGGCGCAGCAATCGAATGGATCGAGAGCTACGCCGCTGGCGACAAGATCTATTGCATCTATGCCGCTTCATCGGAAGAGGTAATTCGCGAACATGCTGCGCGTGGTGGCTTCCCCGCAAATAGTGTTGTTCCAATTGGTGGCGTTTTGAATCCAGAAAAAGGTCGATAAACCCAACCTGTATTTACCAATTAAGAGGTGTCAGCGTTAACGCTGGCACCTCTTTTTTGTGATTATCATGACTTTTCACCTTTCCAGACCTTGTCTGCTAGATCACACACCTTAGAAATCCATGTGATCCAGTAGATAGTTACCAAAGTGCTACCCCCTGTCATTTCTAGTGACCTCATCTTGATCCAGAGAAACAATTGCCACATCAAGATAACTACAAGAGATGGTGGAAAGAGAAATGACGCGGATTTCTAGTAAAAAGCAAGTATCTTCAATAGTTGCTGTAGTTGTGCTCTTTGGCGCACTCTTCGCAGCATCAGCAGCAAACGCTGCAACTAAGTCCATTACTTGTTATAAGGGCAGCACTTCAAAGGTAGTTAAGGCAGCATCTCCAAAGTGCCCCGCTGGTTGGAGTACTACTAAGCCAGCCGCTGCTAAGACAGCACCTGCAGCAAGTACTTCAAAGAGTTTCACACTCAACGCCACATATACAGGAAAGATCTCCAGCCTCTGGAGCGATTCAGATGTTCAAAGCACCGTAACTGCAACCGGTACTGGAACAACGCTCGGACTAACCCAACTGACCGGAAGCGGTTCGTCCTCTCCAGCTAGTCAAGATGCAACCATCTCTGGCGCAGGAACTATCTCTGATGGCACCAACACTGTAAAGGGAATTTTCGATCCAAGCGCCACCGGCCATGCGAAAGATGGTGCAGCACCTACCTCCGTCGATATCAGTGGAAACATCATTGTTAACGGCGGAACCGGAAAGTATGCAGGAGCCACTGGCACCCTCAAGTTCACTGGAAGTTTCCCAGTCTCTTCCACAACCGCAGGCACCAAAGATTCTGGCGCTCTTACTTTGACCGTCACCGGAACCTTCACTACGAAATAACTTCCATCGACTAGGTCTATGACAAGTTCTCAACCAAAAGGAGCAGAAAATAATGAAAAGTAAGAAGTCCAAGGCCCTGATAGTGGCTCTAGCCCTAGCAGGATCAGCGATAGTTGGAAGCTCGTCAGCATTTGCTGCCGCTACAACTCCAACCCTCACACTCTCTGGCGGAAGCACAGTCTTCGGACTGAGCCCAGCAATTATCGTGGCCACTGCAAGCGCCCCAGGAAACGTCGCCTTCTCAGTTGGCACAACGGTAATTACAGGCTGCGAAGCAGTAGCCACTACAACTGTCGCACCATTTGTTGCTAAGTGCTCATGGGTTCCTGCAGCTGCAGGTCCTGCAACCCTCACCGGTGTACTCACCCCAACCGATACAGTCAGTTATACATCTGTTACATCTGCACCCCTGAATGTAAAGACCGGTACACCTGTGCAAGGCATAGTTCCTTCACCAATCAGCCTTTATGTTGATGAGGTATTAGCCAGCGGATCAACTGGTGCACTTGCCCCACGATTCGGAGTTAGTTGCGCTGTAACAAGTCAATATATTCTCGGACAGACCATCGTCTTCCGTGTATATGGAAACGATGCAGACCTCGGTGGCGCCGTTCTTGATCCTACCAATGTCGCTAGTGCAACCATTCAGATAGCTGGAGTTGCCAATCCAATCCCACTTGCATATGGCAACCACAGCGGAGTTGCTTTCTGGAGTGGTGTTCTGAAGACCGGAACTGATCCTGGTCTCTATAGCACTCTCGGAGTAATTAATTTCAAAGTTACCGTTACAACTAAGGATCAAAATACTGTGAAAGTACTTTCAACTAAGTTGTCTCCACGGATGGTTAACGGAGTTCGCGTAAGAGACGCTTCTGGTCATCAAGTTTATGACCGTGTCAGCTACTACCGCACAGTCCCTGTTAATCCTGCATTAAAGGGCGCTACTGGAGTATGGCAATCCAACTTCACTCCATCTTCACAACTCACCTTGTATGCAGTTCCAACAAACTAAGAAAAATCCAAACAATTAACTAGTTAAACGTAAGAACCTCTGACGCGGTTCCTACCAAAAAACCAATAGAACTCTAGGAAAGGGTCCATCATGAAAACAAAAATAGCTTCACCTCGATTAGCACTAGTAGCAAAAGGCGTCGTAGTGTCGCTCTTTTCAGTATTCCTGGTGGCCCCGGCCCTAGCTGCTGACACGCAGTACACACCAATCAACTTGGTGGCTCCATCTGGCATTCCCAATGTCGCACCGCTTCCATTTACTGGCGTGACATCTGCGAATTTCACCATTCCAACTACCATGCAAAACCTGACGGTAACCCCTAACCAGGGAATCGTGGGTTCGCCGATGGTGGTATCTGGAACTGGATTACCAGCTAGCACTTCCCTTCAACTCACCTGGGGTACGGCCTCTGGTACATGGGTAGCCGATGTTGAACCAAGTTCCGTGAACTATCTTGGTGACAGCATCTCAAAGTTCAATGTGAACATGGCAGTGGTAACAACCGATGCCTCCGGCGCATTTAGCTACTCAACCACCGTTCCCTCTGATTTCGGCGGCGTGCATGATATTTATGCGGTAGTAAATGGTGCCGCAATCGCTCACGGTGGATATCAGACCACGCGTTCTCTCTCGATTTCACCCACAAGCGGTCCTATCGGAACTCCAATCACCATCACCTACACGGGTATGGGAGCAACTCTCTATACGGCGGGGGCTGCAGTTCACTGGGATAACAACATGGCTGGTGAGATGCAAGCATTATGGACTCGCGGAACTGGTCAAGTTGTAATTCGTGCAGCTGGTCCAAGAGGCACTCACTACGTGAACGTCGGAGACGCAATCGGCGTCACTTACATGAACATCATCCAATCACCTGTGCCATATGCAAATGGGGGATCACTCCCATTCCAAGTTACTAGTGATCCGGGAGTCGGAAAGCCTTCTGTCACATTTCCTGCTGTGGTTCAACCAACTACGACGCTGCGCACAACCTTATCGACGGTTGGATTAGACCCTGCTACAAAGGCAGTCATGACTCTTTCTGCTCAAAGCGGCGACATCTTGTCCAAGGTCAACGTAAAGACATCGCAAGTTGCTGCTGACGGCACATATCAACTCGTGTGGTCGACAGTGGTTGGTAACCGAGTCAATTGCACTGGAACATGCTGGTCATTCAACTCAATTCCACTGGGCACAGCAACGGTAATTAATGGGTCTTCATCCACCGATGTGACAATCCCCGACAACTTAGGTGGATGGCATGTGATCCAGATGGTTAAGGGAAGTGTTATCGAAACTCAAACACCGTTCTATGTAAAAGAGAGCATCATGCCTTTCTATGACTCTAAGGGAGCCGTCATCGGTATGGGTGTTGCTAAATTTGATCCATCTACTTCACCTGATTCGGTCGCACGTGGACAAGCCGGTGATCCATCAACCACATTTAAGAATGGTGAACCTTTTACTATCAGCATCAAGGGAGTCGGCTGGACTCAACTCGACAATACCCTTGCTGTCACTTACGACAACAATTACATCGGTTATGGATGTGGATTTAATTCAAACGGATATATGGTCATAAAGCTGATTGCTACTGGCGCTCCTGGTACGCACATCATTGACTTACATCCTTTGCTTTACACAAATCAACCATCCTTCGCCAATACCCCTTATGGAATGTTGCCAGTTCTATCCTCAGATCGTGATTTCCCAGGATTGGCACTCGGTTATCAAGTTCCATCATTCCATTTCGCAATTAGGGTTACTCGGTAAACCGTAGTAAAGTGAACTAGCCCCGCTCCTCAAGAAGAGGCGTGGGGCTAGTTTTATTTTGGCCTCGCATAAATTCAGGAGCCCACCAGTTCCAACGGCCGAGCAAGACCATAACGCTCGGGAGTAGAAGACCACGGACAATGGTTGCATCGATAAAGACCCCGAAGGCTAATCCGATTCCAATTTCTTGAAGTCCTGCGAAATGACCAAGGGCCAATCCGCAGACCGCGCCAATAAATATAAGCGCCGCAGTGGTAACAACAATTCCTGTTTGCGTAACGCCTTCAGATATTGCCTCGGAATTACTTAAGCCAGAATCTCTCGCCTCTTTGATTCGAGAGATGATGAAGACCTCATAATCCATGGATATGCCAAAGAGCAGAACAAAGAGGAAGAGGGCTGCCCACGCTTCAATCTGATTGAGGTGATAGATCCCGAGGAATTTAGAGATAGCGGAGTTACCAAAGGCGAGAACGACGATTCCATAAGCGACGCTGAGAGAGATTAAATCCAGCGCAATCGCCTTAATAGGAATGACGACTGACTTAAATGCCCCACAGAGCAAAATGAAGGTAGCGAGTAAGGCAAAGAGAACTATCCAGGGAAATGTTCGAGAGAGTTCTCGAATTAAGTCAGCGCCCTGAGCCGCCGCTCCTCCGACGAAGAGGGTGGCGGTGGGTGGGAAGCCGTATTTGGTGAGTGCAATGTCTCGCAACTGCTTCACTAAATTCTGGGCTTGGGAACTTCCAAAGCTCTCCTTGGGAAAAACAAAGAGCCGTAGGTAGCGGCCTGCCTTGTCTACATAGGGACTCTTTTTACCGGTAGCTACTACGAAAATGTCAGGCTTCTTGAGCAATTGTGCCGAGAGGTTATTACGTGCGGCCACAATGGCTGGTGTCGAGGCAAGATTAGGCGCCCCCAGATCAATCACCAATTGATCCGGAGTAATCACCCCAGATCCGACCTTAGAACTTACGATGTTCAAGGCTTGCTGCGATTCGAGCTGATCAGGGATAGCTGTCAAAGAACTTGGCGTGAGGTGTAACGAAAGAGCCGATGCGGAGAGAGCAAGCAGGATCGCGACAGAGCTGATCGCCACGACTAACGGTCTTTTCACAATAAAAGTGGCTAATGAGGCGAATGGTTTTGTCGAGCTCTTTCGAATCTGGCGGGAGATTGAAAGGAAAGAGAGAAGAACTGGAAGCAAGGAGAAGGTGGCTGCCAGGGAGATAAGTGGGACTAGCGCTGTTGCAATTCCAAGTGAGCGAATAAATGGGACCGGAACAAAAATCAGCGTTGAGAGCGCAAGGGCAACCGTAGCGCTAGAGATGGCGATAGTGCGCCCAGCGCTCGCCATGGTGCGAAGGATTGCCTCATCACGATCAACCGACTCTCCATAGAATTCTTTTCTAAATCGAAAAAGGAGAAGAAGGGAGTAGTCAATTGCCAAGCCCAGTCCTATGAGCTCGACAATATTTGGCGTATACAGAACTACGAGTGAGCGTTCAGAAATTAGAAATACCAGAGATATGGTTGCAGAGATTGAAGCGGCAGCGAAGATAAATGGAATTAGAACTTGGAGAGAGAAACCGAGGATGAGGATTAATAGAAGGAGAGCAATACTCAAACCAATAATCTCACCGCGATGAAGATCTGAACTGAGAACCGGGGTCACATCACTCTCAATAGCAGGAGGGCCTGTTACTAGTGCACCCACCAAACCGCTCTTTCGAATCTCTGTTCGCAGGAGCGGTGTGTAGTGAGCCGCTTTAGTAAGAGAGAGGGAGGTGTTGATGTTGATCAAGAGAATGCCACCTAGCGCTTTCTCCTCCGCGATCGAAGCGGTTGGAACGATACTTGACGCGCTTGATATTTGATCTTCAAAGGTAGATATCTGAGAGTTAGTGGCGTTTTTAAAGGGAAAGATAACGGTGAATGTTCCCTCAATATTTTCGTCGAACTGCTGGGTTAAGAGCGCATCTGTCTGCGCCGAAGGGCTGTGTGGGATAGCCAAAGAGGTAGTCAGATGGGAGTTTAGATTTGAGCTACTTAGTATTCCTAGAATAAATATGAGTAGCCAGAGTGCGAGAACACTTATGCGATTTCTTAAAATGAATCGCGTCCATCTCGCCATCACGCTTCAAGTCTAGGGGAACCACGCATTGACCCTGCTTGGTTATTCGCGCATACAAGTGAGAGGATTCTGGCTATGTCGCGACAGAAACTCGAATCCTTTCCAAAAGTTCAACTCACGTTTGGACCATCTCCCATCCATCGCCTTGATCGCCTTACCGATTACTTAGGTGGCAAAGTTGAGATCTGGGCTAAACGTGAAGATGTGAATTCGGGTTTGGCATACGGCGGCAATAAGACGCGAAAGCTCGAATATCTTGCGGCGGATGCATTGGCTCAAGGCTGCGACACACTGGTTTCGATCGGCGGAGTACAGTCCAATCACACCCGCCAGGTCGCCGCGGTTGCTGCAAAGCTAGGGCTTAAGTGCGTATTGGTCCAGGAGCATTGGGTTGATTGGGATGAGGTCAACTACGAAAAGACCGGCAACATTCTCTTGAGTCGGATTATGGGAGCTGAGGTTCGCCTCGATGCAGCTGGTTTCGATATCGGTTTTAGAAAGTCATGGGAAGAAGCAATCTCTGATGTCATCGCGCGTGGTGGCAAGCCATATGCGATTCCCGCAGGAGCATCTGATCATGCTCTCGGTGGCCACGGATTTGCAGGGTGGGCTTTTGAAGTTGAAGATCAAGAGGCCGAACTTGGTTTTACCTTTGACAATGTGATCGTATGTTCTGTCACAGGTTCGACTCAAGGAGGAATGATTGCGGGCTTTGCACATAGCAATCGCGCCCCTTCAGTTCTTGGGATAGATGCTTCAGCAACGGTTGAAAAGACATGGGATCAGATCAAACGGATCGCGACCCGTACCGCTTCTGCTATCGAGCTAGGTCGAGAGCTCAATGACTCTGAAGTTGTGCTCTTAGATCGTTGGCATGATGGAATTTACGGCGTAGCAAGCGAGCACACGATTGAAGGAATTGAATTAGTAGCCCGTCTAGATGGAATGATTACCGACCCGGTTTACGAAGGTAAATCCATCACCGCGCTTATTGATTTGGTGAAGGAAGGATTCTTCCCAGAAGGAAGTCGCATTCTGTATGCACATCTTGGTGGTCAACCGGCCATCAATGCTTACACGACTGCCTTCTAGGAAAAACTCGATTACTTATTCTCTTCCTGCATCGCGTGGAATATCCTCTTTAATTTAGCCTCCGGAAAATCAGTCAGCCTGAAATATCGCGCTGGATAAATTCGACCAGGAAATTCATCGTGTTCTCTCTCAACATATCGAATGAAGTTATTGATGCCACTCCATCGCCCCACTCCACCTCCAACTAGATAGATATGATCGAACTTCTGCAGCTTGTGATAAATCAATTCGCAATAGTGTTTATCAAGACTTGGCTCCAACCAGGCAGGCAAGAGATGAAATTTTGATTTTGACCCAGAAGATGTCTCTCGATAGTCGTAGTTGGAAGTCGACCGAGGCCCACTGACGCTTGTGAAACTAGGACGAGATCTGGGGTCATAAATTGCAGTAGGTCTCTTATGCGCCTCTAAGCCATCCTCCCAAATCAAAGTCCGCGTCTTGCCGATTACGGCGAAGGCGGGATGAGAAGGAACATGGCGCTTAAGCATTGCTTTCTCCTTAGAGGGTACATCGCTTGCTTGAGTCAATTATCCGCTCTATTAGAACCTTAGCAATACGTAATCTCACTTAGGGCTATCACTTATTCGAGATTTTGTGGCTCACATTAGGGAGTCAGCGGGCGTAAATCGGAGGATACTGAAAGTGAGCAGTAGGAGATCAGATCCTCTGGAGCTTAGAAAATTCGAAATAGGAGAGAAAAATGAGCACGACCTCAGACACACATGTTGCACTTGTAGCCTTTGACGGTTCTCCATCATCCATTGCAGCACTTAATTGGGCGGCCAAGCATGCGGCGCTACTGGGACTTGAGATCGAAGTGGTCAATGTCTGGGAATATGCCGAGTCACCATTGGATATGGCTGGAGTCGGTTTTGGAACGAGCGCCTATGTGGGGGAGAGTGATCCCAAAATCTGGTCTGATCAAATTCTCAAATCTGGCGTTGGTCTGGTCTTTGGACCGGGAGCAGATCAAGTAAAGACCACATCCGTTGAAGGCAGCGTAGTTCGTACCCTCGTTGAACTCTCAAAAGGGGCTGAATTACTCGTAATGGGATCACGCGGACATGGAAAATTTGCAGATCTAATACTTGGCTCTGTCTCCGAGAGCTGCTCTGCAAAGTCAAAGTGTCCGGTGGTTATAGTTCACGCTTAAGATTGGACAATGACTACTCGAATCACTCATTTCATTAATGGCCAACTCTGGACTGGAGTAAGCGAGCGCACCGCTCCAGTATTTGACCCTGCGACGGGAGTTGCCTCAAAGAGCGTAGACCTCGCATCGAAGGAACTTGTGGGTGGCGCAGTAGACGTAGCGACAGGTGCCTTCAAAGAGTGGCGTGAAGTTTCGCTCACCAAGAGAATTGCAATCCTTTTCTCCTTCCGTGAACTTCTCAACGCACG
>JGI24891J29808_1000434_pt1 | contig 25607 bp, 29 predicted proteins | sample FreactcultuFSWF8_FD_29808 | JGI IMG/M metagenome (IMG submission 29808) | reverse complement strand
CTTTAAGTGTCCAACTAACGAATCCACGTTAGTTATGAAGTGAAATAAGTTACAGTTCCAACAAAAGTATCGCCAGTTGCCACATTAGCTGAATTTGAAGATGTTGTTCTTAATAAACCACTGCTATCATTGGCATTTACACGAATCTCCCAACCAAACCCTGTGTTAGCATTTTCTCGTGCTAAACCAACGGCTACTTGATTTGTATTTTGTGAATTAAATGGAAACCCTGTAAAACCATTTATAGTTCCACCAACAGATACAGTGCCTAAATTTAGATACATTGTTACTGTAACTTGCCTACCAATTTTTATATAAGTTCCACTACCGCTTCCGCCTGAAGAAGTGCCTGAATTCATAGAAACTACAGGTGTCCAAGTACCTTCTTCATAATCATCTAGTGTATTTGCATCAGATGAAGCGGATTGGGTTGCTGGGAATGTTATACCTGTGCCAGAATTTGAAGATGCACCTTGCAAAGCAAGAGTAAGTCCCCTATCAACAGATAAAACTTGTGTTGTTGTAACAGCATTACCAGCAGTTCCTGATGCTGAACTAGTCCAGTTATGGCTACTGCCTGATATGTAATACCATGCTGCTGCTGCACTATTTAAATATGTATATTGGGCAGACCCATTTCTATACATATTATTCATTATTCCTGTTTCGTTTGAACTAACACGACCATAAAACGAGGAATAATTACCAATTTGTAATGCTTTGTAATCTGTATTCCAAGTGCTAGGTGTAACACCAATACCTACATTACCACTAGCATCTTTATAAAACTGTCCTGAACCTAGATTAACTACTCCTGTACCGCCTGTAAGTGTGCCTGTGTAGGCAGAATTAAGGGTAGTAAGTGTAGAACCATCAAAGGTCATGTTGGCAGAACCAACTACTAATCCACTAGAGTTATAAAGGACTTGAGTAGTAGAAGATGTGCCTACGCCACCTTTTGTGCCGATAACTTGCACTACGCCAGAAGAATCTTTGTAGAATAACTTGCCGTCAGCAATATTGATGGCTAACTCAGCACCCTGAGTCGTATTGGTTAAATTAGCTGCGAGAGGTACATTCCCAGGAGTTGAACTGGAATATGTTTGAACGGGCGTGAATCCTGATTGTGGCATAATTAATCCTTTTGCAAAATTATAGCTTTAAATTGATACAATTAAAAGTTTCCGCCACCAATACCGTTGACGAATGTTCCAGTTCCGATTGCTGAAAAGTTACCAGCGGAAGTTAATGCTGCGAGTGAAGTATTTGCTAACCCACCATTGTACCAAGTATATCCATCAGCCGTGCCTACACTGAATCGCCCGTTACCAGTTACATAATCTAGAACAATACCATCAGCATAGGTTCCACCGAACGCGCCTTTTGAGTAATGACCGCCAGTGGTTACGCTATTCGGAGCATTTAAGTTAGTTCCGTCAAACTGTAAACTAGATGACTGGTTAAGAGTCGTTGTGCCTTGACCGTAAGGTATGTAGTTTGTAGTAAAAGTTGTACCAGGAGCCTTACCGTTAAATGTAGTCCAATCAGCAGCTGAAAGTGCTCCACGGTTAGTAGCCGAGGCAGTAGGAACATTTAAGGTAATAACGGGAGTAGTAGTTCCTGTTGCCACAGAAGATGAAAGATCAGTACCCGTAGTACCGAGGGTTAAAGCCGCTACGCTAGTTACAGTACCTACGCTAACTGATCCACCGAGGCTAATTGCTGAGCCATTGATGGTGATTGAGCTGTTTGTGAGTCCAGAATTAGGTATTGTAGCGTTAATTTGACTTGGTGCTATGCTAATAGGTTGATCAATCAATGAAGTGATTTGACCTTGAGCATTAACTACTAGCGTCATGTTCCGTGCGGCGTTACCGTAGGTTCCAGCGGTTACTGCGGTGTTGGTAATACTAAACTGCGTACCAGTCAGGGTTAAGCCTGTGCCAGCCGTGTAAGTACCTGCGCCTGAGAATTGAACCCAAGTTACCGCTGTAACCCCGAGTGTACCACCTGGATCACTAGTACATACCCAACCTGTGTCACCATTAATGGTTCCTGTTTCTACCAATACGTAAGCAGAAACCAATTGGTTCCAGGTATTAGCATCAGCAGTACGAGTCCAAGCTCCCGAACCAGAAAGATAAATACCGTTATTAGCGGCAGTACTTTGGTTCTTAACTAATACGCGACTAGCTGAAGTCGTAACGCCGTCAATAGTTTGTTCACCTGAAAGAGTAATATTCGCTGTAGTAGCGCACAATACAGGTGCTTTTGTGTTTAAGCCTTGAGCAATATTGTCAACATACTGTTTAGTTGCTAACTGCAATGCGGAAATCGGGTCTTGAGTCACAGTGACTGAAGTCAAACCTGCGAGCGTTAAGCTAGTAGCACCGAGGGCAATATTGGTGGAGCCAACAGTAACTGAACTATTTGTTAAACCACTGTTAGGTATGGTTGCATTAATCTGACTAGGAGCAATACTAATAGCTACCGAAGCCGCAGTGGTAAGTTGACCCTGACCGTTTACAATAAACGTACCTACTGATGAAGCCGAACCATAACTACCCGCAGTTACGGTAGTATTAGCAATTGAAATTGTACCAGTTGAAGTAATCGGTCCGCCAGTTAAGCCTGTACCCGTAGCAACGGAAGTTACACCTGAACCTGTGACAATCGCGCCCCAAATACCATTGGCATAACCCTCAAAAGTTCCAGTGTCAGAGTTATAACGTAGTGTTCCGTTACCTGATCCAGGTCTTTGCGCGGTAGTGCCGATAGGGATTAATACACCACCCGATCCAGGAAGCGTAGGATTATTTACAATACTTACCGTAGGAGTGGTAGTATTATTGATTACATTAATCTGGTTAGCTGTTCCGTTCACTTGAGTTACAGTGCCGTCACCAATCCCGATTACTGCCCACATTCCACCCTCGTAAAACTCAAAACGGGAGGTAGTAGTGTTATATCGCATCTGACCGAGGTTCGGAGCTATAGGTCTTTGACCCGTAGTACCGTTCGGTACAGTGATACCTGCAGTTCCAGGGAATATAGCATCACTAGCGAATGAAATTGTCGGGTTACCGCTTACTCCGTTACCGCTGGCTACGCTAATCTGATTTGTGGTTCCAGCGATGCTCAGAGGGCTGAGAGTGCTCCCGTTTGAAAAGATTAGCCCAGTGCCACTCAGATTTGCGAGGGAGTAGAGAAGACCCGTTGGAGCAATTGTAGGGTTACCACTAATGCCGTCACCATTCGTTATTGAAAGACCTGCTCCTGAGGCAGATAACACACGTGCAGCGATTGCACCCGCACCTGTCTTTACAATTAGACCGTAACCCGCTGTCTCAAGCGAGCCAGACGTTCCGTTTAGAAATAATGAAAACTTACCTTGAGCACCAGTATCAGTAATCCCAATACCAACTCCAACGCCAAAATAACGGCTATTAGGGAGTGTTGGTTCATGGTTTACAGTCAGGAAGGTTTGAGTTTGCGCGGGACTAGAAACTAATTGATTAACAGTCGCCTGAACAGTCTCACCATTTTGAACAATCGGTACTAACTCAGCGCCAGTAATGGCTGAAGGAGCAGTTGGTAGTTGTGAAATTCTAATATTTGCCATAATTAATCTTTACTAGAAGTGTGAGCTTTTACTAACCGCGCTCTATATTCAGGATCTCGCCAAAGAGCTTTGATTTTCAAGCTAATTTTAGCTTTTGTTTCTTCAGATTTAGGAGATTTGTTTATACCTTTTAAAGCTAATGATCGATTAGCAATTCTTTCAGGAGAATCTTTTCTACCTGTTTGAGCTTTACTTAACGCTTCACAGTGTTCTTTAGAAAGTTTAACACCTGTTTTAGCTTTTGAAATGGCAAGCCCAACTTCAGGAGGAACAATTCTATTTTTAAATCTAATTGAAAGTTTTCTACCTATTTCTTTTCTAGTTTCAGCATTATTTACAATTGCTGGAAAAGCGTGGCGATTGTAAGTTGTATCAATGTTTTTTATAAGCTGTTGATTGATCTTTTTCTCAAAAACTATACAATCTTTCCACGCGCCTTTAGCGATAATTTCACGAGTAAAGTCTTGAGGTCTTTCTTTGTATTCTTTAAGCATATACTTAGAAGAACAAATATAACCGTCATCTTCAAAACCTTTATGAACCCCTACATACACCTTAGCGGTTTTATAATCTGACCAAGAGTATACAAAAGAATCGTTCATGGCGCTAATGAATCCAAGTTTCCGTCAATATCATCCTCTGAAGTTTCAGGCGCAATACCCCATTCACCTTCAGTTCCTTGTGTTACGTCGTTAGGCGTATTTGCGACGTTAGGATCCGTCGTAATAGCGTCATTATAAACCGCAATGTCTGCATCAGGGCGCGGAAATCGAATTGTGATTTTTTCTGGTTGACGAGCAGGTAGGCGATACGGGTCAAATTGATCAGAACAGCCATTTTGGCATACCCGCAAGGCAGGGATATTACCGTCAGGAATAATCTCGCTATATGCGCGTTTCATTTTACAGCGATCGCAGATAGCGATGCTCAGCACATTATTTCCGAGGGTGTCTAACCACTTTGGCATGAGTTACCTTGTGTAGTAACTGATGTTTGGAGCAAAATAAATAGGCGATTTATCGCGGTTTTCATTCTGAGCCATGATTAAGTGTTTCTCATATTGTTGTTCACAATATACGATGCGCTGAGGGTCAACTTGAGGCATTTCACATGCCATCTGATGAGCCAATCCCCATTGAATCGCAAGGTACATGTATTGTGGAATCTCAATTTCCCCGTTCAAATCACCTACGTCTTGAATATAGCGGTTAAGCCAGAGTTCAATCTGAGGTTGAATAGAGTTTGGCACTGGCCAGACTTCCATATTCGGCTGATTAATAGTTCGGTTGAACCAATATTGCAGGGGGCGTAAGGCTTGAAATTGACGGTTCGGTAGGTTTGAATAATCATCCCTGTTCATACGAGCCATAGGGATTGCCACTGGCATTGTACCGAATTGAACTTGACGCACACCCATGTTAATACCGCTGACCTGCTGGATACGCCAATATGGTAAAGTAGCAGTAGCTTCTAAATCATAATAGAGCCATTGCCCAGCTACCCAGTTTACAGCTCCAGGAGCCTCGATAACTTCCCATGTTGTACCGTCGCTTGATGCTTGAATTTCAATAGTAACCGAACCAGTTACCGCAGAGAGAATACCAACAGTATTAATATAAAGCGGACTACCTGAGCCGCCGTTAATACCGATTGCCCCAGTGTTATTTGTGAGTTGACATATGTTCTGACCCACACCGTCAAATGCATTAGCAGTAACGCCAGAGGTGCTATATGAGCCAGTAGTGATATTACTAGTTGTACGATAGTTAGCGTTCAAAACGTCAACAGTACCGAGGGGTAAATAGTAATACGTCTGGTCAGGGATTAAGCCAATTACTACCTTATTAATCGCCCAGTAGTTAATACCCCAGTTAGCTAGGCTAGACAAGAGATAATACAAACTAGTCTTTGCAGCATTTACTTGCTCTACTGTAAGTTCTTCAGCTAACTTACCAGCGCGGCGAGCACCGTGGTCAATCAGGTCTTGAACCGATACGACTGTTTGAGAAACTGTTCCGCTAGTGCTCATTTTACCATCCTGGACATTTCCATCGTTTCAAAGATGCTTTTGCTCTAGGCGCATCACCTTTGGATTTGTTTACTACACCTGACATGCGTGCGCAGAATGAATCTTTTCGCGCTCCACCTTCAGGTTGCGGGGCTTTTAAATGAGACCCCGTTGCCTTATTATACTTGGCTCTACCTTTAGCTGTTAAGCCTGCACCCTTGCTAGTCGGTAGCTTTTCACCCTTTTTAATACTTAGTGAAACTTCACCGCCAGATTTCTTTTTAGCAGTCTTAGCCGATTCAATAAATGCCTGCTTAGTAGGCGCACCCTTAGCTCCCACACGACGCATCTTTTCACCAGAGCCAGCCTTAATGCGCTCTTGCTTTGCATGAATATTCGCGTAGAGACCATTCTTGGGCATGGCTCACCAGTTCTTAATTTTTCCGCCAGTCTTCTTTTTAGAAGCCTCGCGCTTTTCACTATATGCAATTGCCACTGCTTGTTTTTGCGGCTTACCCGCCTTAATTTCAGCAGCAATGTTTTTACCAAAAGCAATTTTAGATTTAGACTTGATGAGCGGCATATTAAGGAGTCACATTCAGAGCTACGTCAGATTGAATTAAATAACCTTCAACACTTAGGTTCACTGCAGCTGTACTTGCGCTAGTTACAAACAAAAATTGCAAGTCAGTTTTTGCAGAAAACTTACGAGGCATAACGCGTAATGCGCTGTAACCCGTAACGAATGGTGCTTTTTGGCTGATAATATTCACGCCTGTGTTACTTGTACTTTGATTTTGATAATAAATAAAGTTAGCATTGTTACCGTTGAAAGATGAATTAGCATCAACGCGCTTTAAATAAAAATCAAATCCATTAGGTACAGTGTAAATTGACATCAAGCTACGACCGAATCCTACGTTAATTTGAGCGTAAGTAGTGCCGCCATTTTTTGCAGTGACAATACCTACAGCATTACCTGCGGTAGTGATTAACGAATTAATACGCAGGTAACTGTTTACGGTGTTTACACCAGTAGTACCATTTAATGATACAACTTCAGAAATTACGTTGTAATTAGCATCAAGACCGCTGATTTGAATTTTAACAGCAGTATCAGATGCAGAAGCACTAGCGAGGGTCATTACTACAGCTGATCCAGGAAAAGCGTATACAGTTGCATTTTCCCAAAGAGGAATATTGGTCGTTGTTACAGCGGATTGAAATCCGTAAATATTTACAGTACTATGTCCAAAAATTTGGCCACGGGCTACTTGTAAGTCAAACGGCTCATACGCGCCTTTGACCGTTGCTGACGAAACTGATGCAGTCATATCTCATTCTCCAAAATTTAAGAAAAGCAGGGGCGAACCCCCGCTAATTCTTACCAGTTACACTTCTTAGCTTTACCACCAGTAGCTTTGTGAGCCTTACCACCGTGCGCCATGTGTTCCTTATGGGAAACATGTCCACCGTGGGCGTGGTGCTTAGAGGCATGTTCATGCATGGATTTGTGTCCAGCATGTTCGTGCTTGCTTTTGGAGTGATGAGCTACATGACCGCCGTGCTTGTAACCTGCTGGACCTTCTTTGATTTCACCAGTGCCTGATTTCTTAGTCGGCATTTTGGCTCCATCTTTCATATCGTTTAGATATTTAGAAGTAGAACCACCTTTAGCGAATTTCTTAAGATGACCACCGTGTTTGTAACCAGCGCCTTCAAGACCTTCAGTTTTGGTGTGTAAAGATTTAGTTTGTTTAGCACCAATTACTTTATCTTTTACATCAATTTTTGGTTTCAAAGTTGTTTTAGTTTCAAAACGGTCAATAGCAGCACCGCCATCTTTTTTATGCATCTTACCACCCATGCACATTTTGGCTTCATGCTTGTGGTGCTCATGCATCTTTTTGTGATGCGCAGAACCGCCTTCTTTGTGCTTAGCGGCGTGATGCTTAGCCATAGCTTTGTGATGCTCATGTGAACCAACAGGGTGTCCGGAAACATGGTGAACTTTACCGCCATGTTTGTATCCAGGACCCTCAACACCTTCAGTCATATGTTTTGGGTTACGACGAGTAGCTTCAATACCACCCTCTAAACCACCCATAACATTAGGACCAGCCTTAGGAGCACGACCACCAGCCTTCAAACCATGATGAGCTTTAGAGGCTTTCTCATGTTCATGATGCTTTAGCTCTTTTTCAACGCGCTTGATTTCAGCTTCTTCATTGCGAATATGACCGCCACGAGCATGCTTTTTTGCATGACCGCCGCGCTTCATACCTTCGCCGACTTCATCAACTGAAGGCTCGGTTGTGAACATTTTTGGTTCACGAATAAATTTACTTGTTGCCATGGTATTTTATCTCCTATTAGGCTTGAGTTACGCCGAGTGCACCAGTGCGGGTTGCATTAGGACCAACTTGAATACCATTCAAGCCAATACCCATTACAAGGCGTTTAATACCATTGCTTGCTGAAGATGGAACGTATGTACCGCGTACGTCACCAGTTGAGCTAGTCGCAGGATTAGTAGTAACCGCAGCAGTGAAAGTACCAGCATCACGAGCCAAGGTATTGTTCCAACCTACAGAAACAACATAACCAGCGTCAACAACGCGCACTGGTAAGCCTAAAACATCAGTAGTACCTACAGTGATTGCAACAGGTAATGAACCATTGATAGCAATACTAGAGATCTGATAGAACGCTTTTTTACCAGCTACGTTAGCTACAGAAGTTGAAGTTGTACCAGTGGCAATAACTTCAGTCATAGCTTGACCGTAGTAATCGTAACCTGAAACTGTCAAATTGCGGCTAGTGCCGATTGTACCAGAAACAGTAGTTAATTGAACAGCGCGAGGACAATCTAATTGAACTACAGTAGTACCGTCAGTACGTACGACTGATTGGGTACTTGTACCAGCAGTCAAAGTCAAGTTAGCTGCACCTGCTGGAGTTTGACTCGCAGCGATGTTAGCAGTTTGCAATGTTTGTGGAATCAAGTCAAAAATGTAAATACGACCGAGGGGACCAACACCGAGATCCATCGGAGCAGGATCACCAAGGTAAGCATTATTTGACAAATAAATATTTGTGCTAGAAGCAGTCTGTGAAGTATTGACAGTATAAGTGCCAACGCCGCCAGTTCCACTCAAGAACGCAGTAATTTGTGTACCAGCTGTTACGCCAGATCCACCAATAAATGAGCCAACGGTAACAGGGTCACCAGAAAGCAAAGAAGTTACAGTTAAGGTTGTGCCTGAAATTGAACCGACTACAACGCACTCGGTAGAATTATAAGACAAACCCATAAAGGTTTGAGCAGTACCTAGGAATAGGTCATCACTAAATTGTGGCATGTGTCTTTCTCCTTGAAAAGCATAGACATATTACATTAAGAAAAAAGGGCTAGGCTTTTGACCCAGCCCCTGTATTACATTAGACTCCAGGTGTGCCGTACATAGCACGTGGGTCTGTCCAGCTTGGCCAATAACGCTCGGTCGCCTTGTAACGCATGGAGTCGGTTTCAAAGTCGCCTTCCATGGTTTTCTCAAGAGCACGACGCATCATTAACTTCATACCTTCTGGGGCATCTGTTTGAACCCACCAGTTAGTCGCAGAAGTCAAACGGCTGATTACTGAAGCACCTTCAGGCAACAAACCAATTGATTTAATTGGGTTGATGTCGTTGTTTGCTGTACCAGTACGCAGAACTGACTTGAGTAACACTTCGGCTTGGAACACGTTGCCAGGAGCCACAACCAATTTTAATGGTTGGAGGCGGATCTTCTTACCGTTGTTGTCAACAGCTTGACGAACCTGAATCAACATTTGCTCAAGTGAAGTCTGGGATAAGTTAGCAGCAGTACCTAGCAAGTTGCTAAATGTGCCGTTAACGATTGGGTGAGCAGAAGAACTCAATGCAACGCCGTCACCACCAGTGTATGAACTATTGAACGCACGGTTCAAAATGTTCGCACATAGGAGTTCCTTAGTTTCAACGAGTGACTGTGCTAAATGCTTAGCATACACTTGACCAATACGGATGTGGTCTCCGTCTTCGACTAAAACCTTAGTCAAAGCGAATGCCAAACCAAATACTTGGTAAACATAGCGTTGCAAGAATAACACACCACCTTGTTGATAGGTTACTGGGCTGCCATCAGGTAACTGAGGAGCTGCACCAAAACCATACAATACTGGTTCTTCATGGTAGTTACGTGGAATGCCTGCTTGTTCACGGAAAACTGTGGACCATTCATCGGCACGTTGATCATAAACTCCGTCAAATGCTTCGTTGAGGATTGGCTCAACTATTGAACGGAAGTCCGTACTGCGCATCGGGGCTGCCATAGTTCAGTCCTCCTTAGATAGCGTTAGAAACAGCGATAAACTGAGGTTTAGAGATTTGTATACGAACGATTGTATACGCATCACCCCAAGCATTATCAACATAGGGAGCCAAATCAACAACACGCATTTGACCATTGTTACCTGAGCCTACTGCAGAAGCAGAGCCAAGAGTACATTGGGACAAACCAGTAGTTGTAGAACCAGCGGTGAGATTGGTAAAGTTATACTCATTACCAACTGAGGTCTGAGCCATTGAACCATCAGCTTGAATTTCGTAAACGATTTGTTGATCGTTATAGAAGTAAGCGATAACACTTCCTGCGATAGCAGTGGTGCTTGCTGGCCAATAGTTAGACACACGGCGACGACCAGTAGTATCTGTCCACTCGACGCCTTGGAAAGATCCAGAGAATGCTTCGGTAGAAGTTACAGGTTGAATAACGCCATTGTTTGCGTAATACTCGACGGGTTGACCCTTCAAAATATTTGAAGCGTAGCCCGATGGGATACCATTCGCTAATGCCTGTGCACGTTCCAAACCTGTTGGAAAAAATGCAGGGCGCAAGCCAAATGGAGCGGAAATAGCTGACATAAGATTGCTCCTTAAAACGATTAATAGGATTTTGGTTTTTAGCTTTGTTCAAAGCCGACTTGGCAAAATCACATTGGGCGCGATTTTAAGGGTGCATCTACTTCTAATTTAGTCTAAGCTGCCTGAAGCAACTTTAATTTAAGGGAATTATAGCTCAATTTTGGAATAGTTAAAATTTTATTTTTAACTACCCCAAAATTTACTTATTTACTCAAACAAAGGAGCTTGACGACTAAGGTCAAAATCCATACCGTCACCTTCAACTTGACCAAGGCGTTTTCCGTTGGAATCCTTAGCGTTGAGGAGTTGTTCCTGCTGAACTTTGATCTTTGTTTGTTCATCCATTGGGGCATCATGGTGCATTTCACGCATAATGTCTTGATAGACTTCGAGTGGGATCTTATAAGCTAACATTTCATTAACGGCGATGAAGCCTTCATGCTCACCAGACTTAATCTTAAGGTGATCATAACCTGCGGGCAGGTCATCTGGAGTTACAGGGGTATAACCCATTCTTAAACGCTTATGAATTGGGTCGTACTGGTTTGTAGTTGAAAGCCAGCAGGTGTGAAATCCAGGAATCTCAGGCAAAGTAGGCAAAGCCTCTTGAAACCACTCAGAACGGAACATACGACGGCGTTCTTCTGCTGATGCCATTGAATCGGCTGGGTTTGCACGTGTATCATCACCACCGCGACTCTCACGACCTGCGGTTGTATTCTTTTTTAAACGATTGTCAGTCATAATTAACCTCTATTCTTTTGTTGACGGTCATAATCAGCGAAACGCTTGATCATTTTCTGGCGAGCCTCAGGATTATCCCAAGCACCTGCCTCTTTCATTGCTGCAACACGCTCCGGACTAATCCTAAATTCATTGGATTTTGTAGTCGCAGTAGACTCCCTACCTGAACTAGTCATTACTGACCTTGGACGAGCAGTTTGTTTTGCTGTTGAACTTTGCTTCGGTATATAACGAGCCATACGGTCACTTAATTCTTCCCAGTAGTCTTCACTTGAGGGATCATATCCTTCATCTGTCAACTTTTTGTCAATGATTTGAGCCATTTGAGATTCTTCGTTATTACCGTGCGGATCGTACCATGGATTATCTTCCATCCAATCAGCTGCCATCTTCTGCACCATAGGGTCAGGTACTTGAATGTTTTGCTGCTGGGGTTGAGTCATCTGACGAGTGGCGTTCTGCTTTACGTTTTCTAGGGATTCTAGTTTGCGCTTGGCTTCGTACCATAGTTCTTGAGCACGTGTTACGCCTTGACCGTCATTTTGACTGACTGCCTCGGTAAGTTTCATCTTTGCATACTCAACTTGAACGCCAGCGTCTTCGATTGCCTTATCAACGCGAGCTAATTCTGCTCCTGAGGTCTTCTTTTCAACAGCCGCTAGGCGATTCGCCAGTGCTTCATTCTGCTTTTTGAGTGCATTAATCAGAGAGCTAGATTCTTTTGCTTTTTCTCTGTGTAATTGCTTTTTGAGGCGGCGTTCTTCCCGACGGGCTTCCCGAATTTTCTCTCGTTCTTCAGCATCGGCAGAATTATCACCATCATTAGCGTTATCATCGTTATTGTCATCCGCTTTTACGTCTTGTGGATTATCTTCACCTTCAGGTAGTAATACCGCTGCACCACCATCTTGTAATTCTTCTACTGCGAGTTGCGCTTCCATCTTATCAGTTGGATTCATACTAGTTTTCCTTTCAAAACTTAAATGAAGGCTTTGATAGCACGGGGATCTCCCGTTATCTTGCCGATTAGTTCATGATCATTAAAGAACGTAAACAGTGCTTTACCTTTGAGACCATTTTCATCTGTGTAGTCTACTTCCCATCTGTCCCCGCCCCACTTAATAACACGAACGTAATCACCGACTTCGCACCATGCACCTTCTGGCCAGTCTTCATTACTGTCGCGTTTTTTAAATGCGATTGGACCCACGGCTAGTACCTTGCCGACTTGGGTATTCCACTTTTCAGTTTCTTTGGTTTCTTCAGGCAGGAGGATTCCCGCACTAGATATTTTCTCTTTGACGGCGCGTAATTGAACTAATATACGTGCCCCTAGAGGTTTGATCATGGGATCAACTTGAGGAAATGCTTCATCTAACGTCTGCTCTACATCAAAAGTCATACGACTCTCCTATTAAAAGCGCCATGCGGCGCGGGTTGTACTACAAATCCTTTTCTGATTCTTGCATTAATTGATCTATCATAATCAAGACTTCACCAAGTCCCATATTCTGACCAACTAATCTATGATAGCTTTCTATATTGATAGCACCGCCATCAGCTAGGGAAAGGGCGATTTCAAGTCGCCGATTCTTTATCAAGCCGATGAGGTCACCGATATTAACGCCCACGTGCAGCACCGCCTCTTTTCATTGTAGCAATTTTAGCCTTACCAGTGGTCATGTTAGGTTTTAGTGGAGAACCTTTAGCGGGTAGATTTGCTACCTTAGATTCAGCTACAGCGCCACCATTGGCATACTTCTTTACCTTACCGCCTTTTTTCATTACGTTACCTTCGGTAACTCCCATTGCCATTTTCTTATGGGCGTTGATTGCTTCAGACATTTGATTCTCCTTGAGGTTGTTGAGTTACTGCTTGCTGTTGGATTGCTGCTTGTTGAGCTTGTTGCTCCGCCTGCTGCATAGCTTGCAGGTGTTCTTGATTTGCTAATTGAGCTTGATGCGCTCTTTCGGCTTCTGCCTGTTTAGCTTCGAATTGTTTTTCAATTGTCATTGTTGCTGCGTCGTTAGTTAGCTTAGCAGTTTCAATCTGCTGAGTACTTACGATGCTAGCTTCCTTCTCTTGAGCGTCTTGATTCTGCTTTTGCGCTTTGAGTTCTAGGTCTGCTTTGTCATAGGCAGCCTTACGATTAGTTTCTGCCATTGCTGCATCACCCATAACCTTAACCTGCGCCATGACGTTCGGGTCAGTAGGCATTTGTGGTTGCTGTTGCAGGTTCTTGAGCATCTGGAGCATTTGACCAATGCCTTTTGTCACGTCCGACAGTTGCTGCTGAGAGTCAGCGTGCACATGCTCAGTAGAAGCGGCGAGTAGTTTTTGTGCCTCAGCCATGATTGGTTGAACTTTGAGCACGTCAAAATGCTTACCGAGTGCAGCACTGGTATAGCCGTCACACTGCTTAAGATACCAGAGAGTCAAATGCTGCTTCAAATGTTCAAGGCAAGCAGGAATAAATGAAGGAGCCACAATAGGGTTAGAACCAAACACAGGATCTTGAGCATAATTTAAATGAGACAAGAAGTGAGCAATATGGTCTTGAGCGGGAAATGCACCGACGGGTTTACCGAGCGTCATAGATACATTTTCTAACGCTGGGTTCATGTCTTCTACTTCATGTGGATCAGGTAATACGCCGTTGACGTCAGGAATCTTGATCTGTTTGAGGATGCGCTTCTCAACTTCTAGACGGTTGTAAAGGTCAGGATTAGCCTGAGCGCGAGCTGCGAGGGTTTGAATTTGAGCATACCGCTGTGACTCAGCAAAAATGTGCGGGTCAGAAACAGGAATGATGTCGGTATTACGCTCAAAGTCATCTTTTGTGACTCCTAACTCAATAGCCATGTCATTTTTGGAATACTCGTCCATGTACCAGCGGTTCAAGCGAGCGAGGATCATCAGAACTTTCTTCTGTGACTCGTGGAGTCGCGCATGAACGGAGCTAAACACTACTGCTCCCTGCTCAATCAACGCCTGAGCAGTGCCGACGGGCATGTTGTTACTTGCGTCAGCAATCTTTTCTTCACTTGTGGAGACGACGCCCTTAGCAGCGGCATCTAACCAACCAAGCAGCTGAAATAAAACAGGGCTAGGTTGATTGAAAGGCACAGGCATTGCAATCTTACGAATGTCGTCTACTCCTGGCGCTCCTTCGATCTCAGATACTTGCGTAGGTTCGATGGTTGTAGATTGACCGCTGATTTTCGCACCCTTGAGTTTGAGCATTGTGGGAGCGGTATTGATGTGGGCGGAGTCGAGCAACGCGCGGAGAGCACCAGTAAGAGCAGCACTAAGCCCACCGATAAGATGAGGTAAACCAATAGCGTAAGCACCACGCCAAGGTATGAATTTAAACTCAATAATCCAGTCCAACTTAGTGAGGGTATCATCTCCATCCTCCCAGTTACGGTAGAGTCCAACTACTGTGCGCTCATTCTCATCAATCATCAGAATATAGGGGGCGCGTTCACCTTTGCTGAATGAATCTTCTTCGAGTTCTAACCATGTACTAATGTGGAATACTCTACGAATACCGTCAATATTGTCAGCTTGAGACTTACGACCTTCAATCTTGTTGTTTGCTTTTTCAGCTTTACTTTCTTCTGGCTCTTGACTTGCTCTAAATATATCAGTGTCAATGTACAATCCAGCTGATACGCGTAACTCATATTCTTCTTGAGTTATGTCTTGTACTTCGGTTACTCGTTGGGCAGTGTAGAAGTTACCAGCGGCAAACGGAAGGTAAATATTATCAATCGGGACGAACTCAGCGCGCGGACGTTTTTGCTGCGCATCGTGCCACATCTTGAGATATTGACTACCACCGAGCGGTAACTGTGAGGTTAATTGTTCTTCTTCATCTCTAAACTCAGGGATCTGCTCCGTGAGTTGCCAGTTCATATAATCACGTTTACGCTCAGCACGTTGAGTCTTTTTCTCATTTGCCTCACCAATAATTTTTGTACGTACTGGTCCGTCAGGTGGAAACAATTCTTTAATTGCACGAGCAGAAAAGTCCACGCAAGATTCTGCCATAACTGGGTGAACAACCTTACTCGCACCCATGAATTGAGCACCACCAGGAGCATCATGTCCTAAGCCTGTGCGACGCAATCCTTCTTCATACTGTTTGTCTCGATCTTCACGAGCTTCTTTATCTTTCTCGATTAAATCTAAATACTTTAAACCAATGCTGCTCATGTCCCATGAGTTTAAAGTATCAGCTAGGTTCTCGTAGAAATCTGGGGACTCATCGGGTCCTTTTGTATTCAAGCGAACAATAGCGCTGCCGTCTTCTAACTCTTCTACCTCGGATTCTTCCTCAGGAATGTCAAATATTGATTTTTCATCTTCATCATTTGTGAATTCCTCACCGCTCAAAGGAGCAACATGTCTTCCGTATTCTGGGTCAATCGGCATTTCAGGCATTATTTATTCCTAAGTATTGTGAGGCGCATTTCGTCTATTGACGGAATTTTACCTCCATTTTTACGATTCAGGGGGCTGTCAGGGTTAAATGGATTCGTTGTACCAGGAACATAACCCGCTCCACCTGACATTCCTTTTGAGGTCGGTACAGGTCTATCACTACCTTTGTAGGGATTGTATTTATTGCGGTTGGCGATATCTTCCTGCCCTTGACGTATGCGCTCTGCGTTGTCTATTTTAAATTGTTCGAATGGAGTTAACTTCGGCGGCTCGCCACCTTCTGCCATTTTGACTCTACCACCTGTTTTCTTATGCATCAAATGATTTTTTACATCATATGTTCCTTCATTACCGTGTTTAGATTTAATTTGATTTGAACTAAACACCGCTAAATTTTTATTTCTATCTTCTTGAGCATAAAATCCATCATATCCTAAATCCCGTATTGCTTTTTGAACAGGGTAAGATTCCATAGTTTCCCATGTATCTAATTCAGGATTCCTCTTTATTTGGTGTTTAAAATATTTGAGTTCATCTATAAATTGATCTGTATCAATTTCATTGTAATTGTTATAAAAGTAGTTTTCTAATTCTCTGAAATGCTTAGGGTTGTTATAATCAAAAGGTTTTTTAACTTGAACATGTACGGGATAAATTGCTTTATTCTCAACATGCTCTGGATTTTTCTCAAAAGATTTAAATTTAGGATCAAAACTGCTAGCAGACTCTGGAGTCGCAGTTAGGCTGATACTAGAATGTTCACCCATATTAGGTACATTAGGTTTAATTGTGCTATTAGCAATTTCAGGATTATTTGAAGTGTGATACCAAATATTTTTATCAACACTAGGCTCAAGAAACTTTGCGAGGTTTTGTTCCCTGTTTGGCTTATTCATGACGTCGCGCACTTCATCATCAGACGCAAATCGCTTTAGCTCGCCTGACTCAAGAGCTTTGATAATCTTTGGGTCTAGGTTCTCACGACGTATGATTCCGTTTTTCAAATCAATTACGCCAATGTTGTCTAAGTCTTGAGCCTGACCAATCTTATCTGCTTCTTTATTGAGCCAGTTCTTGATATAGTTACGGTACTTATCGCTTACTGCTCCGTTACCTTTACCTTTGATTTGCTGGATATTAAGCATGGGATTATTCTTGAAGTACTTCTCACCTTCTTGAATCTGTACGCCAGTGTAGTGATTATGCCAACCCATAGAGTCTTTTGGGTAACCTGCCTTGACCGTTTCGTCATAAGCCTTTTTATCAATCTTCGCTTTTACTTCATCAGGAATTAAAGCGGGATTGTAAGTTTGCCGACTAGGAGTTGCCTCTACGGTAGCATGCGCTCCACCTTTGTCATCACGTAATGAGAATATACGGGAGTCTCCCCTCGCTACGGAATCAGTATAACCACCTACGCAGTGACCCATCTGCTCACCTTCGTTCTTGAGGGCTTTGTCGAGTTGTTCGTAATTCTTTTTATGACTATATTGCTCTATTGCATGGTAGGCTTCTTTAGTCGTATCTACAAGTTGTTTACCAGTGTTTTTATCAATTATATTGTGAACAGGTTTACCGTATTCATTCGTAAAAGGAACAAGTTGATGACCTTCATCAAGTTCACGTAAATGTGTAGGTAATTTCAACTCATGAATCTTGAATCCATCGCCACCCTCATGCACTATTGGAAAATCTTTGAGACCCTCTTTTGCAGCTTGAGCCATCTGCTCAGCGCGGTACTTGTTGATCTTTGCTACGTGCTTGACGGCATGCGGCACGGTCATCTTGTCCAGTGTTTCAGGCTTCAAGCGTAGGTGAGCAGGTAGGTCGGAGTTGTGAGCGATTGCGTTCTTGAGTTCATCGGTTAAGTGCTCAAAACCGAGTCGGCGAGCATTGGTGCTCAATTCATGCACTGTAGCGTCGGGGTTCTTACCTGCTAATACTCCGAGGTCTGCGCTGTAATTGTTTGAGCCAGGAGCAATAAATTGAGCGGGAGTATTTTTTATTGATTGGTCTGCTCGGTTTTCCCAGTCTTTTGCTTGAGGTGACTTTGCGAATCCTGATTCAGGCATACCTGCTTTTTGACGCTGTTCTTTTATCCAGTAGATTGGATCAAAATGCTCAGTGCCAATGTCAGGTATATGACTTATACCTTGCTCATGCAGTGCGAGTACTGGATCAGTCGGCGTCCCCATTTCATTACGGATGTACGGCTTAATCTTTGAATCTACCCACTTGTTGATCGCTATCTCATTTTGCACTTCTCGAATCTGCTCAGGTGAGTAACCCACCTTCTGAAGTTCTGCAATGTGCTCGGCTACCTTTGCGGGGTTTGTGTTGTCACGTATGAAGTCAAACTTGCTGTTACCGACGTTTTGAATAGGATACTTGAGGGCATCAAAACGGTTGACTGAGTTCTGCGCCCAGTTACCACCTTTGTTCTTGACAGCAGACATGATCTGCGGGTTCAAGTATTCGGTATTGGTACCAGGAATCAACGCCTTACCAGCCATGATGCGGTCAGCAGCGGCAGAACCGAGGAAGCGACCAGCGGGCGCGAGGGCAGGCACGCCCATCGCGGCGATTGAGACAGGCTCGCCCGATTCATAACCCGTGTTATACGCCATGCCCGCAGGGGTAAACAAGGAGTTTGGGTTTTGAGCAGGCAACCCAGTAGCCGAGGCAGCAAAGCCAGCCTGCTCAGGGAGCGGATTATTACCCGTTAGCATCTCAGTAAACGCGGCGGGATTGGTGAGTAGGCGTTGCGCCTGTGCAGGTAAGTTAGCGAGGTAATTGCTCGCTTCATCAAGAGTAGGCAATGTTTCCATGAAGGAAGGAGTAGCAGCTGGAGTATACGCAGGAGCTACTTGAGTAGCGTAACGCATATCATCAATTGAAGGAGTAGTGAATCCACCGTCCATACCTGCGCGTTGCAGGGCTGCAAGGTCAGAATCACTTATACCCGATACGGTTACTGAGGAGTTAGCCATTTGAATTGACCTGAATTGATTTCTGCAAATTATAGCTCATCAAACGGCATACGGGTTGATTCTGCGCGGTTGGGTCTCATCAACGTACATATCTGAGTCATCATTAACCCAGTCAGTAGTGAGGAAGCCTGCATCCCGTAAGTAGCGCAAAGCCTGAGAGGTAGCATCAACAAGGTCATCATGCCTTACCTCAGGGAATGCACACAGTTGATTGACGAGGGGATCACACCAGCTACGGTGCGTCTTAGGTTTTGTTTCGCTCTCAGGCAGGTACACTAAGCCACGAGCAATGATTGGAGAGACGATGTTGAGTCGCTGAGTCTTGTCGGCTTGACCTGGATTGTAAGCTCTGACGGGTAACCCAGCACGTTGTAAGTCTTGAATCAATGAGATACCCGCAGACTTGTCCTCAATCAGAACGAGGTCTACTTTCTTTCCGTTACCCCATTCGTCATCATCACCGTAGATTGAGCCATATTCCTCAACAACCCTCGGTCTCAAGTCTGGGTATTGCATGTGTTCAGTCCAGCAGTCAATCACCATGGCTGACATTGGCTTGTCTGGGCTGGGCTTAAAGATCCCGAGGACTACGCAGGCAGTCGGGTCGTTTGCGGTCTTGTCACTCGTGGCGCAGTCGTAGGATTGAACGACGTAAGTAAACTGAGGCAGGGCGCGACCCGCTGGCCAGAGTTTGAACCATGGACGCTTAATGATGCCGCTCTCCTCAGGGTCAATCAACTCGGCGTATAACTCTTGACGACCGATTGTCGTTCCCTCGTATTGGAGGATCTGCTTTTTGAACGTCGGGGCGAGGTTGTCAATGTTGTCATACGTGCTCGCTGAAACATACGCTACGTCATCACCGTCACGCGCGACGAGGTCAACAATCAGCGGCTTTGGCTTTGGGGTCGTTGTGCAGATCAACTTAGGACGTTGCCCAAGGCGCATCCCGAACTGAATCATATCCCATGACTCATCAAGGTAGTCCCATGCTGCGAGTTCATCCAGCCAGCCATGATGAAACTGTGGACCACGGAAGCGTCCAGGCTCACTAGCGGGAATACCTTTGATTAGCGAGCCATTGATGAGTGTCAACTCATTGAGCGATGACTTATATCCGTTAGGCATGATGATCTCATGCGGGATGACGTTCAGGATTCCCGACTCACCCTCAAAGCAGGTATCCCGCACGTCAGCGGAGGTAGGAGCAGACACAAGGTAACGAATGTTCGGTTCATTCCATGCAGTCCACCAACATTCCTCAGCGGCTGTACGGGTCTTCCCTGCGCCGCGCCCCGCGAGTAGTAACCATATGCTCCACCAATCTCCCGCAGGTTCAATCTGATGGTTACCTGCGATAGCAAGCCACGCCATGCGCTTCATCATCGCGGCACGGTGCGCAGGTGGTAGGTGGTCTAGCGGATTCGGCTTTGAGAGTTCCCGCTTGACAATCTCAGCGATGTTCATTCTATTCCGTGAATATCTTCTACAGCGCGTATCAAAGCATAAGGGGCATGGCGATATTTCTCAATTAAAACCTCAGCTACTCCGTAAGGAATACGCTGATTGGGTTTCTCTTTGAGAGTCAACAAGGCAGCTGCCAGTTCCACTTTACGTTCAGGTGTCATCATCCTATACCATGAAACTTTTCAATCATACGTACGAGTTGAATCAATCGCTCTGCACCTTCGGCATCTTCAGTCAAAGACACGTCAAATAGCTCCTGGATGTCGGCAAAGTTCATTGGGCGCGGGTTCAGTCCGCACTCCTTACACAATGCCATGGGCAGCCTCAATCATGCGGACAATCTTCTCAAACTTTTCAGGAATCAAGACTGTGCCTGACTTTGTCCAGAGGTCTTCAATCTGCTTTACATTGAGTGGAGCGTTACTGCGAATTATGCAGTCATCAGGAATTTCAATCTCTATTTGCTCAAGTGAATCAGGATTGAAAGGATGAGAAATGTTCATTAATGAAACTCCCCCCAACGGAGAATTAGGTTTTACTGATGCGCCACTGGTGACTACGCCAGTGTGTCCGTTACTGCGTAGCTCCTCAAAAAAGGCAATACCGCGCTCAAGGGCGCGTACGTCATCGCTCCATTTTTGCTCAGGGGGATTCATTGGCACAAAGCCATCAGGGTGAAAGTTGTTCAATTGTCTGCCTCTTTCTGTTTGACTGCGAGGAGTTTTGCCATCAACTCTTTTGCAAAGGTTCCTGCCTGCTCTACTTGAATTGGGTCACCGTCAGGTCCACTCATCTCAACGGCAGCAATCGCTTTACCGTCTAGGCGGTCGCTAATCTCTTTGATGGCACTCATGTCACCTTCCTCAGCTAGCTTAAACAAGGTATCCGCTATGCGGTCTAGCTTCTTCGGGTCTTGAGTTATCTTCCTGCGGAGGAGGGCAACGAATGCTCCTCTCTTTGCAGCGTTTTCATTGGCTTTTTGCCCGCCAGAAGGCTTCTTTGTCTCAGAAGTCATACGAGTCCTAAAATGTTGATTTAAGAGAATTATCGCTCATTTTTACTCAAAGGCAAAATACGCTTAATATTCAGCATGCCGTCCTTCATTTCCGCAGTGGCTTTCCCTTCACCAATGTCACGCAAGGTCAAGCTAATCGCCAGCAACATAAACGCCAACTTCTTGACTTCAAAAAATAAATACCCCGCCGCAACAGTCGCAAAAACTGCCCAGCTCAAAAGAAACAATTCCGCAGCACTCAAAGTAATTTCCATTATTTATTCCTCCTCAATTTCAATCCGAACCGTCTCTATAGAGAAAAGAGACGAGACGGATAGGACTCACCTATGACTATTAGGGGGTTGGATACCCCCACTAATACGTCGGTTCGTAACAGGTCATTCAAACCGTCTCCGCTCAGACGGATAGACTTTTTCCAGACGGTTAGGCACTCCAACGCTAATACCTTATAGCTTTTCAAACCGTCTCTGTTCAGACGGTTAGAAAAACCTATCAGACGGATAGCGAATTTACTCAGACGGATTGAATTATCCAATGTAAGTCCCTAATATTTTATAAAACAAGCCAGCGCGGTTGCTCAAGTTTAAATCTTTACGTTGCTCTTTTGTGAGGTCGGCGGGGTTGGTCTGGTAGATTCTCCCCATCTTTTCAAGGTCAATCAGAACCGACTTAATCTTATCCCTGTGTCCCCCGAGCTTTTGATTAGCTAACAATTCAAGCGTGACGACTAATTTCTGTTGCTCTAATTCATGAATGGCGGCATAAACCTTACGCATGAGTTGATCATTGGCGGCTTCCGCTTTAATTACCGCACGGTCATTGGGGTCAGACTCAAAGTATTCCGTTGTGTAATACGAGAGGGTATCAGGCTCGCCGTAAGGTGTAAGGGCATCAGTTACGTGTTGTGTTATTTCGGCACGTATCTCCTTCCTACTCGCTCCGTCTCTATCCTTGATATTCCCTAGTATCCTGCCCGTAAAGTCTTTTGGGTGTACAATACCCATTGTTCCGTGACAGTCCGCCGCGACCGAGCCAGCACCACGCGAGGTCAAACTGGAGTAATCATCATTCTCCGCACTCATCTTTGTAATGTGCGTCACAATCCAAACGGGAATACGGTTAGACTCCCAGAAGTAAAGTTTTATAGCACTAATGAACTTAGACAATTCTGCGTTGTTATTCTCGTCTTCAACGTCAAGGCTTGCCGCTTGAGTATCAAACACTACGAGGGGTTGAATAATCTTTCCGTCCTGCTCATTCGTGTGTTCCCTTACTGCCTCGGCTAGTTTTTTAATCTGGTTGACTTTATACCGCTTTGTCAATTTGATTTGAAAGTAATGACGCCATTCTGCCTCTTTCTCCTCGGGGGTTTCAAACTCCTTGCTTTGATGTTTCTTCATCCCCATGATCATTCTATTCAATTGATTCGTATCCTCAGTAAAATAGAAAACAACACGACGATGACGCGGAGTGAGGAAGTTATATTCTAAAAGATGCGCTACGTTGGCGCAAAGTGGAGCAATGATAGACGTCTTACCTTTACCCGTGGCACCTGAAATAACGCGCACACCCTCGCCAATAAACTCATTAATCACCCAGTCAGGAGTAATTGGTGCACCTGACCATTGCTCAACGTCTATGATTAACGGATCATTCTCCGTTGAAGCAATTTCTTTTACTTCCTGACTGATCTCAGTATACTCAAAGTCGGGGTTCTTTGCAGCATAATGGTATAACGTCCCGAGGCTAATCTCCCCACGAGAGTTTGCGTATACATCATTCCATTGATCCTCAATGTCGGCATCACTAGCAATAGCATGATGAACCCCTAACGAACGCTTAGACCATTCGTAAAACAACCTGAATCCCTCAGGAACTCGGGCAAGGGAGAAGCCAATCTGCAGCCAAGTGTCACGCGGGCAATCAGGGTTAATGAACTTGAGGGCGCGTTCAATATCTTCTATTTGAGATTGGCTCAAAATCAATTGCCCTAATCCACCCCTGCTTTCAGTCTCATCATCTGAGAGATCGCGGTCTATGTTTCTTTTGATGAAGGGCTTAAGGTCAGTTATCTCTCCGTCACGGAATACATTACCCGTAAAGGTAAAGTACTTAGCGCGGGAGTAATACTCCCAGCCTTGCTCCCCACTTCTATTCTTTCCACGGAAGTATTCACCGTAACCAATCGCATGCACCCCGTTACCGCTCGGACTCATTTCTACGTATCCTGGAAGTCTTTCCGCTAGTGAGTCGTTCTTGTGTTCTTTGATATTGTCTAGGTCAATTCCCTGCCAGTATCCGTCACCGTCCCGCCCCAACGCAAAGCCTAAGCCAGTGAAGTCACCCTCACCGAGCTTTGCCACTGCGACGTCATACGACGTTAATCTTTCTAAATCATCAGGGGTATCAAGAGTGCCGCGTCTGAATGTTCCGTCAGCATAATACGGAACCTTACGGGAGCGGTTATTACCTTTGTCCTTCTCACTGCGCCAAAGTAACCAACGCTTTGCATTGCGCATGCGTTCAGGTACTATATGTTTGAAGTTATCGTTACTCTTTATATCCTCGGTATTGTAATCCCCGAGGTTAAATCCAAATCTGTTAGCCATTAAATATCTCGCATTAAGTTTATAAAAACCAAACTCACTTTAGGTCTACCCACTCTAGGAATCCGTGATTCCCTAATGATGTCGGTCAACTCTGCGAGGAGGAGTGGGTAGAACTAAAGTAAGTTAAGTTGCCGACATGAGTAATTATAGTTGATTTTAATTTATGAGGGTTTTCACTGGTAAAAACTCCTTGCCTCCCTGAAGCAATCTGAGCTATAATTTCAACTGCTTCACCTTATAACCGCTTAAATAAAGGAAATACAATGACATTAGAACTGCCCGTAGCAGCCCGAGATCCTTTGCAATCCGAGGGTCTTTCAAATAAGTATCAAGTCATTCATACCACTGACGTCATTGACATTATGACTGAGCATGACTTTATAGTTACGCAGGTACACTCTATGAAGCCGCGCGTCAGGGATCCCCGTATTGTTCAACATTTTATTCGCCTGCGGCACAAAGACCTCAGCAATGAAATCAACGGTACAATCCCTGAAGTGTTAGTCGTCAATTCAAACGATGGCTCAACTTCATTACGCATGGACGCTGCACTGTTCCGTATGATTTGCGGGAATGGATTAATTGTTAAGTCTGCTGATATTTATAGCTCCCGCTTGCGCCATGTTGACGTGACTGAGGAAGCCGTAATTCAAGAGAGCCAAAAGGTCATTGCCGCAGCCCAACTCGCCGCGCAAAGGATTGAGAAGTTTCAAAGGAAGATCCTCACTGGTAACCGCATGTACGACTTCGCTCTTGATGCAAACGAGATTGCCCTCAAAGTTGTCGGCTCAAACATGCGCGCAGGTGACCTACTCAATTCACGTAGGGAGGAGGATTCAGGTGGAGAACTCTGGAAGGTGTTAAACCGAGTTCAAGAGAACCTAGTTAAAGGTGGAATCACCTACCGCACAAAAAAGGGTCGGCAGATGACCTCACGTGGTATTACTGGAGCCACCCCGTTAGTTCAGATTAATGAGCGTCTTTGGGCATTGGCAGAGGAATATCTATGAACGCAAATGAACTAGCTGAAGATTTAGAAGGTGCTAAGTTGGTAATTTTAAGACTTAATGAAATGCTACGCCAGAAACAAGCTGAAATCGAGGCGTTAAAAAAGCAATGTGCTTTATTGCAAGCGGGATATAACGCACAAGCAATTTTATTGGGCGCAGAAAATGTAGAACTTTTAGAAACGGAAATATTTGTAAAGGGTGCGGTCTTAAAGTCATACAAAGAAGCCCTAGAACAAATAGCTACTGGTGAAATTGCTGGGGAATCTACTAATTACAAAGATACAGTTTATGTAATGCGACAGATTGCTTCAGATGCTTTAGCAATACTAAGAAAGGCAAGTGAGAAATGATAAGCATACACAAAGATAAAAATGGTCAATGGGATTTTGGAATAAGTGCTGGGATTGCTTTTTTAACTTTGGAAGAAATGAATAAGCTAAGAGCAATGATTATGGTTGCAGTTGGAACTGCTGAAGAAATGTTCCGCATGGGTTTGCAAGAAGATATTAAAGAGGCACAAGAGAAATGAGCCAAAATATTTTTTGTAAATATTGCCATAGGATTCCCAATCAATGTAATTGCACCCATCCAGTAAAAGAACTCAATGATGGTGGTGAGCCAGTTAAAAACGCTACTTATTGGAAACGGCAATATAACTTGATGGCAACGCAAAATGATAATCTTAAATCAGGCTTGTATCACGCTAATGAGCAGATTAAGTATTTGGAATCCCATCCAGTAAAAGAA
>JGI24891J29808_1000432_pt1 | contig 25685 bp, 38 predicted proteins | sample FreactcultuFSWF8_FD_29808 | JGI IMG/M metagenome (IMG submission 29808) | reverse complement strand
CAAATGGGGTTTTTACTATCTCAACTATCATTCCTGTACCACCACATTGGGAGCAATTAGTGCTACCATGACCACCTGTTGAATTACAATCAGTACAATTACCTTTTTTCTTGTATGAAAATTTCTTAGTAGCACCAGTGAATATTTCCTCAAGAGTTAACTTTACATTAAGGGTTAAATTTGAACCTTTATTCATTCGTTGCCCCGTTTGAGTAAAACCAGCACGTTTAAAGAAATCAGCCATTGCATCATAGGTACCACTACCACTATTATCAAAGCCTGACATACCAAATTTATCATACTTATCCTTCTTATCCTTGTCGGATAAAACTTCATAAGCTTCAGCAATTTCTTTAAACGCTTCGGCATCACCACCAACATCTGGGTGATTTGTTTTAGCAAGTTTACGATAAGCTTTCTTTATTTCATCTGGTGTGGCGGTATTTGTAACACCTAAAACCTCGTAAAAATCCTTTTTAGCCATAATTATATCTTTATTTTTTGCAAATATACGTTATTTTTATTTAAAAACCAAAAATGGTATATAGAGTTATTTTAGTAAGTAATGGAGAGTATAAAAAAACATTTCATCGCAGTAAGACTGTTGAGACATCTTATAAAGCATATCATTCATTAATAGCTGCTAATGAGAAGGTAATGTTTCCTAAGAGATTTATAAATACGGGTAAAATAAAACCTGTAGAGTTTAAAATTTGTGTAATAAAACCGACTGAACCTAATGATGTTTTTAGGACTGTTAGAGATGACTTTGGCCGAACTTATACTGAAAAGCCTATTGGTGATTGGACGATATTAGCATCTGAACCTTATGAAATTGAAGAAGAATTCTGGATATTTGGACGTGACCCTAAAGCTAATAGACCAACAATTGATGACGTTGTAAAAAGGTTAATGGTTGGAGCCTTTAAAGATAAGATGGTAAAGCAAATAATTATTGTACATAATAAATTAGTAATATATAATGAAGACCAATTCGATATGGTACTATGTAAAAACAAAAATGATGCACAAAGGTTGCATCATTCTTTAGCTAAAATAGCTAGGAAACAAAAAATTAAAAGTCTAATGTTTATGGGAACGGCTACGCCAGCTACCATAACTCGTATGTATGACCTTATAAAGGAAAGTACTGGCTGGCCTATTCAGAAGATTAAGCGCACCAGTACTAGACCTTAACGTAGAAGGTTTTCCAACTTTACTACTAGATTGGCGATTTTTTTATTATTCTCGTCAATTTGTCTTTGAATGTTATCAGGTATATTTACAACATACTCAGATTTCATCTTTGAATTTTTAAAAAATTCGATTTTATTTTAGACTTTTCACTTAATCGTAGATATTTATAACAAAGATAAATTATGAGTATAAAAACATGTACCAAATGTAAAACCGAAAAAAAATTAAATGATTTTGGTGTTGATAAAGCTTCTAAAGATGGTTTTTTATCCCAATGTAAATTATGCCGACAAAAATATAGATTAGAGAATAAAAAATATTACGCTGAGTATCATAAAGAATATAATATAAAAAATGTTGGTAAAGTTAAAGAATACAGGGCTAATAACAAAGAAAAACAAAGACTTTATCAATTAGAATATCAAAAAAAATATTATTTAGATAAAAAAGACATAAAACAAACATATGTTAATAACAACAAAGAAAAAATAAAAGAATATCAAAAATTATATCGTGAAACAAATAAAGAAAATATAAAACTAACTAAAAATAATTACAGAAATAATCGAAAGAAAATTGACCCACTGTATAAGCTAACTAACAATATTAGAACGAGTATTTATATTTCATTAAGCCGTAATGGATTCACCAAGAAATCTAAAACATTTCAAATACTAGGTTGTACTTTTAAAGAGTTTAAAAGTTATTTAGAAACTAAATGGGAGTCATGGATGAACTGGGATAATTACGGTCTTTATAATGGTAAATCTAACTATGGCTGGGATGTTGACCATATAAAACCATTAAATATAGCAAAAACGGAAGAAGATATAATAAAATTAAATCATTTTACTAATCTTCAACCATTATGTAGCTATATTAATAGAGATGTTAAAAAAGGTTACTGATTTGATAATAAGGTATTAAGATTTACAACTAATACGTTAATCTCCCTTTCATAATCCTTAATTTCTTTTTCAACTAAATCAGGTGTGTTAATAGGATACGATGATTTTAGTTTACTAATTTTTCTTTGTAGAGCATCGCTTTCACGAAGTAAATTATCGTAATAAGCAGCCTTTTCTTGATTTGTCATTAATTTTTAACGCCTTCTTCCGAAAGAGGATGACGAAGAACCACTAGAGGAACTTCTACTAGAACCGAAGGAAGAAGATGATGTTGAAGGTCGGCTAAAGCTTGAGGTCGAAGTTCTACTACCAAATGAGGATGAACTGCTTCCGCTTATTGTTGTTGGTTTACCAAATGATGAAGTACTTGTAGTTGTCCTATTACCAAATGATGAACCTGTTGGGGTTGTTGTTCTATTACTAAATGATGAAGTACTTGTAGATGTCCTAGAAGGGCCATTATAAGTATTCCTAAACGGTGATGATTTCCAAGAACGATACCTAGATGAATTATAGCTACTAAAATAATTACGATGTGAACCATACATACTATTCACATACCCAAAACCGCCATAATTATACCAACTCATAAACTGATTGTAGGCAATTACATACTGAATGCCATTCATTACATAAACCACGTCTTGAGTGCCTGAATAAGGGTCAGTGATTATCTGATAATTTTGTTGAGCCACTACTGGCTGAGATACAACAACTGGTTGTTGTGCTACTACTTGGGGTTGCGCTGAATAAACAACCGCTGGTTGACTGTTGCAAGATACCAATGCTATGATAATTGCGATAAACGAGAAACTTAAAATTTTTTTCATTTTTTTTTACTTTTGTTGATTAAAATACTTTTTTTTTAACTAGATTTACAATGTTTGTTTAAACGCCCTCTAAATCATTGATAATTTCAGTGTCAGTAGAACCAATATAGGCTAAGACGTTAAACACTCGGTTACCATTACGGATTTCTCCAGTAGTCTTTAAAACCACACACACAGGAATATCAGTACCTACAGTACCTAAACCACGGTTTTCCATTTCCGCAATAGCGGCATCCAAACCATCATAAATGTTTGGGGCATTCTCAATTACAATTCTTTCGCTCATTTTTTTTTATTTTTATTGTTATTTAATGATGCAAATCTCATTTTTTTTATTTTTATTGTTATTTAATGATGCAAATATACAACCTTTTTTGATACCACCAAATTTATTTTTAAAAATAATAATCTTTTTGATAATGCAAGTTAAAATGAACGATTCCAGTTATAGGGTCAACATATTTTTTTCCTTGCCATTTTCTTAATGGTTTAAGAAAGAATCGCTGAATTTTAAGTAGTAATAGTTTCATCTGGGGTTAATTTTTCACCATCTATACCAAAGTTAACGGAAATGTCGTTTATTAGCTTATTTACACGCTCCATTTGTTCTGGTGGAGCAATGATAGGGTTAATACATTCTATTCGCTCTACATCGTCCGTAGGTAGGAAAAATGCCATCACCTTGAAGTTCTTAGCTTCTATTAGATGATTAACTGATTGTGAGAACTGGTCCATTAATGGACGGTTACTCATAACTTGTCTATCCACATAGAATACTAATACTAATGGATACGTTGATTCTGTTGTTCCGCTCATGATTTATTGTTTGCTTCTTTTAGAAAAACAGCTATTAAACTGTCTCTTTCTGAATCACCTAATGCTAATTCAGCTTTTATTGGTTGACCGTTTATCATTAAATAAACGATATACTGAGTAATTGTTCGGCCTTTAAAAACTTTACTTCTGTACTCATCAATTGGTTTTACTACTACTGTCATTTTTTATTTAAAATTAGACAAATTTTTTTAAAGTGTAAATACAATAAACAAAAAAAGCCGTAATAAATTACGACTTCTTTTTATAACCTTGCCAAGATGTGGGAGTATTTACTTCAAACTCTGTTGTGAAGATTGTTTCAAATTAATTAAATAAAACAATTTGAAAGGGCTGAAACAATTTTAAAAGGCCCAAGGGTTTAGCAATTTTGAACACTTTTCTTAGATTTGTAAATTGCAGTATACATCTTTTATGCAGGTATTATATTGTAATCTTTTGATAACGTTCGCTATTAACAACTTCGTTCATCATACTGATTGGTGTAAGGTCCTTACCAGCCAACAAGTTTTTCAACAATGAAGGGCTGAAACCAGATACTAACGCAGTTCCTTTTTCATCAAAATGAACTGGACTATCAGTATTCTTAGCGTTAAGGTTCCAATATACTATCTTAGGCATTGTGTACCCAGCAGCAGCATATTGTGCTCTTATCATTTCTTGAGCAGTTGGATTCCAACCACCTACAACACTTGGGTTGAATTGCATATCTGATAATATCAATACCATTGTAGGCATTTCTTCAACAGGAACACTATGCCTCTTAGCTTGACCTAAGATAAGGTTAAATGTTGCTTCCAAATTTGTACTACCATGCCATTCAGCACGAGCCAATTGATTATATCTTTCAGATAACTTACCAGATAAAATCTGTAACTTTGGATTAGTTGAGAATGTTACGAATGCATCCTTAAAGATACCTACATTCCTTTCAGAGATATACATACCTAAAGAGATAGCAACGTCAATACATCTAACTAAAGCGTTTCCACCAGCAGAACATGACATAGAACCAGATGTGTCAACAACTGGTAACAATCTTTCATTATTACCTAACATGTAGTTTGGTAATGCTTTCCATTGCTGGTCAGCACCATCCTTAGAACCATAGTTCAAGTTCTTGATAATGTCATATGGGTATACAGCACCAGCATTAATCTTAGTTTCACCTTTTTCAAGGGAAGTCAAGTAAGCTTGGAAACGAGCTAAGTCATTCTTAGAGAACGCCTTCATGTAATCTGACATTGCTTTTGATGGCAACTTAGAGTACTCGATAGCAGTCCAGTTCTTAGAACACATTAATTGTTCTACAGTATTTGAAAGTTCAACAAGTTTCTTTCTGTAATCCTTTGGAGAAAGGCGTAAGTAGTTCCTAAGAACATTAGCTTCACGCTTCCTTTCTCTGTTACCAACGTTTGGACGTGGCATCCACTTAGCACAAAGACCATTCTTTTCATCAAGGCCAGTTTTAATAAGCGCAAGAGCTTGGTTTTCAAGCTTAGTACCAATTAATTGTAACACGTCATCCCAACGTCCGAATTCTGGGATATGAACTAAGTTCTTACCAAGAGTTTCTGAGTGATTATTAGCCAAATATTTGATTAAGTCTCTAAATACTTGTCTTTCACCAGCACCGCCTCTAATATCACGAGCCCAAAATAACAACCTTAATGCTGTTAAGGCATCTTCGTTAAAAGCTTTAACGAATGTATTGATAAGTAATTGCTTATCTTTACCTCTCATTGCACCTATTTGGAAAAATAAATTAACACAGTGGTTAAGTGAGGAACTATTAGTAGACATACCATTAGCGGTAAATGTGTCTTTAGTTTGCATTGCTCTTAATAAACTTGTTGCCATAAAAGTAAATTTTAATTGTTTTATTTAATTGAGTGCAAATATACGAACTATTTTTGTGTTTTGCAAATATTTTTTAAAATTTATTTTTGCTTAACAAATTTTATAAGAATTCCACCTAGTTCAACTTCGTATTCGTCCATCGGTGTGAAGTTAATACCAACTGAGTTCGTTTTATAGAATAACTCCTCGTTCAACTCTTTATGTTCATGCTCTGGTAGCTCATAGGTTAATGATAACCCTGTTTTAACTATATCAGGATTATTGATTATTTCGGATATTGATTTAATTAATGTATCGTAAGTCATATTAAAATTTTGTAAATAAATTTATAAAAAACTCCTTAAATCTTACTTTAAATGGTTTTTTAATAAATATAACCTTATTAGGATTAGCTTTAATCTCATCACCTAAACCTGATTTAACTTGTGTAATAAATTGATGTTTCCTCATTAGAGTCTTAGTCATTTCTAATTTATTCGCCTGTTCAACTAAATATAATTCCCTCGATATTGGGGAAGTATTCTCTGTTAATTCTAATTCCATGATTTTTTATTGTAAATATACGAATAATCTTGATTTTTTCAATTAAAATGATTAGATTAACCAAAAAAAATTATGAATACACTTATTTTTATCTTAATTTGTTACGGTGCATGTAACAATCTTATTTATGGTTCTGTCTTTGAAGGATTCAGGTCGTTTTTAACTAACTTTGGTACTGGTGGCTATAGTATCTACAAATTATTCACTTGTTTTATGTGTTTAGGCACTTGGATGGGCTTTGCAATCTCAGCAATAATGTTATACACTGGTATAACGCCACCGATAGTATCAGATAATACTTACGTTACGATATTCTTTAATGGATTATTATCAACTGGTGGTGTTTGGTTAACACATACATTACAAGAGTCATTAGAAAAGTAATAAAAAAAACCCCAATATTGGGGTTTTTATTTAAAATCCTTTCGAATCAATACATTTTTCACAAGCTTCATCTGGGCCACATTCACAATCTGGCATTAAAGTGTTGGCTATTATAGCTTCACTTATTTTTCTTCGTGGTGGTAATTCAACGTTCATTTTAGGTTTTACCTTACCATTCAATTTTTCAGCTTCTCGCTTTCGTCTGAAATTTTCAGCTCTAGCTTCTTCCTCTAACATTTCTCGTTCCTCTTCAGTTAATGGTTGCTGCTGATGTTGCATGACTTGTTGGTCATATTCGACAGCAGGTATACCTGGTGAAGTGAATACTTGTTCTTCTACAGGTTGGTTAATTTGTTGCGGCAATGGTTCATCAATTTCATCGTCAATATCAAATTCATTTAATGTTGGAACCAACTCTTCATCGGCGATTATAAATTTTAACCTACTTAATTGAGAAAGAGTATGTTTTTTAAACACCTCTTTAAGTTCATTTACTTTAGCACGTAATAAATCATGTTTCTTTTCACGGTCAAGATTTATCTTGATAACATTAGATACATAATCTAATAGTTCATCTAAACCGATATTAGGATTATCACTGAATATCATATAATAATTCAATGTTTCATCCTCACCTTTAATTCTTTTTATCGTACTGGATTCAATTAAGTTCCAGCCAGTTTTGAATATTGTGTCAACAACTACTAAATCCTCAACATATCTAATACTGATGACATACGGTTTTAATGCGTTGAGTGCCTTTTGTAAATTCGCCATAGGTAATTTAAATTTTTATTCCAGTAAATAATACTGTTAATAAGTAAGCAACTGATACACCTAAAAGGAGTAGTGATTTACCACTTAATTTATACTTTAAAACTTCATCATCATTATCTGCACGTCTTGAAATTATCAAGGTCTGTACAAAATAATACCCATGTCTTATTGAATTAAGAGCGGCCATGAAGAATACAACGGTAAAAAGTTTATTTATTATTTCTAATAGCATTATTATACCTTTTTAGACTCTTTCTTTTGTTCTGAAACGTCTTTTCTTAAATCTTGTGATAATTGTTTTACTGTTTGTAAAGCTTTTCTTACTCTTACACCAGCAGTACTGTTACCTTTGTCGTAAAATTTGATAACATCTTCTTTCATTGAAGCAACTAAGGCTTCTAATTCGTTAAATTTCTCCATTTTCTTTGTGTTTTAATTCTGGGGTTGTTTTATTTATCATGGTTGTAAATTTCTCCAACATTAGTTCGTTGGTTACTAAAGTTGATAATGCACTAGTAATTCTGAGTACTTTTGAATCAATATCTTCATTACTATTTATAGCTGTTTCAAGCCTTTCTTGAAGTTTAAGATTTTCAACTCCTAATTCTGCAATAACAATGTTTATTACTCTATTTGTGTCCATGATGAATAATGTACTAAAACAATACTAAAAATCAAGTATATTGAAAAATTATTTTGAAACTAATGAAAAATCTAATGATTTATAAACGTCAATCATCGTATCAATGTCGGATTTACTCTTTATATTATTATAATCGAAAATGAATGACCATAGCTTTAATAGCTTAGCTTCAATTTCATCCTTCTTAGCTATAGGGTAATAGACATCATACATAAAGTCTATAAAATAATTATAGACTTGATAATTACCAATATCAATACCCTCTGATTTAAAGTTCTCAATATTCTTATTCCAACACCATTTAAAGTGCGCTTCTTGGTCCGATGGTGTCATAATATCATCGCCCATATAAGTATCGAAAATCAGCATTAATAATGATAATATGAAGTCATTGAATAATTCACACTTATCATACCTAATGCCATTGGTAGCATAGAGAATCCCTATACTTTCCTTACTCATTGGTTTGTTAATGTAATTCAAGAGTTCTAACGTTTTATTTTTATTAATCATAATTTATTATACAAACAATATCCCAAAAATAAAGATAAAATACCTACAAAACAAAAACCTCATAAAATTATGAGGTTTTGAATTATTATTTATTTTTTATATCCTTTGTTGCCTCTGGAGCTTTCTTCTTTATCTTATCCCATTCACCATTTTTTGGTGCTGGAGCTACTGTTCCTTTATCGCTAGATACTGAACCTTGTACATGCTTCTTAGCTTCTGGGGCTTGAGACTTCTTGTTATCTGGTTTAGTTTCTGTAGCTGTAGCCTTTGGTGTACTACCACCTAATCCACCTGTTGGATTAGCAGCTGCATGAATTTTTATCTTATCCCAATGACCTTCTTTTGGTGCTGGTGCTACTGTTCCTTTATCAGTTGATACTGAACCTTGTACATGCTTCTTAGCGTCAGAAGATTGAGAGATTTTTATCTTATCCCATTCACCGTTCTTTGGTGCTGGTGCTACTGTTCCTTTCTCAGTTGATACTGAACCTTGGATATGTTTCTTAGCATCTGGTGATTGTGTTATACCAGCGTCATCCCATTCGCCTTCTTCAGCTGTTTGACCTTCAATATCTTCAGATTCACCCAACAATTTCTTTGATTTAGCCCAAATATCAGCAAATGAAGTATCTTCATTAACTCTATCCTTACCTTTAACCAAACCAAGAGTTGTTTCTGATTTGTAATTGAATAAGTGTTTCATTTTTTGAACATCTTCATTGATAAGAGTTTTATCAGATGCAGAAAGAACTACAGCACTACCTTCTGTAAGTGAACCTTCCCAACGAATAGTATATGATTCGTTACCGTCAGTCATTTGGAATACCTTGTTATCTTCTCTATAACCTTCAGGTATTAATTTAAGTGCATTACCTACACCATTAAACTCTTTTTTAAATTTAAGTCTTTTCATAGTTTGTTTTTGTGTTTTATTTTCATTTACCACATCTTTTGTAGGTAATGAGTTTGAATTATTATTAACGCTTTCAAGTGCATAAGGTTTATGGCCAGTGTCTTTCATTTCAACACTATTATCCTTACCATGCATATAGAATGTTGGAGTTTCTTCAGAACGCTTCTTAGCAGAAGATTTAATTCTCTTAACTAAATTCTTACCGAAATCTGGGTCACCGCCTTGGCCTTTAGCTACAACATTAGCCCATTCTGGGTTATTACCCATTTTACTACTACCTTCAATTCCNTCTAATGCTCTTTTCTTATATAAATCGTCTGGTTCTCTGTCATACTGAAGCATCTCCATACCATTTAGAGTTTCCATTTCATCATGGTTCTCCTTTTCGGCGGTTGAGTTAAAATTAAATTTGTTTGGTCCCATAGTCTTAGCGTCAGGGTCTTTCTTTTTAACATTCTTTTCGAAAGCCTTAACATCCTTTTCTATTGCAGCTACACCATCCTTATTTGCTTTCCCGTTATCAACTTTTTTCTTACTATCTTTTGCTTCAGATATGAAGGTTTGAGTTAAGCGGTCTTTTATAATCTTTTTATCCATTTCGTGTTTTATTATAAATATCTTACTTTTTGAATAAAGGTTTAGTGTTATGTAATTTTGTTTCGATAATTTTTTTAACTTCGGCAACACTTTTACCTGTTTTTTTAGCAATTGTTTCATACATCGCTTCAGAAGCAACAGAATTTTTAACATTTACCATTTTACCATCAGGGTGTTGTGTTTTAGCGGCACCACGCCAGTTAGCTTTGTTCTTAGCCCATATTGCTGGTTGTGTGTATTGACCACTAGGACTAGATTGCGGAGAGCCAGCTGTTGATGTCATCTCAGCTATTGGTTGTTCTTCTTGATTTGGTGTACCACCTAAAGCACCTGTAAATGCGCCAGAACTAGCGGCCCCAGTTGTTTCAGCAACGCCAGTTGTATCAGCTGAATTTATTACTGTACCTAAATATTTTATTAATTCTCGACTCTTACCATATAATTTAATAAGCGCAGCCTTTAAACTATCATCAATCTTTACTAAATCTTTTTGGTTGTGTAGGAAATCATCAGCACCAACACCACTTGATATTGAACCAATATTTTGGTTAACATAATCAGCAATATCATCAACATTAAGGTGATATTGTGGGTTTGGTAATTGTTCTCTCGGAATATTATCATAGTCGAATACGAATAGTCCATCCTTACTTTGAAGTATAGCAATTTCTTTATTCATAATAAGACCCTTAAATATTGGTTCAGCGTTAGATACTTCAACGTCTGAACTATCTTGATTCCAAGGTGAATTAGGGTCATTTTCAGTACCAGCTGGATAATTACTAGCTTCATCTGTTTGTGCCTTAAATGGTGTACCAGTGTTATCTGGGTCAAGATATGGCATTAATGAATCCTTTTCAGCTTGTGACGTTGATGTTGCTGGCTTAAATCTGTCTGGATTATATGAGGATGCTTGGTTCCAAGGTGCTTTAGGGTCTTTTACTATCAAGTCAGTAATCTTACTAATTTCTTCTTCCTTTTCTTTAGATGCCATTTGTGCATCAGGACTAAACTTTCTCTTAAAGTAGTTTTTTATTTTAACCATACCACCGCCAATAGTTGCTACGATACCAACAGATGTTAAATAGCTAACAATATCACCCCATGTTACACCATTTTGTTTAAAGAATGGACTTAGACCAGTTTGTGATGGGTTTAACCAAATTTGTTTTATAAGGTCATGAACAGCTTGATGAACTTCTGGCGATAAAATATTTTCATTAATATTTTGCNTATTAGTAAACAATCTATTATATTGTTCATTCGTGATTCTAATTTTTNTCATATTAGTTTGCTTTGTTTGTTAAACTACCTCTCCAGAATGCTCTTTTATTCCAAAGTGTTTTATATAATTGAGTCAAGACATTTTTCGTTATTTCAACAACTTTAGTCTCAAGTTCTTGTTCGTTTTTTATTCTATCCTTTACTATCTTTTCAATCTTATTCTTGAAGTCAGCACTATCCATATAGACCTTAATACTTCTGTCAATATCTGATTTACTTAATTCTTCGTTGATTTTCATGTTATATAATTTGATATTATATAAATATACGTATATAAATGAAAAAAGAGACTATTTAGGTCTCTTTTTTATATTCGTCTTAATTTATTTTTATTTTACTATGACATAAAGTAATGCGGCAATAATTAATCCAGAACCAGTCAACATAAATGTCGATTTAATCTTCTGCCGATTGAGTTGCTTTTTTAAATCTTCCATTGTATTACTGAGATTTATTTTTTGTTCATTCTGTAAGACTTGAACTCTTTGGTTAAGCGTATCTTTAACCTTAAGAATTTGAATCTCACTTGTTTTAGATGATATTATACTATCCTTCAACACTATGTTTTTCTGATATAAGGAATTATCTAGTTTACAAACTGTTAATTCGGATTGTAGTGAGTCTTTTCTGATTATATCATCAGCAATTTGCCTGGCAACTCTCTTAGAGATAGTAATACTATCCTTACCTGCCGTAACGTTTTGCGAAAAAACTGTCAAGTTGAGAAGGAGTATAATTGTTAATAGTAGATATTTCATTTTTATACGATTTATTTAATTTTGTTATTTGTGAATTGTTCTCTTGAATCAATGTATTATTGTAATCAACATTATCATTTAACTTTGATTGATTATCTTCAAGTGTTGTGAGCTTGCTATTTAATGACTGATTATACTTTGTTAATGAGTCAATTGTTACTTGAATTGTTGCATTATCTTTTAATGTCTTTTTAACTTCACTAGGGGTTCTAGTTATGTAGAATAAATAAATTATAAAGGCAATACCACCAACAACTATTATATCAACTAATAGCCTGCGATTAATACCCTTCAAGAAATTTAAAATAGTTTGAAATGCCGCTTTTAGCTTTTCCATAAAACTGTTTTTTTAATTGTTATGTGTACCGCACCAAATACAGATTGGTAAGGATTTCTTTTTCTTATGAATCGTTTGAGTAAAAAACTTTTTACAATTCTTACATTTTATCCACTTGGCTGTATCATCTTTTGGTGTGATAGTCGCCATTTCGTTTTTTAAGCGTTCGTATTGTGATTCAGTTATAATTACTTTCATTATTTAGCCCTATATTCAGTATTTAATTTTTGAGCCCATTCTCTGGTCCAATTTTGATAATAACCGTTTAATTTTTGTATAGTAGCAATCAATTCATCATCAAGATAAATCTGAGAAGCTTGCCCTTCAGTATCAGTAATAGAAATCATTAATTTCATTGCTTTAACTGACATGAAGAAATTAATGCCTGAATCTAACCTACCCTCAAATTGAACGTCTCTATCTCTAGGGTAAATCTTAAACTTAGTAATTTGAACTCTAGGGTCAACAGAATCACTAACTTTCTTAACTTCCTCTTTATAAACTGAATCATTAGGCTTTGGTGAGATTTCATCACTACTTTCATTATCATTTTCAGTTAATAGACCATCCCTTAAGACCTTAATCATTCTTTGGGTCTGTTCGTATTCATTTAGTATGTGTTTATTTTGCATCTTCTAACTTGTTTTTAAAATTTTCGAAAGGCCATGCTGGTGTTAAGTCTATGTAGTATTTGTCAACGTTACTCTTATAAAGAATTCCTCCATAATCATAGATGTCTTCAACCTTGGTATTGTGTGATAACGCAACTTTTGGTATGTTAAAATCACTACAAAGCTTACTAACCAGTTTCACCGCCGATTCTAATTGTTCATCAGTATATGGTGCCCAATAAGCTCGACCTCGCCATTTTTTTGTAATAACGGATTCCGATTTATTATAAATATGTCCTAACCAGTCAATAAACCCAATATCTTCAATTTTATTAAGGTAACCAACGTTCTCTAATAATATAATTATACTCTCGTCATTTAATTGTTGTGTTGAGAAATAATTTGATGAGTGATTACCTTCAAAATGGCCATAAATAGAACCAGCCGCATCTATTGTAAATGCAGCTGTTTTCTTATATTTCCCATTATATCTAGTAGTCCATTTTATGTAATTCTGTTCTGGACTACCACAATTACCTAATATAATTCGTTTCTTAATATTATCAGTGTTAACGTAATTTTTATCTGGTAATTGGTAAGTGTTATTAATCTCCATACTTAACGTTTAAAGTAACCACCATACCTGTTCTTAGAGTTAACTCTTTGAACATTATTCGTTGGAATGCTACCAACAAACCCTCGTTTTTCTCTAATATCATCTAACTCAATTCTACCATTAGGTATAACTGGTCCCCTTTGTTGTGATTGAGTTGGTTCAATTGTTGGTTCAATTACTGGTTCCTCAACTAAGATATTATTAGTAATTTCACGTATATTTTCAACCTCTTCGTCTTGAATCTTACTTAAATGTTCTTCAACAGATAAACTAGGTTCTGGCTCAGATATTATTGGTTCTGGCTCAGATAGTTCAATATTTGAGCTAGAAACCTCTGGTTCGTGAGCTTCAATTTCTCTTATTAGCTCAGCACCTTTAGTTGGCGGCATTGGATGCCATTCAAATTCAGGTGCTTCAACATCTTCATCACCATAATCATCATTAACATCAGTGTCCGTCTCAGGGTCACTTATTACGGTATTCTTTTCTCGCCTTTCAATCTCAAGAACTTTATTAGTAGCAATAACTAGAGCAACCGCTAATGGGTCAAATACAAAAATTAGTAAAAGAATAAACCAATTGATTATTTTATCCATTGGATAACCAGTCAATTGAGCTAAGTATTTTAATGGACCGATTTCACTTGTTGAGTTACCCTTAGCCTTAGTTTCAATGGCTTTGTTAGCGTAATAGTTAACAGAATCAGCTAATACGCTATTTTTACTATTTATCTTATCAATCTCGCTATTTAAGGTCTGAACTTCCTTAGACGATGCATCAATATCAGCTCTAGCATGACCTTGGCTTGAGTTACCCTTAGCTGCATCTATTCGCCCTTCTTGAAGGGTACGTAACGATGATAATTGGGATAGTCTAGTAGTCTTTAAATCAATAATTTTCTGATTATCGGCTATCCCCTTTTCAAACAAGCTTTTCTTATTAGTTAAGACATTAATAGCAGCCTCACTGACTTCAAGATTAGAAGCCGTTTTTTGGTAAGCATTTGAAAGAAAACCATAAATACCTGCTGATGTAATGCATACTAAAATAGTAACGCCAACAATTAAATAAAGTCGTAATGACTTACCTAATTGGTTCCAATATTTTTCAAGTAGACTAACCGCAATGACTTTACTGAATTCTAAACTAGTGGCCATAATAACAACGGCAACACTAGCACCAGCAAATAATTGACTAAGACCGAATACTGAGTAATATGCGGCACAACCAGCTACAAGGGTAGCGGCAAGAGCTACTAATGCGCTAAATTTTAGTTTCATTATTCGTTTATCAAGTTATATAAGTTGTGTGCGTTATGCTTAAGGTTTATTAAACCTTTTAGATGGTTTATGTTATCGTTAATAACTGTTTTAATTATTTCACAATCTATAATTAAAAATAAATTTTTCCAAGCTCTATTATCAATTCTACCACGTTTAACGGAATTAATTACGTTATTTAAAAACCAATTAATATTATTCATTTATCAAATTGTATAAGTTGTGTGCGTTATGCCTAAGTTTTCTTAAAGCTTTTTCTTTAATTTGTCTAATACGTTCTTTGGTAAGTGAAAAATTTTCACCAATAGCTTCAAGAGTCATTGGTTCACATTCAGTATTAATACCAAAATAAGATTCAATAATTACTCGCTCTCTATTATCCAATATTGATAAAGTTTCAGCCAATTCAGCTTTTAATCGTTCATCAACAACTAATTTATCCTCATCATCAGATTTATCTGAAATTAGGTCGATTAGTTCATCGCCATCCTCATTTATCTTATCATTTAATGATGTACAAACTGAATAATTCATTAAGTCAACTGGTTCCATATTATCGTCTAATATTTCACCATAAATTGGCTCACGTTCATTTTCAAATTCGAACTTCTCTATTTCTTTCTTTAGTGAATGTAACTTATTAATTACATTTGCTGGTAAACGTACCATTCTAGCGTTTTCATTTAAACTTTGAATAATTGATTGCTTAATCCACCAAACAGCATAAGAGATGAACCTAAAACCACGAGTATGGTCAAATCTTGATGCGGCCTTTACTAAACCATAATTACCTTCACTAATTAAATCAGCTAATGGTAACCCTTGATTTTGATAATCTTTAGCTATTGAGACGACAAACTTTAAGTTAGCTTGTACTAAGGTTTCAACAGCATCGGTATCACCCGTTTTTATTCTTAACGCCAAATCAACTTCCTCATCGGGTGTTAATAGGGTTGTCTTTCTTACATCTTTAAAATACTTTACTAGACTTTCTTCTTCTTCAAAATTTACAAATTTGTTAACCATTCATTTTTCATATTACCGCAGCTGTTATTATCCATTGGATATACAAATATACGAAAAAAATGGCAAAAGTCAAGTTTTTTCTGCCATTTTTACTCACTATTCGCTAATTTACTTAATAACTCCTTATCGTATTCTGACAAATTGTCAACCCCTTTATCTATAATAGAATTGAACCAATCGTTCTTTTCTTCTTTAGTAAGGGTTTCAATTTCGTCCAACTGGAGTGTATCTTCCTTATCTTTATGTATTACTGAATTATCCGCTGTTCGCCCAGTTAATTCATACATAAAGTTATTACTTTTTTCTTGCAAATACTGTTCCCGATTTCCATCTAAGAACCCAAACAACCCCTCATTAACCTCTTTTTTTAAGAAATGTACTCCTGTGTTCTCATTATTTAATTTAAACACCATAAAGTTGACGTTAATCGACTTTAAATACTCAGTTATTTCACTAATTTCCATTACGGATGTAAACGTGGAAATAATTACACCCTTTGAGTCTAACGTATTAGGCTTCGACTCAGCCATTTTAAAGATATTGGGTAAATTAGACCTATCAATCTCACCCATCAACACTAAACAATAATCAGTAAACTTCATCTCATTTTTTTTGCAAATATACGATATACTAGCCAAATATAAAAATTATTTAATTCTTACACTTGATATGTTATCGGGTTTAAGTACTGTAACAATATTGTCACCCCAATCTTTTATTATATCATTGTGGGTAATTAAGAAAACAATCTCATACATTCCTTTAATTTTATCAAACAATGGTTTCAATTTTTCAATGTTTTCATTAGATACTTTACCTAAGATTTCATCAAATGTTATAAAGTTAGGCATTGGTAAATTAGAAATTTTACCTAAAACGCTTCTAAGAGCTAAGCTGGAGGCCGTCTTTTCAAACCCACTACCAGACTTTAACAATTTAGATACACCATCCTTATTAATTAAAAATTGTACATCATTCTTATCATCTATAAATATCTCGATTTCGAAATCACAACACTCATCAAGTAATCTAATTACCTCAGCATTAATAATTGGTAGTACTGACCTTAAAACTAACTTACTAATACCCTTTTTACCTACTAATTCAATATAGACCTTGAATATTTTCTCGATTTCTTCTTCCTTCTTAATTTGTTCAATTAATTTAGTCTTTGTTTCAGTAGCGGTCTTATTATTTTGAATATCAGTCTTTATCTTTTGAATTTTAAGTTGAATATCATCCTTACTGTAGTCAGCAACTGTAAGTTTTGTTTTAACCATTGATACCTCGGAATCAACAGTCCGATTAAATTCAATAGCTTCGGCATTAAGCTTATACTTATTTAAGTCATTTTGTTTAGCTAAAACTTTATTTCTTAATGACCCAACCTCAACTTCAAGTCTATCTCTATCCAACTCAGTTCTATTCTTAACGTCAACTAAACGCTTAGTTTCATTTAAACCACTTAATTCTTCTTGTACATCAGTCTGGCGAAGTGTTATCTTTTCTATATCAGCTTCAAGAATTGTAATCATTTTACGATGTGTTGCAATATGTTCAGTATTATCAACGTCATCTAATTTACGATTACAAGCCTTACAAATGCCACCCTCAACTAAATCCTTAATAGTACTCTCTAAACGCTTAATTTCAGCTCTTTTACCACCTAACGAAACCATTATTTGGTTATTTTCAGCGGTTAATCTATGATGAAGGTCTTCATCAAAGTTTATTACACCAATTCCACTAATAGTTTCATTTAATTCTTTAATTTTTTCCTTTAAGCCAGTACCATTAGTAATAATATCCTTTATCTCAGTTTCTAGTTTAGATGGGTTTAACGCACTAATAACAACATCAATTGAAATCTTACTATTAAGTAATCTATCATTCTCAATTTTCAAGTTTTCAATATCATTTTTAACCTCATCTAGTCTATTGAGAAGAGTTAATTCAATATCTTTTCCGTTAGTTATTTTTTCGTTATGGTCTTCGATTTCTTGAGTAAGAGTAAGGACATCATAATCGTTAGATTTCTTCTTTCTATCGAATTCATTATACATTTTCCTAACAATAGCTTCCTTAGTTTCAATTACTTCTAAACCAATTAATCTAGTTAATATTTTACCACTCTCACTAGTAGTTAAACCGATAAGGTCTTCTAGGTTTTTTTCAGTTGCTAATACAAGCATCTCAAAATCCTTTTCACTACCAATGGTTGCTTTTAATTTAGCTGTGGTCCTACTGGCATCTTCCTCGTTCATTTGACTTTCCTCACCATCAGGTAATATTTCATAATAATTAACTTTATTAGTTACATTCCAATCACCACCCTTCTTAGCGGTACGTTTCATCTTTCTTTCGATAATAACATCTTGACCGTCCAATTCAATCATACCACGAACTAATAATTCATTCTTATCAGAATAGGTATTAAAAATTTGTTCGTTTTTTTCAGTCTTAGTAGTACTACCATGAAGTAAAAATTTAATAGCGTCAATTGTAAGGGTTGTTTTACCACCTTGATTAGTTGGTATTGAATTAACAACAGTAAGTCCTCTTAATTTATTGAAAGGAACATAGTTATTTTCACCAAATGATAGAAAATTGTTAATTGAAAGCCATTTGATTGACCAACTATTATGATTAGATTGACTATCTTCAACATTTAGTTCGGCATTGACTTTATCGTCAAGCGTTATTAATCTTTCAAAATTAACATTTTTGTTTTCACGCTTAATCCACTCCTTCATCAACTCACGCTGATAAGAAGTATCCATTATATTATCAATGTTAGCACCAGTAATTTCAATAACATCACCAGTATTGGTAAACTTTACTGGCCGATAGATAACATCAACATTATTCTTATTTACGCCATACTTTTTACTAAAATGAGTCTTAATTCTACTCTTAGCTTCTTTACTATAATTCTCTGGTTTATCATCCCAATACACCTTAATTCTTGAGTAGGGCGACATGTTAAATTTATTCTCCATAAATGTTTGTATTCGGTTTTTGATTTTTCTTTTTTTCGGGTACCTTAACCTCTTCAATTTTAGGTTCTGAAATAGATTCAACAACAGGCTCAACGCTAATTGTTTCAACCTTCTTATTACCTATTTGTGGTGCAACACCAAATTTTTCAATTGTAAATCCCTGACGCATACATTTAATCATAAAGGCATCATAATCCGTTATGTCATTAGCTTTACAATAAAGGTAAATGTCAGTTCGTAAATCCTTAGGTATTTCCATTGGGGAATGTTTGGTTAACGTCCTCTTGTGTCTGATGAAAGAAGCAAACTTCATTAGTGTGTTCATCCACATATAAAGCCACAATTGGTTTATCAACACGATATACCATGCTATCGTCATCTTCTGGGTCTAAATACCCAACTTCACCGTTCATAACTTCGAAGGAATCAAATTCTTCTGGGATACTGTTAACGAACTCTTTTAATTCTTTAAATGTCATTTCTTTTGTTTTAGTTAATGATTAGTAATCACCTCAGTATTATTTGTTAAATCCTCTAAAGACTTAATCTTAAAATTGTATAATGAATATGGATTATAAACATCATATTCTTTAAAATTTTTAGTTTGTACATCCCAAACAAGGTACCCATGTTTGCTAACGTTCTCACCAAAATTTTGTTGTATTAATGAACTAGGATAAGCTATATTAATACCCTTATAAACAAATGCCTGACGTTTATGTATATCGCCAAGCATTACCGCATCACAATTATTGAATACATCCAAAGATGCACCATGTTCAAACTCATAACCTATATCTGTCTTAGCATTTACAATTGGTGCATGAAATAATCCAACATAAAACTTATCATCACCAAATTGTGCTCTAGCCGACTCAATATCTGGCCTAGCATTTTCTTCATAAATTGAATAAACACACCAAACAACATTATCATCCAGATAACACTTTGATTCCTTAAAATAATTCACATTTAAGTCGCCAAGAAATTGAACCATTGGTGTAATGCTATCCATCCTATCCTTATTGTTTTCAAGTAAGTCGTGATTACCAGCAATAATAATCACTGGTGCAATTTCTTCAAGTTGTTTTATAAACCAAGTACCAAGAATCAATTGTTCGTTTGAAATAACAATCTTCTGATGAACTAAATCACCTACAATAACTATCCTAATTTCCTCTCTAGTATAGTCCTTGACCAAATCCTTTATCTGGCTAATAAACGTCCTAAAAACGTCCTTATATTCATCGTGAAGCCTATATGTACGTATGTGTATGTCGGCTAAATGTATAATTTTTTTAATCATAGCTTTGTTTCGTACAAAGATACGTTTTTTTATTTATCTTTGCAAATATTTATTGTAAATAAAGATATGCAAGATTTTATAAAAATAAAGTTACGGGAAGCATTAGGTATTCCATCGGCGAATGTACCAGCTAACATTCAGATTACACCTGATGAAGCTTCAATAATTAAAAGTATTAATTATAACGATATTATATTGGAAAAAGGGGAGCAAAATAAGAACCTACTTTATATTAACGTTAGCTTTACTAACGAAAGTCTTAATAATATCTCAGCTGGTATTAAATTTCAAATTCAATTAATTCATAATACCTTCTTTCAACCACACATGTTTCTATCTGAAACATTACAAGGCTTAGGTTTAGGTTATAAGATTTTTAAATGCTTTATCAATAAATTTGGTCACATTTATTGCGGTAAGGGTAGAACTGTTAACACAGAGGTAATAAATAAAATACTAGGTAAACTATCAACTGACCCCGAATTTATAAGCTTTAAGGGTAAAAATGGTATCCTAATTGCAACTAAAGATAACCCCGATATTGAAAATTTAAAGAAGATTATTTAACTATTGATTTACTATAAAACTCTATTAAATCATTTTTTTTAGTTATTGTTTCAACATCTTCAACGTCAATTTCCTTAAGTTCACCTTTAATAACTGAAATATATTGTTTACATATATTATTCCAGATTACTTTTTCTTTTTTAGTGGGTTTAAAATCTCTATTATCTGTTCGATTTAGGCACAACTTCCAATCAACTATTTTAATTGGGTTATGGTCAGCGGTTAAATTCACAACCCAAACCTTACGAAAATTAAACCCCTTGTTTTTACTTCGGCACCAACTTTTAAGGTACCATTTAAATTGTTTTTTTGTAACACTAAAAATCTTGTTAACTTCTGGAAATATATAGTAAGCGTAAACAAAATCTTCTAATTTTGTATTATTAAATTTACCGTCAACTAATGAAAATTTAATTTCTATTGGATAAACATACGTTCCAATAATGTAATAATTAGAGTCTAAGTATTTATGTATTATTTTTTTCATTATGCAGCTTTCATAATATTATAATAATGCATTTCGATTAATTTTTGCGCTTCTAACCTCATATACATGATTTGTATTTTCTGAAATTCCATCTTTTCTTTATCCCAATACATAACGTAAATTTGGCGACATCTTCTTTTACCACCAAATTCTAATTCATACATTCTAGCATAAATTGAAAGCTGTAGCGTATAAATACTCCACTGGCAGTTCTGCATGTAATCGAAAGGCTTTAATAAAGTCTCGTAACCAAAAGGATTATAGAAATTAAACACCCGATTTGTTTTATAGTCACCAACATCAAAGAAAACATCATCAATATCAACAATTAAATCACTCATACCAGCTAACTCATATTGTTCACTGAATAATATTCGTTCTGGCCACATAGCTCGCCCTTCATCTATTTTTAAAGCGTTAAATGAATCAATTACCTTCTGTTCAAATAGACCTTCTTCATCATCAGCTGGAAAATACCATTTATTCGCTAACAAATACTTTTCCATTATATTATGGACCCTAGTACCATATATGTTAGCCTCATCATTTAACATTTGCCAGAAATCAAGTATTTCCTGTTGGCTCATACCAATATACCTTTCTTGCTTAACTGAATCCATTTGTTTACATATCGCTAAAGAAACAGCTTGCGCATCGAAATGCGGCTCAATTGATGATAGTGTTGTAGTTACTGATTTATATATCTTACCTGTCACCCTATGGTGATATTTATGTTCTATTGGTTCAAGGAACACTGGGCCTTCCCACATTTTTGCTACACTCATTAAACTTATTTTTAGTTACAAAGATACTAAAAAAATCAATTTTATGCAACTAATTTATATGGGTGACGTAATAATTCAATTATTCCTCGCCTACCAAATGTTTCATTTATTAATGAAGGGTCATATTCTTCTTTAGGTGAAATTATTCTAATTCGACCAACAAGATTACCAAAATTTAGCTTATTATATAACAATTTAGCATCTTCTTGTGCATCGCCATCAAGTAATATTACAATATTGGCACTAGATTTTTCATGGAGTTTATAGAGTAAATCATCTGAAATATATTTACCCAAGAGAGGTATTGAATTAGGTACCACAATATGGTCAGTTGCACCTTCAACCAAATATATCGTTGAATCCCAATTAATAAAATACTCATTAAAGATTATTGATTGCTTTTCGACTTCGGGGTTTAAGTATTTTATTTTATTATACTTCCAATCAAACCATCGGGCAATAAAGTAGTTTAAAACTTTATCTTCATCATATGACGGTATAATAATTCTATTAAAAAATTGACCCCTAGTTGTATAACCTATTTCATATTTCTCAATAATATCTTTAGTAATTCCACGCTTAGTAAGATAATTCATCGCTGAAGTATATTTAAAATCACGATATGTACAATCTTTTAATGGTTTATATCCTTCAGGTAATGTTACTGAAATATGTATACGGTCCTCTTTAGATAGGAACGCTTCTGGCTTTAAGAGCTTATAATCACGAAGATGTCGCTCATTACCATATTTTTTAATTAACTTAATTATGGACCCATACATGTAATGGGTATCTTTACAAACCCAGCACTTAAAGACATCTTTTTCATAGTTAATTTCAAGGTTACCCTTACCATCACCAAAGGGCATACCTTTATCACGAGAACACGCAGGGCAGTCAAAACTTATCTGTCCTGAATCCTCATTATGTTTTCTCGCTTCACCTAAAAAACTCTCTAATATACTTGAAATATAAGGCACATGGCAAATGTACGAAAAATAAGACTAGAATGCAAATTATTTTTTCTTTGGTTCCCACAAATTTTCTTTATGCATGTAACCGAGAACGGCAGTAAATGCATCTGTCATGTCAAAGTTTTCAATCTTTAATTTGTTTTTTTTGTCGTATAACCAAGGAATTTGTGGTTCTAAATCGGAAACTAATTCCCAAATAATCATTTTTTTATCTGCATCAAAATCAAAACCACCAAATAAAACTGGCTCACTTTTTGCAATCTCTTTTTCAGTTCTTGCAGTACCATCTTTCTTAGTTTTTCTGATTGCTAATAGTTCGGGAAAACCATATTTTCTTGCATCATGGGAAGAAATAAAATCTGGTACAACACCTAGCGTTTCGTAAACGGACCTAGCTATCATACCATTAAATCTTAATAGTGTTGCAATTGTGTAAACATTGTTAGACTGTAAAAGAGGTTCCTCAATTATTACTTTTGTGATTCCCACATTAGCATAATTATTTAAGAATTCTTTTTCAAAAATCCTAGCTTTTTCAAAAAGCTCTTCCATTTTTGATTCTGGTGTAGGCTTAACCTTAGGTGTTACATGATGTAACAACTTTAAATCACCATTCTTACCATTATCCTCAAATAAGGCGATACCAATTGTTTTTGTTGAAATATCTAATCCCATTATTAAGTTACTTGTACCGCCACTTATATTGTTTACTTTTTTTAATTCTTCCATTGCAAATATTTTTTATTGTATAAAATGGTACCCCAGTTTTTTCTTCAGCTATTTTTGCTGATTCATATTCATTAATATATTCATTATTTAATGACAATTGAATAACTGGTTTACTAAAATGTTTTGATAACTTATTCCTAGTTTCATCTGAATGATGTTTATTAAACATTGGATGATTTTCACCTGCTTGTATTCCTATATGCGATTCTGATAGTTTTTTCTTTAATCTATCAGAATCATCACCATATAATTGTTCATATGTCTTACCTAACCTTTCAGACTTTCTACCCTTTAATGATTTACTTAAATTATCAATATGCTTTTGAGTTCTAACGTCACCATTGTTTAACCAAGGTATAGGCTTACCCTTCTTTGTTTTAGACATTTTTTCTTTACTGTATTCAGTATGTTTTCTACCTTTAGTTGATGGTGGTTGGTCACCACCCAATGTTCCATTTGTCAATCTACAACCAATTGATTTAAAGTATTCAATATAAAATGATTCCCAAAACTGCCAATTACTTAAACAAACTTCATCTATTATAATTAATTCTGGTTTTAAATTAATACCATAAAGTTTTCTTAACCATCTATCCTTATAACTATCATGTAAATTTCGTTCAGAAATATGTTTACGGAGTCGAATGATTGGATTTATACTTTTACCAACATATCTGAGTTCATTCGTTAATGGGTCAACTAAACCATAAATAAAAACTATTTTATTCATAATATATTTACTTTAATTATAAATATATCAATTTGTGAAGAAAGTCTTAGTTGATATATCCAACCCCAAAACTAGATTTCCTTGTAAATTATTTTCCATTTTATAACAAATTTGTGGAGAATATACTTGTTTAAATCAAAAAATAAAGCTTATATAGTTAAATTGATTGATAAAGCAAAAAAATCATTAATTTTCTTAACTAGTTGCCTATCTGTTTTAGCTATGGCGATTAAATTATTGGATGCATCATATAAGCCAACTTCAGTGATTCTAGGTGAATCTGATATGGTAAATGTTGGATTTGTTGATGTACCAAATTCACCTCTATTAGCTAAACAAGTAATATTTTGTTGAACAACCGTTGAAACGCTACCAAATGATACTGTAGTCGCTGTTACAGCACTGAAATTATTAACAATTGCTGGGTGTGTAATAACTAAAATACCCTTATCAAGATAAGCTATACCAACAATAGTATCGGCAGTAAGATTTAAATTTGTATTTGTTTGTCTATTTAAAAGACTCTTTCCATTAACAGAAAAGGGTTTTATCGTATTGAATCCTGTTGACCAACTTAGAGTTGAGTTACCACCGTTAGGTTGCATAATATCATCCGATACTAAAAATGCAACGTTACCAAATAATGATGCATCTGTTGATGGGTCAACGTAATTAGCATCTTGAGTAGCTAATGATTGATTTATATTCTCAAATGTACTATAGATGGTATATGATGTACCTGCTGATGTTGATAATACGGCTTTGATAGACTTACCATCTAACATTTCACCATATTGTGAATTATCGATAGCTATCGCTAAAATATTAGTAACCGCTAGGCCACTTAATGCAGTATCTGAATAACCACCATATGTTGATGTAACTCCTGTTAAATTATTATCAGTAGTTGAGTTTAATGATAGGTTAAAACTATAGTAAAGATTAACCAATGGGTCAGTATTAACATTATTTCTATTAATAACATTTTGTGTTAAGTTATTATTAGTAACAGTATTTAAACCTAGTGGTACATAAGTTAATGTAATACCTGATGATTGTGTTTCAACAAATTTTATAGTGCCACCTGCTGAATTAACAATCAGGTTACTCTTAATTGATGTGTTAGGCCCCACACTATTACTAGATGAAGATGTAGCACCAACATTACCACTATTAGTTGGTACTTGGCCAGATAAT
>JGI24891J29808_1000430_pt1 | contig 25886 bp, 35 predicted proteins | sample FreactcultuFSWF8_FD_29808 | JGI IMG/M metagenome (IMG submission 29808) | reverse complement strand
CGTGGTCACCCACCGTAGTACTAATCTGCCGTTCAACTGCTTATGTATGGCAGAGCGGACGGGATGCCCAGTTTTCAGCTGACTGTGGCCGTATGTGAAAGAGCCGAGATTCTAACACAATATATTGTCTGACAACTATTGTATCCGTCATCCGCGACGGAGTCATCGGTGTCTCAAAGACTCGCGCCGAAGCAGTCGCGTTGCGTCTTCGGGAACCTCAATCATCTTTACAACATCCACGTCCTGAAGGAGGATCGCCTCGTTACAGCAAGGAGTCTTACGCATCCAGTCACAAAATCTTATCAGCCAACTCTAGGTCTTCCTCCATGATGTATGTTGCTATTGCGACGACAAAATAGGCAGGTGAGTACACCGACTGAGCTAGGCGTTCTGTTCTCGAAATCCTACGCAGCCACTGGATAAGACAACCGAGCTCTCGACTGTGTCACACGCCTAGTTTCCACCTCGTTGGTTCGCCAGCTATTTTTGCATGCGTTCGGGTCCTTATGTACGTTCTCGAAGCTTGCCTTATTGGTTCAAGGGCCGCATCCCCCTCTCGTCTGCTCGTGGCCATTGGCTATTAAGCTTGTCTTTCTTAGCACGCGAGATAAGCATTGCCTGTCTTGAGCGCCCAGCCGTGCGGCATATTGTTGCGCTGATCGCGAGACCTGGCAACAAGGATGCGTAGGAATTACTGTCGCCAGACGCGCCGTGAAGGTACATAATCATGTAGGACGTACCGCTCGAACTCTTGAAGCTCCACCTCGGTCTGAACTTCTTAGAGTATGGTATTCTATCAATTGGAAGTCAAGATTCGAATCACTAACCAGAATCTAGGTTACTTCATCCTGTAGTCATCACATACCGAGCCGCTAGTATGTCTATCATGGCCTCAGGATCAACAAAGTCCCACGGGCTGTCCAAGAGCGCACGCAGCGGCATCATAGCTGCAGTAGTCATCATCGTCGGCCTTTTCTTGCTCTTGATTGTCTGGTTTCTATGGCGCAACCGCAAGCTGAAGTACACCGAATCCTTGGCAGACGCAAATGCCGAAGAGGGAATCAGATCGTGGCCGACCAAGTGGCCCACAAGAAAGACTGCTGGAGCAGACGCATCATCAAGAAACGCTACATACAGACACGGTGAGGCGGTCGAGCTCGCCCCTCCGTCTTATGATGTTGCTCAACCATTGCCAACATACGAGCCGCCACAATCAAATCAAGGTCGACCGGAATCTTATGAACTGGCAACAATGCCACGCGGACATGAGACGATCCGCCAGGGTGTGTAGTGTTGTGTGTTCTTCTTGCCACGCCTTCCTCCCTTCCTCCTGTACAATAGCTCCACCTTTCCTTGACTTGCCGCAAGAGCTCATGACCACTCGCACGAACACAACTGTTGACCTGATATCTGAACCTATCCTCCATCGTTAACTTCCTTGGAGTGGCTCATCTAAGTACAGTCTGATCTCATTATCATGCTCTTCCATCCTCTTGGATTCAAGTTGGCAACAGATTTCCGACCATGCGCAACCTACAGCCGGTAGAATGGGTTAAATTCTGCAAGTCAAGGCAGTCGCGCCACAATCAACATATTCCCAGTACGTCCCTAATGAATTACTCGTCAATATTCTTCTGGATGTTTCGGACCTTCGTCTCTTTTCAGTATGGGTGGAGACTGTATGAAGGGAGCATTCGAAATTCCCTTGATGCACGGACAGTGCTTGCGACCACATTTTTTCCGATATTGAGCTTGTAGTATAGATGAACCGGTCATAAGATATCGCTCGTGAATCAATGTTCACTACCTGAGATCGACTTTTTTTAGTGCACGGATATGGCTGTTTTGAGGCGAAGGCCTCGTCGTGCATGGCCAAGACAATACAGCTTGGATGTAGCCACGGGACGATGACTTGGTACTACGATTGATGTGTTCTGTGAAAGACTGCTGAAACCTACAATTCAGATCCTCTGTTCGTGTGCTTCGACTGTGCTGATCATTTTATCGAGGTTTCCTATTTGAGTTTCGTGCAGGCTATATCAAAATGAAAGCGTGTTGCGATACTTGGTTGAGACTCTCTGGCACCAGAAGTCGCGACCTCCATCGAAGTACAATTATATCTCCCGCACAAGGCTGAGAACGCAGCTACGCTGCTAATACGCCTGCATGACGATGCATAAGATAACAAGGCGGGGCCAGCTGAAGCAAAGACTTCAGCCAGTCCATGCTATGGTTCACTTTGTGTCGGAAACACACATCATCAGTTCTTCCTCGTCCACAACAACGCGCACTGGCTAAATCGCGTTATCCTTGAATCAACTGCCAACATGTTTGGAATAGCCAACGTGCCGTTTGTCGAAAGACAAGTTGTCTCAATAGGCTCGGCGTTCACGATACCTACGCAACTGATCACGTCCGTGGTCACTGAAACTGCATCCGGTACGAACAGTCTGGCTCCTGTCACCGTGGTTTTGACGTCTGTCATTCGTCCATCAACCACTACTGCTCTTAGGTCTGCATCATCCTCCGCACCTCTCTTCACATCAACCCTTACATCAACGTTGTCGCTTCTCCCCTTGACGACAATCTTCACACCACCGGCACCTTGCCACCTGCGACCTTTCACGTTAACAGCATCGAGCAACACGTCGCTGGGTGTATGGCGATACCATAACGACTCCGCAGATCCCTGTTATCCGCCTTTGTGGGCAACAGCGAAGACAAACTATTACCGACCCGGAGCGTGTCCAAGCGGCCACGCCTACGTTAGACTCGCCTTGGGCGGACCCATCTCTTCCCAGTATACGTCGGTCAACTGCTGTCCCAGGTGAGTCCACCTCGGTAGATGTGAGGATTGAAGAGGCTAATACGATCGTCTAGTGGCATGGACCTTGTGGACACAGAGTGCCACACTACGATAACTACACCGACTTATGCGCTGATGCCAGATCTCGAGACTTTTTCCATTACCAAGTTTCCGTTCATCGGTGTCGCTACGGCGTTGAACGTGGTATGGGTTTCGGAGGACCTGGACTTGTTTACGCCTAAATCTGCTCCGGCAACTGGAGTCGCGAACATGCTAGTCGTCAAGACAGCATCCTCTTCGCCGAAAGAACTTTCGAGTGGCTCAAAGGCCGGCACTGGAGTCGGTGTGGCTCTTGGATGTCTCGTGCTGGTAGGTGTAATGATATTCTTCGTCCTCCGGGTTCGCAAGAGACGCGCTAGGCGAGCTGCATCTACTGCACCGGACGATGTGGATTCCAAGCCAGAACTCTCCGGAGACTCGACGGTGTCAAGCAAAGCTGTTCATGAGCTTAATGGTCAAAAAGAGGCCGGGGAGATGGATGCCGATGCGATGTTTCCCGAATTGGCGCATCTCATCAAGAGTTCAGAGCTTGAGGTGCCTCATCAAGTTCACGAGCTGCCTTGATACTTCTCTGAGTTCGAAAGTGTGTGACTTGCCCACACAATCACGCGTCGTAACGAACGCGTGTCTGGAATAATATTTCCCAGGTGGCTGGGATAAAGTTGGCGCAAGGTTCGTGTCGGCCGAGGCTGGCGGACGGACCATGTCAGATGTATGGGGGACGACCCTGATCGTGATAATCTCCTTCTTTTGTCTCGACGATGACTGGATATGTGTGATGTTCTCTGACCTATACCTTGTACGGTGTATCAATGAGAGACCTATACATATGCTAGATTGGTTCGGCCGTAGTTTGACCTTGTTGTTGGTTCCCAATCATGAAAATTATGTTTGACATGATTTATCATCACAAATCTGGATGCTTGCTTCACGCTTTCCTGCAAGCAACACACTTTGGACAATATCTCGAACGAAAATACGTATGATTTAATTAGAACTCACTATGGTTTCAGAGTTTCACGTCGCTGGAAACTGGTCGGTCAATCCATGGATAGGGTGAACAAGTAGTATGCATACGATTCATCTATGCTTGCCGCCTTTTCTCTGCCTGAGTTCATGTTCCTTCTTCGGATCTTTCTTCTCAATGACCCAAGTATCCATGACTTGTTTTGTTTCGACTTTCTTTCCTTCAACCTGTTTTGCCTCCTTAATACGTCTGATATAACCCATGTAGATGGCAACTTCGGCAATAGCGACAGTACCGCTGCCAAACATGCTCAAGGCCATGCGTTGAGGAACACTCCAATGACGAGCAGCGATCCATATAGCGACGCTACACGCAATGATGGATACAAGGACGTTGATGATGAGTGCCAGTTGCCGATTTACGTCTGTGAAGGTCACCTCGTCATCTTCGTCTTCTTTGTTTATACGAGCGGGTTCAGGGATGGATGTTGTAGGGTTGATCATGCGTTGATATGCAATGTTCTCTTCTTCTCTGCGAAGTCGAGCCATCAAAGCAGTGTACTCAGCAGTCTATTTGCAGAGTGTTAGCAAGGAGCGATTGCGACAGAGGCCATGGAAACGTATACATACCGGCTGAGGCTTCGGTTTTGGAGGGGGCACATAGATGTTCGCCCCCTTGAGCAGTGCATCAAGACGAAAGTCATTCTTGTTAGGAATATCAGTCTCGCGCAGGCATCGCGCAACTTGGATCAGTTGAGCATGAGATACAGGGGCTCCGATGGTGGGCTCGCTCAGGGAGGGGTCGCTCGTCGAGACATGATCTTTCTCGCCCGGCAGCTGATTATAGAGCTCAACAGCAGATTTGGCAGCGGGCGTGAGGGTCAATAGGACCATGAGGGCGAAGTGGAGAAAGTCGATGATGCTGGTCACTATCGCATATCTTGAAGTCGAGCTCGGGCCACCAAGACTCCAGGAAAAAGCGCGCTCCAATGATGGTTGGATGGAGTTTGGTCAGAAACAGAAGTTACGCCCACACGAAACGATTGGCCACCAACGCTCTTTCCCTTGATATTCCGGCCTTTCTTTCCCAGTGCAATTGGAGTTACAGCGGGAGTCTGTTTGTTTGCGCAGTCTGCTTTGTGGAAAATGAGCGCTCCCCGAGCTCGAGCATCGGCGCTCGCCATGACCTCTCGCCCACCGTCATACCGATCCTCATGTTCCAAATTCGCACACCTCCCGCCGCCGCGCCCACGATCAATACAAGCATGCGTGCCTTTGCAACGGCGGCATCAGTCGTCGGTCGCCGCTGCCATCCAGACGGCCAAGCACATGTTCAGCAATGCCGCGCCTTCACCAATCGGCATTGATCCTCTGCAGAGTGTCGCCAAAGAGCTCAAGTTCTTGACGGGAAACATCCAGCAATTACTCGGCTCTGGCCACCCCATGCTGGATACTGTCGCCAAATACTACACCCAGTCAGAGGGCAAGTACGTGCGACCCATGCTGGTCCTGCTCATGTCACAAGCCACCGCCTTGACTGTCAAGCAAGACCGATCAACTCCCGCCGCCCTCGATGTCGACTCGCCCATGTCACCCTCAGCCGTCCTCGCCGATGCCAACCCCTCGTCCCCTCTGACCTCTCCACCCGCTGTCGAGGACACCTCAGACACCTCTGTCCTTCCTTCGCAACGTCGCCTCGCCGAAATCACCGAACTCATCCACACTGCCTCTCTCCTCCACGACGATGTCATTGACAACTCCGTCTCACGCCGTTCTGCTCCTTCTGCCAACATCCAGTTTGGTAACAAGATGGCCGTTCTTGCTGGCGATTTCATGCTCGGCCGTGCCTCCGTTGCTCTCGCCCGTTTGAGAGACCCCGAAGTCACTGAGCTTCTCGCTACCGTCATCGCCAACTTGATTGAGGGTGAATTCATGCAGCTGCGCAACACTGCCTCGGATGAGAAGCACCCTGCATACAGCCAAGAGACAATGGAATACTATCTGCAAAAGACTTACCTCAAGTCGGCTTCGCTTATCAGCAAGTCAACGAGAGCCGCTGCAATCTTGGGTAACTGCTCTCCAGATGTTGTAGAAGCTGCCTACAGCTACGGAAAGAACCTTGGTCTGGCCTTCCAGCTTGTTGACGATATGCTGGATTACACCGTCAGCGGAGCCGAGCTCGGCAAGCCTGCTGGTGCCGACCTGGAATTAGGTCTGGCTACCGCCCCTCTGCTTTTCGCATGGAAAGACAACAAGGAGCTTGGTACCCTTGTCGGCAGACGATTTGCCGAGCAGGGCGACGTGCAAAAAGTGAGTTCACACTACGTCCAAATCATGAAGCAACGCGTATTGACAGTTTCCAGGCACACGACCTCGTCATCAAGAGCAACGGCATCGAGCAGACTCGCGCCATGGCTGAAGACTATATCAACAAGGCTCGTGAAGCCATCGCTTTCTTCCCCGAGAGCCAGGCCAAGGCCGGCCTCCTGGACATGTGTACAAAAGTTTTGCAGAGGAGAAAGTAGGCGTACATATAAACATCTCCTCTTTGTATATTATATGGGACTGAAAAAAGAGCAATGTACTTTTACCCATCTCTCTATCTTCTCGAAAGCATCTCCACGTGAGGCACAGTCTTTATTTCCGGCTTACGAGGCCTCCCTGGGGATAGACTGAACTCTCTGGAGTCTTTATCTAGGTACTGCCGAAAGGGCCGATTGAGATGGCCGAACCGGTTACTCACCTCGATACAGCATCCTGGTTATCAGCCATGATCCAACAGAAGCCTCAAGATGCCACGCCAGGACCTTCTCAGTAGCAAGCGGGCAGGATAAACCACAAACGTCAGAAGTACATCTTGTGCATGTTATATCTCGTCGCAGTTGTTTCAGCTAAGCTTTATCAAGCACTTCATCCCACAACGCCAAGTTGACCTTTGGCATTGCTTGGCCACGTCGAAAATACCACTCGACAGATCCATTCCTTTTACTTTGCCAACACATGTCGATGAGAAAGTTGTACATGCAAGCCCCTCGCGATAGCCTCGTGCACCTATACTAGGTATACCTCAGCCCAAAGTCGATTGACCAGTCAGAGGCGGATATGACGGAATTCTCAATACCCCACTGTGCTACCCCGTGGCTGATCTACGTCTCCATGTCTCGAAGGAGCGGAGGTTTGCGTGGAGAACGGGTCCCACTAAAATCGATTTTGACCCACCAACACGCCCCGGCAAAAAGCAGCAATGTGCTATGTACACTTACGCCATTCGTAGTCTGCATGACCATGATCGGCAGAGCGGCATAACCATGCTTCGGCGAAGCAACGGTGAGTATGTCAGAGTATGATGAAGGGTGTTTAAAGATAAGTTCCTGCCTCTGTGTTTGAAACAACTTGCTTTCGCGTTCCCTCTTTCGCCTCTCCTCCCCATACCAATCCCAAGATGGGCCTCTTTAAGAAGGACACCGAGGGTGTCGATCCTCAAACCAACATCGCACACGAGAAAGATTTGGAAAAGAATTTCGAAGATGTACAATTAGAGCAAAGGCAGGCCTCAGTCGACAATGGTGGCTCAGCACCGTTTATCGACCCCGTCATCGAGAAGCGTGTCATTCGCAAACTGGACTGGCATTTGGTACCTCTGCTCATGGCACTCTACCTGCTCGCTTTCCTCGATCGCTCGAATATCGGCAATGCGAAAATTGCTGGTATGAAAGACGCATTGAACCTCACCGACGATCGCTACTCCTGGCTTTTGACCATCTTCTACATTTCGTATATCCTTTTCCAATTTCAAGTCCTTGGCTGGAAGAGATTCGCTCCTCACATTTGGGCCGCATGGGCAATCTTTGGATGGTACGTACTTGATGGGCTGTCGAGTGACATCGGCAATTGATCTGCAGTCGGTGAATTCTAGATGAGGAGACAGCTAATAGAGCATAGGGGTGTGATCTCGAGTTGTCAAGCCGTAGTAACTACTTGGGAGGGAGAGATGGTTCTTAGATTCTTGCTCGGTGTCTTTGAGGCAGCTTTTGGACCTGGTGTCCCTTACCTGTTGTCATTCTTCTATCTGCGTCATGAAGTCGGTTTCCGCAGCGGTATTTTCCTTGCTGGTATGTTTCGAAGTCTCACGACATGTAGATCACCACTGATGGTTGGATAGCTGCACCCCTCGCAACATGTTTCGCTGGAGCTCTCGCATACGGTATCACATCTGGAAAAGCATCCATCCCGAACTGGAAGCTTCTTTTCCTCGTCGAAGGTCTTCCCACTTTGGCAATGGTTCCAATCGCATACTTCTTCCTCCCCGACAGCCCTCAGAAGGCCAGATTCTTGACCGAGGACGAGAAGCGCGTTGCGATTGCAAGAGGTGTTCGCCAAACTGGAACAACCGAGCGTGTTGGTCGCATCAAGTTCAAGGATGTCGGTCTGACCTTCATCGATCCGAAAGCCATCTGCACGGCATTGATGTACTTCTCATGCAATGTGTCGTTCTCGTCGCTGCCAGTGTTCCTTCCTACGATTCTGGAAGAGATGGGCTTTGAATCTATCACTGCTCAAGGTCTTTCCGCACCACCATACTTTCTGAGTTTCTTGATCACCATCGCCTCTGCATACATCGCAGACAAGACTCAACAGCGCGGACTGACCATCATCATTCTGTCCATCGTCGGAGGTGTCGGTTATGTCATGCTCGCCACGACAACAGGTACCGGACCTCGTTACGCAGGTGTCTTCCTCGCAGCATCTGGAGTCTTCCCCTGCATTGCCAACATCCTTCCCTGGGTCACCAACAACCAAGGTAACGATGATCGCCGTGGTGCCGCATTTGTCCTCCTCAACTTCATCGGACAATGCGGTCCTCTGCTTGGAACACGTATCTACAACGATGCACCTTTCTACGTCAAGGGCCAGAGTATTTGCGCTGCATTCATGTTCTTCAACGGTATCCTGGCTTTGTCGTTGCGTACGCTTCTGGCTTATGAGAATCGCAAGCTAGACAAGCAGTACGGCACCATTGAGGAGCAGAAGAACAGAATTGCCTCGACCGAGGGATCCAAGGAAGCAGGCATTGAAGCCAATACCGGTGTCGAGAACTTCGGTCCTATGTATCGTTACGTCTTATAGGCGAACGTGGCCTGGTTTAGTTTCTAGCTTCTTAGCAATAATGTCATGACATGAACATATATGACCTCCTTATACCTTCACTCGCTGTTGGAGTTCGCTAAGTGACATGAGTACAGAGAAATGCTCAGTACTTTGGTCGTCTCTTCAACACCTCGGGCTGACAGTTTTGTCTCGGCATGTATCACTGTACCTAAGCCACTCAAAGCCCCTCTCAACGTTCACCCTAGCATGACTCGACCCACCTCCCTCGCGCATCCCTTCCCATAACATTCTCGACTCTTTGCTTCAACTCAAGAACTCCGGTCAAGAGTCGCGGACATGTTGTCCGAGATGTCCAGGTTTTGGCGACGCCTGACAAACAAGCTCTGCTGCATGCGAGACGACGACGAAGAGGTCACTGAAATGGTTATTGTAAGTTTGCGATCCCGATACGAGGTTTCGCTGGGTAGTGTTTTAACAGAGATGCACAGGGAGAGCCTTTTGGCGTTCAGAAGAACGATGTGCTTGTTGAGGACGGTGTTCTCTCGCTGGCTTCTCCGCCTGCTGTTTGAAGGTGGTCGGTGCTCTATCGATACCACTTCCACGTACGTTTTCTTTTTCCACCACGTGCTCATGTCTTTTTCTACTGACACCATTCTTCAAGACAAATCAACTCATCTCACTTTGGCAAAAGAGATCACAGCGCAGGCACGCTCAAATCAGCGAATGCAAGTCAAGGTTGGCGGCGGCCGCTCGGGCAGATCAAATGCGACCGAGATCTTGGATGATGTCAAGATGATCGTCAGGGAAGGAGACGATCGTCAGCCTCAACCCTTGACAAAAAAGCACACCCTCTGCCAACCTCGTTCAACCATCCTGCTATAACCACAAGCGGGCAAAGCATGAGTTCGACGGTTTCTTCACAACACTTCAACTCCGCCTTCAACACGAACATCCATGACTTATCACAAAGGAAAGATCGCGCTAGACAGAAAAGAGCCCCGGGGCAGATCGATTCCATCTTCGCATCTCCGCAAGTAGTCTGCAAATCACAACCTTTTCATCCTCTTGTATCATGTTTGATCTCTCAGCCCTGCAACGCTTTCCCCAACAATGAACCCTGCACTGCAAATCAAGATGCATCGTTGACTGTTTAGGTCAAAGCATAGAGGTCCCAGCTCTTCCTCTAGATAGACTCCGATCTGGCGCGTCATGTCAGCGTACAGGTAGTATATAACTTGGTTTGCTCATGGGACATCTCCCAGATAGCCTCCGCATTTTCCAATCTTCTGCTCCAAATACTCTGATCGCAATGTCCAGTTCATTCAAAGTAGTCGAACACCATACTCCCTGTCAAAGCATCAGGGAGTATCCTCAAGCAACCTCGACATATCAAGAAGAAGTGCTACACCTCAGTGCAAAACAATACATCCCACTTAATCGTACACCTCAAGAAGGAGATGTCACGATACTGGCAGCTCACGCTTCGGCATTCCCCAAAGAGCTCTATGAACCATTATGGGAGGATCTACTCAAGCAGAGTAAAAAGGCCGGTTATGGCATCCGAAGCATATGGATGGCAGATGTGGCCAACCAAGGCGCATCTTACGTGCTCAACGAAGGTAAAACAGGAAATGACCGTAAGTAGTGGCCCCTTCCTGCTCTCGAGGTAGGAGACGATGTTCTGACAAACAGTATAGCCAACTACGCCGACCATGCCCGCGACCTCCTCTGTCTGATCAACACACACCGCTCCGAGTTCACCCGCCCAATAATCGGCGTTGGCCACAGCATGGGCACAATCTCCCTCTCCCTCCTCGCACAAATGCATCCTCGTCTTCTCACATCCATCGTCATGCTCGACGCAATAATCGTTCACAAACCTCTACCAGCCTGGGTGCCTATGACTCGCATGCCATCTTTTCGCAGAGACCTCTGGCCCTCTCGTCAAGCAGCAGAGGCAGCATTCCGCAAAAACGTCTTGTTGAAACCTTTTGATCCTCGTGTGGTGGATAAGATCCTGCAACACAGTATACGACCCACACCGACACTACTCTATCCGGAAAAAGAAGGGGAAAACAAAAAAGGAGAGCAGAGTTATACCTTGACGACTCCGAAACATCAAGAAGCCCTTTCAATCGCCCGCCCGAATTACGAACATGTCGATTGGATAAACAAGCCTGATCTAAGGGCAAGACATACACATCCAGATATATGGCCTTGTGCTCCTTATATGCCTCCATTCTACAAATCTGAAGGTAGAACTGCTTGGATGTTCCTTCCTTACTTACGGCCTTCAGTAATTTGGCTCTACGGTACGAAATCTTACACCATGGATCCAATCGAACGCAGCGAGAAAATGAAGCGTACAGGCACCGAATGGAATGGCTCCGGCGGCGCGGCAATGGGAAGAGTGAAGGAGGAATTCATCGAAGATACAGGACATTTCTTGTGTTTTGAGAAGATCAAGGAGACGGCGGAGAAAGTGTCAGAGTGGTTGGATAGTGAAGTTAAGATCTGGAAAGATTTGGAAAGGGTGACGATTGATAAGAAGTGGCATGAAAAAGATGTGGTGGGCAGACAGTGTATGGACGAGAACTGGTTGAAGGGCGTCAAGGCTTGGAAGGGAGACGCAGCTATGCCTTTGAGTAAGCTCTGATGCATCAAGTAGCAGGAACGACTTGATAATCGATATGCAACCTTCATTCAAACCGACGCTTAAATAAGTAGGTGAAGTGAGGAGCGAGCCAAAAACCAGCCGCGCAATTGCCAAATCTATAGGCAAAAAATTACACCCACGGATCTTGCCTCCATTGTTCCTTCCAAAACCAAGTCTTCCTTCACCTATCAAGTCACTTCAACCAAATCATTTACAAACACCGTCCACACCACTGTACCGACCAACAAGTAAGTTCCCACTCCGATCCTCCACCCCACCTCACCGGCGCAACTGACTCGAATCAAACAGAAAAGCCATCGCAACCATGTCCCTCATCACACGCGAAGATCTCCCTCTCGCCATCATCTATTTCTCTCTCAGCCTCTACTACCAACCTCTCGCCTACCTCTTTCTCGGCCTCCGCATCCTCTACTCCATCTTCTCTGGCCCTGACGACTCAAACAAGAAACAACCAACAGCAACAATAACCTCCTCTTCCTCCTCTTTCTTCTCCATCGACCTCGAATTCGTCGCTCTGGGCTTGATCTACCACTACCTCACCAATCTGGGCTTGAATTGGGCCGCTGGATTCTTTGCGCTTAGGATGATTTATGTTGCGCTGATTTCTGAAGGCGAGGTGAAGGAGGTTAAGAGGTTTAAGGTTTATCCTGATTGGAAGGATGAGAGGAGGTGGCATTATGTGGATGTTGGAGAGGAGTTGGGGTGGAAGGGGTGGTGGGATAGGGAGGGTGGGTATCATCGTTTGAGATGATGGATTTACTTCTGCGTTTCGGTGAGGGAGGGTGTATCTGGGTGTGGTGAACGAGTTGAGATGGTGTGAGGGATCAAGGGAGATGAAGTCTGACAAGGAGGACGGACTGTATGGATGCTAGCAGGAGCTGAGGGTTTGTTGCTTCCTTGACAGGCGGCATATCGTTGCTGGATGGCTAGCTTTGACTTCGAATTATATGAGAACCAAAACATCGCTTCGCTTCTTCGCTTCTCGGTCGACAAAGTTGAAACAGTGAAGAAGTATATAGCTATATTATCTGGAGAGGCGAACCACCTTCTACACTCCAGCTCATCGCAGCTTCCGCCTGAAAACACGAACCTACCCAACAACGGTGACTGTAACCAGTTCAATTTCAGTCAGAAACACTTCTACACCATATCAAGCACGCGCATAAGTCTATCGCAAAGTACACCATCCTCACACATCGCACAACTCATCAAACTAACACAACAACCCAGCCCCAATGATCCAAAAACACCCACACAAAGACGCCTTCGCCCAAACCCACCTCCTCAATGTCCCTCAAGCAGAACCACCAGCCTTGACCGAAGAAACCCAACACGCCATCCAAGACCAACTCCAACTCTGGATGCATCAAACCACCCCCACCCACACCACAAACTTCCAATCACGCGCACGAAACATGTTACTAGCATACCTCAGTCTCCTCGCCTGGGTCCTCTTCTTCACAACTCTCTTCACCTGCTGGTACAGAAGATGCAAGAATGGAGAAGAAAAGAGGGCAGCAGCCAAGAAGGAAAAAGGAGGAGGGATGGAAAAAGCATGTTTTTAAGGTTTATGTGAAGTCTACGGATCAGGAAAAGTGGTATTGGGAGAACGTGCTTGTTGAGCCTGAGAAAGCTGGTTATTGGGATGATGAGGGTGGATATCATTGGTTTGACTGAGTGGAAGAGGAAGATTTGTATCGTTAAGAGGAGTGTTGATGTCTTTGCAACACATAAACACCTTGCGCAGATATCGAGATTGAAAATTCACCTTACGCATAAGATCACCGCACTTCTTCATGTAGAATCTCGCACTTGAAAGCAGTGAGCATAGTTCAAGCGTATTCAATCCAGTCTTGGCCCAGGATATCTCAGCACCATAACAACGACACACGCGTAAGCATTGATCTACAATGTACGTTGCCCTTTTGAATCGCAAAAACCAATCTTATGACCTGATATACTGATACTAGATAGCAGCAAACATGGCCGACGCGAACGGTCAGATCGAAGACACCGACGCGATAATCCTCTCGATCATCTTCTGCCTCATCTTCTGCCTTGTTTGGTGCACCTCCTGTTGTCAACCCCGCGAGAAGCCCATGACCGAGGAGGAATTGAAAAAGCACGTCTACAGGGTCTACTGGGATCCCACCGACAAGAGAATGTGGTATTACGAGAACAAATTCGCCGTTCCTGACAGGCTTGGCTATTGGGATGGTGATGGCGACTACCACTGGCGTCACTGAATGGAGCTACCTATCTTCGAGCACTGACAACACCACTACGTAGTGCCTCACCTTGTCTTTGATGCGGCTGCCCCAAGGCATCAGAAAGATCCGGTGCGTGGTTGAGCAGATGAGTGTTGCGAAGATATAAGAGCGATCGTTTCTCCCAGCATGAAATGGCTTGGGAAATGGAGTTACAGAGAGAGCGATGGTTAAAGATAATAATTCGTTTATCAAGCTGCCCTTCAATTAAGCAACTCCACCGTCGGTCCAAAACGAGACGTTTACTCTGTCTGTTATTGTGTATTGAGACAGCTCCTTTGAGTTCCTTCGTCTTCGCAGCACCCATTGCTCCACGGTTCCAAATCTTCCTAGTCATGGGCAGAATGACATCAAAGCAAGGCCATTTGCTTGCTTTGACGTTTCGTCGTAGTCGTTCGACATATTTGTTGCAAGATGTATGATCGGTGACAGCATTATCAAAAAACCAGCTCAGTGGATTAGTCTTTAGCTCCTCCCTTAGCTTTGGCCTCGGCTCTCATAACCGCCAGCATCGAAAATGTCAGTGACTTGATCTTGGAGCGTGGGGATACTTCGAGTCGCTGTTTCTCAAGCGTTTCAGATAACTAATCCAAGTCGCTCGAGTGAGGCTCTGGATCAGAAGGCAGGTTGACACCGTTCTCGCTTTGAGGTGGATCGCTGGTCGCATGCGAGGTGATGTCGTTCTCCTCGCCAACATTATTCTCGCCAGAGGTGATGCCGAAAGAATCAGGGTTGTAAACTTCCATATCTTGTACAGCTGGCACCCACTGAGCGACGACAGGATCAATACCATGCATAAAGCGGTTCAGCCTACAGGCGCCTTTACCACTTGAGCCGCCGCACTTTTCGCGGAAGCAGATATGTCCCATGTTGCAGTTCTTGAAGCGGCAGTCTCCTTTGCGACCGCACGGATAATCATGAACCATATGTTTGAGGACGAGCTTGATGCCATCAGAGATAGGGCTGTGGTCAAACCCACAGCTTTCTTGTCCTTTCTTGCAGTATCCTTTTAGTTGGTGTTCATTGCAAAGCTTTTGCTGAGTAACTCGAGCATTGTAAGCTTTCCAGTCCTCGCTGGTTGGTGTTTGTAGGTAAAAGTCCAACCTATGGCCGTCTTTGTTGACGGGGACAAGATTGGCGTTCTCCGGTGATTGTCTGGGTAGAGCAACAGAGGGTTGCACATGTGACATAGATGGAGAGGCTGGAGGGAATGCAGAAGAGCCATATCCCGGAGATGTTAGTGGCATACCGGACAACGGAGAGTCGACACCCGTACTACTAGGTACCGGAGTGTTGTAACTGGCCGGCGGTGGAAAGAACGATGATTGTGTAGAGTTTCTATGAGCAAACTCACGACCAGAGGTGTGCTCATTCGGACGCCACGAGTCTCCTCCGGTCGAGTGCGACTTCTTGCAGCCGTTTCCGAACTTGCAAGTGCCTCGTAGGTAATGTGTACAGATGGGTGTGCTGGGAGGAGCAGATCCAGAATGACCGTTGGACATAGCCATAGATTGCGAGGAGGCTGAAGGAGGTTTGTTAGGACGTCGAGCATCCAGACCATCAAGAGGGTTGTTATGGAACAGGCCATTGAGACTGTCAATATTGAGACCAAGGCGGTTGAACTCAGGGCTAAACGACGATCCATGAACAAGTGTGATCTTGTCGTTCTTGCCAATATAAGGAGTCAGGAGATTCAAGTAGCCGGTATCGTGACAACCGGCAAAGAATATGTGTTTACACTGGTTGTTCTCGATGAACAGACGGAACATCTCGCGGATCTTGTTGTCCGCATTTTCTTTCTTGTCACCGGCATCCACAAAGTCGAAGAGGTCGTGAGCACGCGTGAAGTTGGAACAGAAAGGACTCAGCGAGCGTGCCTCGTTTCCGGCGAGACCTGCACGTGCGAGAGTCTTGGACAGGCCAGCAAGATTGGTGTATGCGCGGACCATGACTTTGCAGTTCTCATACTCACGGCCGTATCGTGAGAGCCGGTCTCGAATGGTGTCGTGGAGGAGGTTAGCTGCTCTCACACCACCTTCGGCACCACCTTTGATAAGAGAATCTTCGAACTGTGCACCGTCAGTAACGCAGTATTTCAAGAAGGCTTGAAGGTCAAAGACTCACAACATAGCCATCGGCGTCGACGAGAACGAGCACAAAAGGATTGCGCTCTTGACCGCGGGCGAGCTTCTTGTACTTTTCGCGTGACTCCTTCTCCTCTTCGTAGTCACTGCGCAAAGTACGATAATCTTCAAGAAGTTGACCGTATGAGAGGGTCAGTTCTTCTAGCGCATCTTGGCGAGCCTTTGTCGAGATGTTGAAGTTGGCGAGTTGGCCCTCCAGCTTGTTGAGTTCTGTCTCAGCAAGCATGGTGGTGGATGACAATTTTGATGCGCGTGAGGAAGGCGCGATGAATGTCGAATAGCGAGTTGTGAGATGTTCAAGCGGTGAACCAAAAACTCGACAAAGCTCGATTGGCTTGCGAGCCACAAGTTTTGATTGTTGCCGACTCTCTTGAACGAGCAAGTAAACCTTAAGTGTCGAACATCAAGATGGAACTGGGGATAGCCGTTGGAAAATTCGAGATGTAAGCGCGGAGTGGAGCTGCAGCCTGAACATCACGTGCATTTAATCTAGAGCATATTACCTTCGCGAGATGACAGCATCACGAGTCTGACTGGATCAGTGAGAACTACATGTGCTGCCCACCGAGCATATGAACAGGACTGGAAGACACAATTAGTCTATAAAAGCACAAAAGGAGCTTTAGAGTGTGACAGACCTACAAGACAAAGACTTGTTTCAAACCCAAGCACGCGAGTCAACATTCTAGATTCATACCTTGATGCGAGGTAGAGAACAGGAAACACAAGTGGTATTTTGGCAAAGAAAAAAAGAAGTTTTTGGATCACATTGCCCTCATTGCATAAAACCGATGTACATGCAAAACTGATGCCTGCACTGATCCATTCGGTCCCCGGTATATTTCGCACGCCAGAACGTAAGCCCACGAAGAGAGAACACCATTCGAACCGAGAGCACCGCCGTAACGGACTTGTGCGTTTTTCAGATATCATCAAGCCACGCCGTGACATTGTCTCGTTTATGCCTTCTTCTCCTCGTCGTCGGCAGCGAAAGCGAGTCTCTTCTGCTCGACACGCTCCTGTCTGCGCTCGCGGGCGGCCTTGGTCTTGGCACGCTTGGCGTCCATCTCCTCCTTGAGCTTGGCCTCACGGGCCTTCTCGGCCTTAGCCTTGTGGATCTGCGATGTGTGTTAGAAGAGTGCGAGTATGCGGAGGTAGGTCGGGCGAAACGTACGTGCTCAACGAGAGCGCGCTTGTGCTTGAAGGTGTTACCCTTGCTCAGGTGGTAGAGCTCGTGGTAGAGGTGCTTGTCGATCTTGCCGGAGGCGCGGTACTTGACCAACAGGCGACGGAGAACGCGCTGGCGGCGCATCCAGACGACTTGGCTGTGGGCAGACTATCAGTGTCTGCTCGGGGTGGTGTGGTCGTAGGTGGAGCAGCCATACCTGGGCATACGGGCGTCCTTGGTACCCTTTCTCTTACCGAAACCACGGTGGCGACCGAGGCGGCGAGCGGCGTTCAGCTCACGGGCGCGGGAGCGCGAGTGCATGGTGACGGGCTTGCGGATGATGAGGCCATCGGAGACGAGCTTGCGGATGGTCTGGCGGGAGTTGGCGTTGGAGATCTCGTTGACCTCGTTGGGGTCGAGCCAGATCTTTCTCTTGCCGCAGCCAACAACGGAGGCGGCCAGGCGCTTCTGGGTGCGAAGGTTGACCCTGTAGCAGACGCATGTCAGTGCCTGTTATGCTGGGTCATGTTGTGTGATGCTTTTTGCCGCCCGGAGGAGCGCTGATAAGAAGAGTCGACAGGTGTATGTGGATGGCGTAGGACGACGAGGTTTTTCAGAATTGGGCGGTCGACACTCTCTCCGGACGGCGGTTCGCTGATACTGACATTTTGACGGGTATGGAGGGTTGCTGTCGTTAGTGATGGGTAGCCGTCGCTCTCGTCCAGAAGAAAAGCTCGCAAGACGTCGAAGAAGCGGCAAGAGCGGAGTAGAAATCACGTGCTCCTGCCAAAGCAAACACAAAATTGAGCTTCGTCAGTGTGAACGCCGGCTTTTGTCCGGCTCTTCGCTTGGCGATGCTTTCCACTCCCCGCTTTGGCTGTCGCGACCTCCTTGCTTGCACGGTGATATCTTTTACTGGTCTGGAGTACTGAGTATGAGCATTCCAGTCCTTCAGATGTTGTCAAGGCATTCATGCGCTTTCATCTCATGGTGTTCCTTAGTCTTGCAGGTTCAATTCTTCTTCCTCTGGCAAATCTGATCATCATCGGACCACCTCGATTCATGAATCATCTGAACCTAACCGCTACGGACAAAGCAAATATACACACCATCTTGCCGTGCCCTCGTCATACCTTGTCACTTGACCACCTCCTATCATAATTCGGTCCCGGCCGACCGCAGATATCTGATGGCAACCTTCAGCACATAGAACAATAATATGGTCTGGCTCCCCCCCTCGATGTTGGCACTATTTCCGTACTGTAGGAAGGGACCTACTAACCCGCGACTGCACCCACATTGGTCTTTGATACCTCTGCTCAGGTCCACCACCTCAACATCTGGAGTATAAGATATCCGGCAGGCCAATCTCTGTCGGCGTTAATGCATGGCCAAGTTAAGACACATGCTGTGACGACAAGACTCATCCAAATTCCCGTAGCCACTTCCTGTGGTATGCGATGATGCAGTAAGCGGTTCCTCGAAGAGAAGAAGCCCATAGCGCAATTCCGTGCATACCAGTAGGTTGTGTAAGCCAAGGTAGATTCGTCTCTTCAGCCTCTCCATGTTTCTTAGAAAAATCCATGGCTATACAAGTTCATGAACCACCGACCTCCCTACGTGCTAATATCGATCTTGGCAACTTTCTGGTCGCGGACGAGCGACCTTCTCACGTGCTATACCGCGCTCTTGGCGGTCTGTGGAAATGCTTCCGCCCACTGTCGATATTCAAGTGACGGATACTTAACGACGTCGCAACGCCGAGATCTTTTTGACCACGACATCACCGCCGTGACACATCGTCGACAACGGTACACTAAGATGCAGAATCACGTAATGTCGCAACAATTTAATGTGGCAATGAGCAGCTCCACGTTCGCCCTCTACCACGGCACCTTCACGTCCGCCCAGTACCCCGGCCCCCTCTTGTTCGGCGTCCGCCCCTCGCGCAATACTGTCGTCAAGGTAAGTCGAGCACCATGGCGCACGATCTAAACACTATTGACCTTTCCATCCGCAGAAGCCAGAGCAGAAGCCAAAGCGCAAGAGAGCCCCGCGCAAGACCGCCCCCCGCCAGGCTAAGAAAGCCGAGATCAGGGATGTTCCCTTTCCCTTCTTGAAACTCCCGGCTGAGATTCGTGTAATGGTCTACAAGCACCTGCTTGTCGAGTCTTCAGTCGAGCTCAGTTACAGAACCGGCGGACAGGGAAAAGGCCTTTCACGCGGTTGCTTGACCAAAGTGCCCGGCAAACACGGTCGCGCTGGGCATGACAGCTGGGTCACGTTCAAACCCAAGCATGAGGACGACAAGCCGACTCCCCTTCAGCCTGCAATCTTGCGCGTTTGCAAGTTCACCCGCGCCGAGGCCACCCCCCTCCTCTACGATCAAACCTTCTATTTTGAGAATCCTCTCGCTCTCAAGAGATTCCTCGCCCGCATCACTCCGTCCACCCTCAGTCTTCTACGCAAGATCGTCATCCGCGGTTGGGCAGAACGTAACATTCCCTGCTGGGTTAACGCGCTTTCCCTGGCTTTCGCCATGTTGACCACTGCGCACAATCTCGAGAGCGTCCGCTTCGACCGCAAAGTCAGCGGATCTTCTGACCAAGGTTTCTGGGACCAACGTAGATTCCCCGAGTACCTGCAGCACCTCATGGTGGAGGACCTCAAATTCTGGATCCAGTATGTCAACTCCACGGGTGGCAAGAAGGCCGCAGAGATCCTGAGCTTCAGCGACATCAACTTCGGCTCCCAGGACGAGATCGAGAACGACTACAAGGTCATTGAAGAGCGCAAGAAGGTGTTCTTCAAGGAACTTCAGCTCGAGTAGATCCTTCTCGCAATCATCACCGGTTCGAAGTTGTCGTGATTGCGTCTGAGGGTCGACAACACATCTCTCCGACATGGTACGACGAATGGGGTATTGAGGCGTGCTTTGCTTTCACAGACGGAGTTTCGGGCTCACGATTGCCACGATGGACAATCGTTCGGACAGACACAGGCATTCGGGGGCGCGAACTTGCTTTTCCTTTCTATTCACACATGCAAGCTCGACAAACATTATTGTCGACGAGGCATACAGGCACACAAATGAGTCGTGCAAAATAGTCACTATACCCATGCGAGCGTTGAAATTAAAGAAAATTGCTTTTCCCATACTCGTATCTCTTTTGTTCATGTGTGTGTATTGTCTTGATCTCAAATATGCTTGCCTGTTGTGATTGTGTTTTGATGAACGTGCTCTCGTCGTCGTTTTCGTTTTCGTCGAGCGGTGTTGGTATGGAGCCGTCGAAAACGATCTCGAAGTTTTACGATGCGACTGACTGCCCTTGTTGTTCTCACCGGACATGCTTGCGATTCTAGAAAACATTGTGCATTGTGATAGCTACTCGGAAGGCATGTCTCAAGACCGAGATGACTGTGGATACGTTTACACTATATATCAAAGGTTGTACAAGACTTTCTACGAGAATGTTATACGAAGTCATGCTTTCTCCTATGTAATGTCATGGTACTTTCTGAACCACGTCCGGCGAGAATGAACGTCTTTCCTAATCTCAATGGGCACTCAAGCCTTTCTAAATGCAGTTTGCACCTTGACAGCTGCATCGAGAGTGGAGCAAGAGGGTGGAACGACAGGGTAGATGGGCTTTTGTGCACGGGCATGGATTGCATGAACGGAACGTACGCTGCGTGAACCATGGCCTGGTATGACTCGAACAATATCAGCTGTGCGATGTAAAAAGTGAGCGGTGTCCACAGTCGTGTAGAGACTCGCTTGATAGATAGTCAGGGGTGAGATGGTATTCCTGAAGTCGGTCTGCATACCTCAACGGCTTTAACCCCTGAAGTGGATCGCTGACTCGTGGTCATCGACGTGATGGTCTCTTTGGCACTACATATGTTCTTGTAGTATTTCTATGTCACCAAACATCTCTTGTGAGTAACGAGACCAGAAAGAAGGCGGTAGAAGTCTCAAGAGCGACAATGACATCGGCGGACAGGGTGTCAGAGCCGACTGACTCTTTGTGACTCACCAAGTAATCGATCGCGAAACTCGAACAGACCATGGCGATTTGGAAAATCTTGCCATCCCGGAAGAGTCTCGAGAGGGTGTTCTGAAGCAAGAGATGTGTAATAATAGGCAAGGCCTGCCTCCCAAGGCAGATCCCGCAGTCCGAAGCGGGAACTGAAAATAGACTTAGCTGGAGCTGCGTTTGACCACCATGTTTCAAGTGCTTATAGCAGACCGAAGCACCACAACAAGCCTATAGTCAAGCAAGAGCGATGTCTTGAACAGATGAAGGGTTGGATCAGGCCTGGTGTTGGGCCTGCATTAGCTGACGATGAGTAAGGATAGATATCAATCGCAAGTTCGTCGGAACGGATGTATCTGCCGTGACAAGTCAAACACATGTCCGACAGCAAGAGACCAGGGACCCGACGTGTGTGGCTGAGCGATGGGTCTGGTGGAGCAGAACGTGCAAAATCGATCTTACAGCGGGAGTGGATTGCGTGAACGGGAGTTCCCCTTTCACAAGCCTCTATGAACTCCTATTACACAGGGGATAGCTGTAGTGTATCGTATATGCATAGTGGCGAGCTGATATGCAGCAGGAACAAAAAGCGCACACGAAATGAGACGTTGTCTTTGCAACGTTTTTGACGTTCGACTGGGCGTCCGGGTTGTTATGACAGTACGGAAAGGCGGATGATGGAGCGTCGACGATGACCAGGAAACAGAAGTGTGACAGCTTGGATCAGACATTGAACCGCAAGTGCAAAGATCTACTCTCGGCGCGGCTGATTGACAGTCAAGGGAGATCAGGGTGGTGTGCATGCTGTATGGAAGATAAGGGGACGTCGTCTCATGTTGTGTCTCTGGAGATTGCATGAAGCCCGTGCTCGCCAATGGGAGCCCGGCCAGCTGGGTTAGTTCGTGGCTAGCGCGGTTTCTCCAGATTTTGATGGTCGTCGCAGCGTCGCATCATTTTGCGAGGCGCTTCACAAAGACTTTACCAAGTCACGGAGGGGACGGTTGGACGACGGTTGTGTAATTGCTGCTCTTTTCTCTTCTTCTTCACCTTAATCCGAATTGCTCTTCACAGTCGTTGCAACGTTGTCCCTCTTTTATCGACGTCCGCCGTGTCCGCCTGGTGCTAACCTGCTTTCGCTCATTTTAATTCTGTTTATCACGCGCCGGACGGTCTGGTCACCACGTCTCATATACCAAACATTCCTCGTCGCGCACGCCTCCGTTTCTTGCTTGTTGTCGATTCTTCGCAGGCGACCACCCACACACTCGTTTTCAACCTTGCTGCCGATTACTCGACGTTTCACTCTTTTCCATCAACCATCCGTCCACTACTAACCAACAGCCCATAATCACATTAATCCATTCTTCGCCATGCATCTCAAACTCAAACCTCACCGCCACGTCGCGAGCAGACTGCACAAGCGTGATGACCCTCCAACTTTGGATTCTGATATTCTTGAAGAGTCCCTCGACAAACGCGCAAATGATGTTGCGACAGTCTTCTCAGTTGTCTATGTGACGGCCTCTGCCACCTTCTCTGGACCTACAGCCGGCTTTGTTACTCTCGGAGCCGATTCTACAACCACAGCAAAGGCATCTAAGCCCACAGCTGCGAGCAACGGAGACAATGACGATGACAACACAACCACAGCAAAAGCCAAGCAGACGACGACAGCATCAGCAAAGTCCAGCTCTGCTACATCCACATCTTCCAGCAAGGTCACAAGCACGTTATCACCGACCGCCAAGTCAACCGCCACAACTCTTTCTTCCTCGTCCTCTTCAACATCACTCGTCTCATCTTCATTGGCCGCCCTTACCTCTTCCGCTGCTGTATCTTCTACAATCGCAACTTCATCAATCAACTCATCCGCCGCAAAAGCTCAAGCAACATCTTCAAGTTCAGCCTCGTCATCGGCCGTGGCAGATGCAAGCTCAAGTGGTATGAGCACGGGCGCAAAAGCCGGTATCGCTCTCATGGTCATCTGTGTCATTGGTGTATGCGCTGGTCTTGCATACTTCTTTATCCGCAAGAAGAAAGCTCAGCAGAAACAAGCTATCGGCATGGAGAGACTCGACGATGAGAAGAAGGGCTTCATGGCTCAAAGCCCAAGCACTATGACTATTCCTCAACCTCCTCCTCAAACACATAGCAGCGGCCCTGCACCACGAGTCAGTTACCGTCCTGGTTCTCAGTTCTCTGCCAGTGTCCTTGGAGATGCTGAGAAGGCTGCTGCCGGGGCCGCTGCCGGTGTCATGGCTGGTAGAAATAGCGACCCCTCCAACCCCTTCGGCATTCACGCTCAAACCGTCGACGCTCAATCAAGGGATGTCATCTCGCCTATTCCTGAGGAGCGTTCATTGAGCCCACCTGTCGAGCTTCAGGGCAGTCCTGTACCCAGCCCCACTGCGGCTAGCTTCAACGTCAATTCCCCTGTAACTCCTGGCGCCGAGGTCAAGGCCGAGGTTGGCATGGCTTCTGTCGTACCTGTAGCAGCTCTTTCTGGTGCTGCTCCTGGTGCTGTTATCGCCGATCCTCCTGGTAGCACTGTCCACCGTGTCCAGCTTGAGTTCAAGCCGTCCATGGATGATGAGCTCGAACTCAAGGTTGGTCAAATTGTGAGAGTCTTGCATGAGTACGACGATGGTTGGGTAAGCTGAATCCGCTCAATGAAAGCGTGTGATGTATATGCTAACACAATGCAGGCTCTCTGCATCCGTATGGACCGCTCTCAGCAAGGTGTTGCACCTAGGACTTGTCTTTCCAAGCTGCCGCTGAAGCCCAGACCTATGGGACCTCCTCCCGGTGCCAAGAATGGACCTCCTCGTGCTGTCCCTCGCCCTGGTCAAGGTCTTATGGGTCCTCCTCCGAGACCCATTCCCGGTGCCAAAGTCCGTCAAAACTCGTCATCGTCTCAAGGCTCTGCCGTATCTCAACCCCGCCGCCCTTCAATCCAGCCTTCCAAGCAGTCATCTCCAACGCTAGCTGAGCAAGCCCAATCACGCCAACGAAGCATGTCTGTCGCTGCATCCCCCACCAAAGCTCCCAGACAAACCGAGCAGCAGCGTGCAGTATCAGCCGCTGAAGCTCACAGTCGCAGCGCTTCTATGGGCACTGCATCAAGCGCCGAAAAGTCTTCAACCGTTTCTGGTGCGACTACCCCTCTTGGAGTACCTGCAAGGAAGCCAGTTCCTGGCCAAGCTCTCTAATCCTAATGAACACTGCCTTTTATCAAACCAACGATTAGCATGCAACACGTAGACACGCGACAATCACCCCCGAAGGAAGAAACTCAAGGAACAGACCCACCGCAGCGAGCGAGCACAAAGAGAACACAAGCGCCTTTTCAGTTCACAAATACCCTTTTTCGTTTTGTTGATTCTCCTTGTTCTTTTCTTTTCTTCAAGGTTGGAAATATTCTTATTGGAGAGGGATGCCACTGCATCGTCGTTCTTCTTTTCTATTCACTTAGCTCATTTACTGTCGTTCGCTGAACAATTTTCCTTTTCTCATCATGATAGCATTACGAAGGCCCAGAGCCAGTAATGTTTTGTATGTAGACTACCTTTATCGAAAGCATCAAAAACTGCCGATTCCCACTCTATCACACATTTTCGTGGTTTACGTGTGAACGAATGTCTTGCTGCACCACTTGACCAACATTGGATCAATATCAACCTACTCATGTCATTGTTGATCAGAATCTCCTTTGTCTCTGTCTGAAAAGCGACCGTCAAAGAAAGCAAGAAGTGGACCTCCACCGCCTCGCACAGACCACATCCAACCCGCATCCGCATCCGACTTTCGCGAATCTCGAACCAAGAGACGCACGCATTCGCAGCGCGTAACAGCACACGCAACGAAACACGTCCTCTTCCCACAAACTGGCATTGAAAAAATCCCGACAATGGCCACCACACCAACACTCGACCAATTCCTGCAAGAAATAAACCGCATCACCAGCTCCAAAGACTCGGCCCAACTATCCCAATACCTAGTCATCGAGCCCCCCTTCGCAACATCCTACACGACAATAATCTCCGAACTGCGACGTGTGTTTCCCAAAGCCAATGGCAACAACAACAACAACACCAGCAGCAAAAATGACGATGCTTTGGAAAAGAAGATCGTCAGGGCGGTGAAGATTATCGATGGAGGAGATGATATGGAAGTTGCGGCGTGGACCGCTTTTGCGAGGTTTATGGTCTTGTATTTTGGATTCTTGAGGGATGTGGATGTGGGAAATTTGCTCGAGACTTATAATTTGTTGAGTGAGCTTTTGCAGTAAGTTTGGGTTTGGTGGGTTTCTGATGGGTGTTGGTATCACCATATGCCATGCCATCTGAAGAAGACCAGAGTCAACAAAAACATCAAAATCTTTCAAAATCACATTTACTAACATCATAAAAAACAGAAAAGCAATCTCGGCACTCCAAAACCAAACCCACGGCATAATCATCCTGGACACCGTAGTTTCCTACTCCCGCATGTTCGCCCGCCTCGCCATGGGCCTAGACAAACAACCCCAACTAATCGCCCACCTGACCACAAAATCAAACTCCTCAGCAGGAGGAGGCGGCGGCGGCGGCGGCGGCGGCGACGACTCAGGCCCCCGCGAAACCCTCCCCGAGCGCGCCGCAAACACAATCCGC